>JACCDO010916488.1_pt1 | contig 28330 bp, 18 predicted proteins | sample 7446101 | NCBI WGS metagenome assembly JACCDO01 (sample SAMN15323440, study PRJNA562643) | freshwater metagenome | isolation source: river surface water | place: USA:Blue River Watershed | collected 2017-08-16
AGGGTTTTGGGTGCGGTAGTGATGGGTAACTTATGTGCTTGCAAGAATGTAATTAAATCAAGCATTGTGTTAACTCCTTTGGTGGATGATTTTTTTCATTATAAGGGTGAATGGTCAATCCAATGCCGACCAAATCCTCCCCACAGCGCCCGCCCGGACAAATGCCATTCGGAGGTGCCATAAATGACACCCCCACGGGTTCCTATCTGCGCCCGCATATATCCCGAATTTCAATTGACAATTTACCCAATACCCACTACTATACACAGCATGAAGAATCTTTCCGTGTACACAACCCGTATGTTGCGACGAGCTGACCGCCGACGAGCCCGAATGGAGCCCGGAGCGGTGGCGTGTCGTGGGGAATAGCGGATAGATTCACCCCAAACACCAGTTACACCACCCCGGGAGCCATAGCGGCCCCGGGGTTTTTGTATGACAAAGGATATGCACATGGTACGTGTGGGCATTTGTGGCGTGACAGGATATGCCGGCTACGAAGCGTTGCGCTGGTTGCGCCGCCATCGGCATGTGGAAGTGGTCTTTGCCACGTCTGAAGCACAGGCGGGCAAGTCGTTGGCCGAATCATACCCGGGGCCACTCGACATCATGTTGACGTCGGTCGAGGATGCGCCCTTTGACAAGGTCGACGTGGCCTTGCTGGCCTTGCCACACGGTGCCGCCGCCCGCACTGCTGTGCGCGCGCTCGAGGCGGGCGCCAAGGTGGTCGATTTCTCGGCGGACTTCCGCCTCGATACGCCCGAGCGCTACGCCAAGTGGTACCACCACACCCACGAATTCCCCGACATGCTGCCCATCCCCTACGGCATCCCCGAGCTCAACCGTGACGCCATCGCCACGGCGCGCCTGGTCGCCAACCCGGGCTGCTACCCCACATCCGTCATCCTCGGCACCATGCCGTTGCTCCGCGCCGGTGTGGTGACCGATCCTACCATCATCGTGGATGCCAAGTCGGGCGTATCGGGGGCCGGGCGCGCCGCCAAAGTCAACATGCTCTTTGGCGAAATCCACGATACCGTCACCCCCTACAATATCGGGCATGTGCATCGGCATGTGGGCGAAATCGAGCAAGAGCTGGCCAAACTCAGCACCAGCGTCACGCCCACGGTCATCTTTAACCCGCACCTCATCCCCGTGACGCGCGGCATGTTGAGTGGGATTTATGTGCGTGTGGATGCCAGCCTCGACGAAGCCAGCCTGCGCACCCTCTACACGCAGGCCTATGCGCACGAGCCGTTTGTGCGCGTGATGCCGGCCGGGCAACTGGCGGCCATGGCGCATACCGTCAACACCAACATGTGTGCCATCTCGGTGACGCTGGCGCAGCCCGGGCTGGCGGTCATCATGTCGAGCCTGGATAATCTGGCCAAAGGTGCGGCCACACAAGCCATCCAGTGCATGAATGTCATGTGCGGCTTTGCCGAGACGGAGGGGTTGTTGTGAGCATCGACATTGTACCCGTGACGCGCGAGAATATTGAGCTGGTGTTGCCACTTATCGCCGACTACCAACGCTTTTATCAGGCAGAGCCAGATACCGCGCGCAACCGCACCCACTTCGAGCGCCTGGTGACTACACCTGCGCTGGGGGCGCAGTGGGTGGCGCTGTCGGATGCGGGGCATGCGCTGGGGTTTGTGACGGCCTATCGCGTGCTGTCGTCGGTGTCTGCTGTGGAACAATGCCTGCTCAACGATTTGTACGTCATCCCCGCCATGCGTGGTCAGGGGCTGGGGCGTAAATTGATTTTGCACTGCCTGGCCTGGGCCAAAAGTCAAGGCTATGCGGGCATTCACTGGCAGACGGCGCCCGATAATCATACGGCACAGCGCCTGTATGACGCACTCCCCACCCAGCGCAGTGCATGGTACACGTATGACTTGGGGGTGGATGATGTCAACTAATGCGACGGTCACCATTGTGCCCGTGACACTGGATAATCTGGCGCTGGTGTTGCCGCTGATTGCCGACTACCAACGCTTTTACAAGGTGGAGCCCAACGACGAGCGCAACCGCATCCATTTTGGGCGCCTCGCCACTGCTCCATCACAAGGGGCGCAATGGCTGGCCGTGGATGGCGATGGCGCAGCGCTGGGGTTTGTGACGGCGTATCGCGTGCTGTCGTCGACCCTGGCGCTGGAGCGCTGTCTGCTCAACGATCTGTACGTGGTGCCGCCGGCGCGTGGTCGAGGTGTGGGACGACAGCTCATCGTGCATTGCGGTGAATGGGCGCTGGCACAGGGCTACAACGGCGTCTACTGGCGCACTGCCGAAGACAACCACACGGCGCAACGCCTGTATGAATCACTGCCGACGACGCGGCGTACGTGGATTGATTACACACTCGATGCAACGGCGCTGGCTGCGCTACGGAATAGGTGACGTGATACAACAGAAAGTGGTGGTGGGAGTGAACATATTGCGTGTCATCAAAATTGGCGGCAATGACATCGACGATGCAGCATTTGTAGACCGCTTGGTGCAGGCCATCGCTGCCATGCGTCCCGCCCCGGTGCTGGTGCACGGCGGCGGCAAAGAAATCGGCCAAATCCAGACGGCGCTGGGTGGCGAGCCACGCTTTGTGGCAGGGTTGCGCGTCAGTGACGCCACTGCCATGGCCGCCGCCGAAATGGTGTTGGCGGGCGCCGTCAACACGCGCTTGAGTGTGGCACTGGCACTGGCCGGTGTCGCTGCGTGGGGATTGTCGGGGGTCGACCGTGGCCTGATCAAGGTACACAAACTCCAGCATCCAGAGGGAGATCTGGGGCGGGTAGGGCAGCCGATTGCGGTGCGTACCGCGGTATTGTGGCAACTGCTCGATGCCGGGGTGGTGCCGGTGATTGCGCCTATCTCACTCGGTGCCGATGGCAGTTATAATGTCAATGCAGATGATGCCGCAGGAGCAATTGCCGCTGGGCTGGCACGTGATGGGCGGGGCGTGGCCGTAGAGGTGACGTTTGTCACCAATGTGCCGGGCGTCAAACTCAACGACCAGGTGGTGGCGCAACTGGATGCCGTACAGATTGCGGCGGCCATCCAGAGTGGGCAGATCTACGGGGGCATGATCCCCAAAGTCAATGCGGCGCTGGGAGTGCTGACCAACGGGGCGGCGCAGGCACGCATCGTGGATATGACGGGTCTGGAAGTCTTGGCGCAGGGTGGCACGGCTGGCACCGTGATTGTGGGAGGTGGGCAATGACCATCATTCACGACGTGGATGCCACACCACCCCAACCACCAGTGGTGACGATGCGGCTGGCGACCAGTGCCGACATCGATGCCATCAAGACGGTGGTGGATGCCAATGTGGCACTCGGGCATTTGTTGCCACGCAGCCGTGAACACATTGCGGCCGCATTGGGCAACTGGATGGTGGCCGATGTCGATGGTCAGATTGTGGGGATTGGCTCGCTCCTCGAAATGGGACCGGGCTTGGTAGAGGTGCGCTCGCTGGCAGTGTTGCCCGCGTATCAGCGCTATGGTGTGGGCGGCGCGATTGTCAAAGCGCTGGTCAACGAAGCACAACGACGTGGCTACCCAACGGTATTTGCGCTGACGCGCGCCGTCGGGTTTTTTGAGCGGATGGGATTTGTGGTCACCGAGCATGAACGTTTCCCCGAAAAGGTGTGGCGTGATTGTGTGCTCTGTCCGCTCAAGGATCGGTGCGACGAAACAGCAGTAGTGATTGAATTCGCCACCTGGCGCAACGGCGCCGGTGAAGGGGGGCAGTAGGCAATGCAGGCAGGGTTACAACGCACGCCGGCGGTGCTGGCACTCGAAGACGGCACGATTTGGTCGGGCAGTGCTTTTGGCGCTATCGGACAACGCAGTGGCGAAGTGGTCTTTAATACGGCCATGACCGGCTACCAAGAAGTGTTGTCCGACCCGTCGTACTACGGACAAATTGTGGTGATGACGGCGCCACACATCGGCAATACCGGAGTCAACGACGAAGACGGCGAAAGTCGCAAATGGTGGTTGTCGGGCTTTGTGGTGCGGGCAGCCAGCCCGCGCGTCAGCAATTATCGTGCCGATGCCTCGCTCGACGACGCCATGCGTGCCCAAGGCATCGTCGGCATCACGGGTGTGGATACGCGCACGTTGGTGCGACATATCCGCTCGGCAGGTGCCATGCGTGGCGTGATTTCGTCGCGCGACCTCGACCATGCCACGCTGGTGGCAGCAGCCAAAGCCACCCCATCCATGGAGGGACTCGACCTCGTGCCGTATGTGACCTGCGACGAGCCCTATACGTGGGCGGGTGGCGTGGGCGACTGGGGATTGGGCTCGCGTGGCACCAAAGCCACGCGCGACCTGCACGTGGTCGCGTATGACTTCGGCATCAAGCACCACATCCTGCGCCTGATGGCCGAGCGCGGCATCCGCATCACGGTGGTACCCGCCAAAACCCCTGCCAGCGACGTGCTGGCCCTCAAGCCGGATGGCGTCTTTTTGTCCAATGGCCCTGGCGACCCGGCCATGGTGACCTACGGCATTGCGGCCACCAAAGAATTGTTGGGCAAAGTACCGTTGTTTGGCATTTGTCTGGGGCACCAAATCCTCGGTTTGGCGTTGGGTGGCAGCACCTACAAGTTGTCGTTTGGGCATCACGGCGCCAATCAGCCCGTCAAAGCCTTTGGACGCGTCGAAATCTCGAGCCACAACCATGGCTTCGCCGTCGATGCCAACTCACTGCCGACGGGATCGGGCGTGACGCATGTCAACCTCAACGACCAGTGTGTGGAGGGGCTGGAGGCACCGGCGCTCAAGGCGTTTAGTGTGCAGTACCACCCCGAAGCCGCACCTGGCCCGCACGACGCCGCCTATTTGTTTGACCGCTTTGTGCAGTTGATGGAAGGAAAGTAAACAGCGATGCCGAAGCGTACCGACATCAAAAGCATTTTGATTATTGGCTCGGGTCCGATTGTGATCGGCCAAGCCTGTGAATTCGACTACTCGGGTGTGCAGGCCTGTAAAGTGCTGCGCCGCGAGGGCTACCGCGTCATTTTGGTCAATTCCAATCCGGCCACCATCATGACTGACCCGCAGTTTGCGGATGCCACGTATATCGAGCCACTGACCCCCGAGGCGGTCGAACAAATTCTCATCAAAGAAAAGCCGGATGCGATTTTGCCCACGGTGGGCGGCCAAACGGGCCTCAATTTGGCGATGAAACTGCACGAATTGGGGATTTTGGACAAATACAACGTGCAACTCATCGGTGCCACCCCCAAGGCGATTGCCCTGGCCGAAGACCGCGAGCTCTTTAAACAGGCCATGCTGCAAATCGGGCTGGGCGTGCCACTCGGCGAGACAGTCACCACGGTGGAACGGGCCGTCGAAGTGGGTACGGCCATCGGCTACCCGGTGCTGATCCGCCCGTCGTTTACGCTCGGTGGCAGTGGTGGTGGGATTGCCTATGATGAAACACAGCTACGCGAGATTTCTGAGCGTGGCTTGCGCGCCTCGCCGGTGACGCAAGTGCTCATCGAGCAATCGGTGATCGGCTGGAAGGAATACGAGCTCGAGGTGATGCGCGACCGCGCCGATAATTTTGTGGTCGTCTGTACCATCGAAAACCTCGATGCCATGGGCGTGCATACGGGTGACTCCATCACCGTGGCGCCGGCAATGACCCTCACCGACCGCGAGCTACAACGCCTGCGCGAAATGGCCAAAATGGTGATTCGTACGGTAGGCGTGGAGACGGGCGGCTCCAACATCCAGTTGTCGGTGGATCCTAAGACGGGTACGCCGTTTGTGATTGAAATGAATCCGCGCGTGAGCCGCTCGTCGGCGCTGGCATCCAAGGCGACGGGCTTCCCCATCGCCAAAATCGCCGCCTTGCTGGCGGTGGGGTATACGCTGGACGAAATCCCCAACGACATCACCAAACTCACACCGGCGTCGTTCGAGCCGAGTCTCGACTATGTGGTGGTCAAAGTACCGCGCTGGGCCTTTGAAAAGTTCCCTGGCGTGAACCCGGTGCTGGGCCCGCAGATGAAGAGCGTGGGCGAAGTGATGGCGATTGGTGGCACCTTTGCCGAAGCCTTCCAGAAGGCTATGCGTGGCCTCGAAATCGGTGCCACCGGCTTTGTGGGCAGCAACCAGGTCAAAGTGGTGGGTGACGACGACATCAGTATTCCTACGCCGCGGCGTATTTTCCGTGTGTGTGACGAAATCCGTGCCGGCGCCAGCCTGGAGTCGATTTGTGAGCGCACCGGCTATGATCCGTGGTTTGTGGAGCAATTCCAAATCATTGTGGCGATTGAAACCGAGCTCCGGGCGCATGCACTGACGACGTTGCCCGATGACGTACTGTTTACTGCCAAGGAATACGGCTTTTCGGACCCACAAATGGCTGGCCTTTTGTCAGATAAACCGACCGCAATGCAGGTGCGTGCCCACCGCAAACAACACAAAATCGTGCCCGTCTACCGCAAGATCGACACGTGTGCGGCCGAATTTGCCGCAGCCACGCCCTATTTTTATAGTACGTATAGCCGTCAACCAGGCAGTGATGAAGCGGACGTGACCAATCGTGCCAAAGCCATGATTATTGGTGGTGGTCCCAACCGTATCGGCCAAGGGATTGAGTTCGACTACTGCTGTGTGCATGCCTGTTTTGCCTTGCGTGACATGGGCATCGAGACCATCATGATCAACTGTAATCCCGAGACGGTGTCGACGGACTACGACACGGCCGACCGTCTGTACTTCGAGCCGTTGACGCTCGAAGACGTGCTCAACATCTACGACCGCGAGGCCGGGGCAGACTTTGGGCCGGCGGTGCGCAGTGTGCCGGCGCTGGTGCAGTTTGGTGGGCAGACGCCGTTGAACCTGGCGCACGGCCTCGAAAACGCCGGTGTGCCCATCTGGGGCACGTCGCCCGATGCCATCGATTTGGCCGAAGAGCGTGGCCGCTTTGGCGACCTATTGCGGAGCCTGTCGATTGAGCAGCCGCCCAGCGGCATGGCTTCGACGCTGGCTGAGGCACGTGCTATCGTGCAACGCATCGGTTACCCCGTATTGGTGCGCCCCAGCTACGTGCTGGGTGGGCGTGCCATGGCCATCGCCTATGACGACGAGAGCTTTGAGCGTTTTATTGCCGAAGCCACGGTGGTGAGTGCGGGCGCACCCGTGCTGATTGACAAATATCTCGAAGATGCCTTTGAGGTGGATGTGGACGCCATCGGTGATGGCGAGCGCATGGTGGTGGCTGGCATCATGGAGCACGTCGAAGAAGCCGGTGTGCATTCGGGTGATTCGGCCATGGTGTTACCCCCCTACAAAATCAGCGCCTACCACATCGATGCCATTCGTGACATCACCATGCGCATCGGCCTGGCGCTCAACGTCAAGGGCATGATGAACGTGCAGTACGCCATCAAAGACGAGATTGTGTACGTCATCGAAGTCAACCCGCGTTCGTCGCGTACGGTGCCCTTTATCGCTAAGGCCACCGGCTATCCGTTGGCGCGTTTGGCGGCACAGGTGGCTGCGGGCAAAACGTTGCGCGAGCTGGACTTTGTTGAGGAACCCAAGGTCGATGGCTTTTTTGTCAAAGAAGCCGTTTTGCCCTTCGACAAGTTTCCTGGCGCTACCATCATGCTCAGTCCAGAGATGCGTTCAACGGGTGAGGTGATGGGGCATGCCTCCAACTTCGGCTTGGCCTTTGCCAAGGCCGAGATGGGTGCCAATCAGCGCATCCCCACCAAGGGTGGCGCGCTATTGACGGTCAATGACAACGACAAAAATGCGATTATTCGCATCGGGCGTGATTTGATTCAGCTGGGCTTTGTGCTGTATGCCACCAAGGGTACGGCTGACATGTTGAGTGGTGCCGGTTTGGCCGTCAATGTGGTCAACAAAATTGCCGATGGCTCACCGCACACGGCTGATTTGTTGGCACAGGGCAAGGTGCAGCTAGTGATTAGCACGCCGCTCGGGCAACAGGCCTACAGCGACGGGCAAGCCCTGCGCACGGCGGCGATTCGCTATGGCGTGATGCTGGTGACGACACTCACGGGAGCAGCTGCCACCGTCGCTGGGATTCGTGAGCTGCAGCGGCGTAGCCTGACGGTGCGTTCGTTGCAGGATCATTATGGCATGGCAAAGGGACAGTAGGCATGACCACAGCACGGGCACAGCTGATATCACTCGAACACGTGGTCACTCTCTTGGCAGCGGTGACGCCAGCGGTACTCCGGCGTGCAGAGACCCTGTGTCGTGCGGGTGAGGTGACGGTTGCGCAAATGACGCCCAACAGTGCTGATATCCAGGTGCGAGACAATCAGCAGCTCCGCCATGTCACGGTGATGCTGATTGCGGGGCGTTTGACCACACTGTGTGAATGTGCCCAGCGTGATGATGGACCATGTCTGCACCGTGTTGCAGCACTCGTTGCACTGCGTCAGCACATGACCAGTCGGCCACCGCAACAGTGGGAGACGCTGTTTGCGGTGCCTGACAGGGTACGGCTGGCAGTGGCGCATACCACCAGCGCACACATCGTCTTTTGTTTGCACCGTGGGCATGCCATGGGTGTGGGTGACGATGCCTGGGCGTTGGTGCCATTTACGGCCACGGTGCGTGCAGGGCGGCAGGACTGGGACGGCGCCGAAGTGCGCCCGCTCCGGGCACCACCAACGCCGGCAGGTCATCCGGATGCGTCACACCGCGTCTTGCAGGCGGCCACACTCGTCTGTACGCAGACGGTCACCGCTGCGCAACCAGCGCAACGCGCCTGGTTGTATGCGGCCGCACTCGAGTTGTTGGCTGGGCAGGACGTTTTTTTGTCGAGTGATTTGCGGCTCCCAGTGCGTGTCGTTGGTGAAATCGGTGATGTGCAGTTGTCAATCGATGATGATGGCGCAGATCTGGTCTTGCACAGCATCGTGCATACCGCACACGTGAGTCAGTTGGTCGATACACAACGCATCGTGCTCCCGTTTGCACCGAGCTGGTTGCTCAACGGGAGTACACTGGTCAATATCGGTGAATATACGCCCATGACAGAACACTTGCTCCAGACGCCGGTGATGCGGGTGGGAGCCGCTGATCGTGAGCGATTTGACCAGCGCTTGCGTGATTTGGTGATGCGTGTGCCGTTGTGTGGGTCGGCGTTGCGCTGGGACGAAATGCGCGTTGAGCCAGCACCACGAGTCATTTTGGGGGAGTGTGATGGGCAACTCAATGTCCAGTTAGTGTTTGGCTATGGTGAGCACGTGCTCCCATTTGATGCCGCCTTTCCGAGTACGGCTATCTTGCACGGGAGTGAAGAACTCCATCTCGTGCGCATCAATCGTGATATTGATGCAGAACGCGCTGCGAGCGCGGTCCTTGAGCAGTATGCGTTGCGCCTGCATGAAGACGGCACGTATCGGCCACGGCGGACGATGGCTGCCACCGATTTCATGCTCAAAGTCGTGGCTGCATTAGCAACCGAAGGCATGGAAGTCCAGGGCGAATCCGCCATTACTGCGGTGCACATGCGTCTCGACGCGCCACACATCACAGTCTCCGTGCAATCACACATCGACTGGTTTGATGTGGCGGCGGTCGTCAATTATGGCGATTTATCGGTGGATTTGGCGACCATTCGGCGCGCCGTGCTCAAACGTGAACGCTACGTGCTCCTCGCCGATGGTTCACTCGGTCTGGTATCGCACGAGTTGGCGCAACGCTTGGCTCCGCTCTTTGCGATGGGGCAGACCCATGATGCGACGATACGCTATGCAACAGCCCAAGTCGGTGTCGTCGAGCAGATCGTGCAAGAAGCGAGTGTGTCCAGCGTTGATAGCACATTCGAGGAACGGCGGGCGCGCTTGCGTCTGTTTGAGCACATTGAGCCACAGCCACTACCTGACGGCTTTCGCGGCTCGTTGCGCAACTACCAAAAAGCGGGCTACGACTGGCTCCATTTCCTCAATACCTACGGCTTTGGTGGCTGCTTGGCCGATGATATGGGGGTGGGGAAAACCATTCAAACGCTGGCGTTTATCCAGTCGATGCGTGAACGTGCCCCACAGGCGAACGCCATTTTGATTGTGATGCCACGCTCGATTGTCTACAACTGGCAACGCGAAGCGTCGCGCTTTACTCCCAATCTGCGCTTGTTGACGCATATCGACCAAGGGCGTAGCAAGGATACCGCCACCTTTGCGCAGTACGATGTGATACTCACCACCTATGGCACCATGTTGCGTGACATCGATATGCTGACCAGCTACCGCTTTCAGTACGTTATTCTCGATGAATCGCAGGCGGTCAAAAACCCGAGTGCTGAGACTGCGCGGGCGGTGCGCCGTCTGCAGGCCGAGCGCCGCTTGTCGTTGACGGGTACCCCCATTGAAAACAGTGCAGTAGAGCTGTGGTCGCAATTTGCGTTTCTCAATCCGGGGCTGCTCGGTAGTGCGGAAACCTTCCGTGAGACCTTTACCCGTGAGGGTGAAGGTCGCGACGAAGCGCTCAAACTGTTGCGCCGCTTGACCTTTCCCTTCATATTGCGGCGCACCAAAGATCAAGTCGCTCCTGATCTGCCGTCACGCACCGAACGGGTGCTGATGAACGAAATGGAGCCTGAACAACGTCGGCTGTATAATGCGCAACGTGACCACTATCGCGCCTTGTTGCTGGGCTTGATTGACAGCGCAGGTCCACAGCAGGCGCGCGTCAAAATGCTCGAGGGGCTGCTGCGACTCCGCCAAATTTGCAACCACCCGCGCTTGATTGACCCGAGTAGTGCAGGAGTTTCGGGCAAATTTGAATCGCTGCTCGCTACGCTCGAAGCGCTACAAGCAGCTGGTCACCGCGCCCTGGTATTTTCGCAGTTTGTGCAGATGCTCAGCTTGGTGCGCGCCGAGCTCGATGCGCGTGGGATTGCCTATGCTTACCTCGACGGGCGCACCCGCGACCGCCAGAGCATTATTGATGCCTTTCAGCGCGACAACCGGTATGCCTTCTTTTTGATTAGTTTGCGCGCTGGCGGCGTGGGGCTCAACTTGACGGCAGCCGACTATGTCATCCACGTCGATCCGTGGTGGAATCCGGCGGTGGAAATGCAGGCGACGGACCGCAGTCATCGTATCGGTCAGACTCGCCCTGTGATGGTCTACAAAATGGTGGTACGCGATTCAGTTGAGGAAAAAATTCTGCAACTGCAGGATCGCAAACGGGAATTGGTGCGTCAGCTTATCACACCCGAACGCGGCGGGCTCAAAACGCTCACCCGCGACGATGTGGAGCTTTTATTTACATAAGGAGAGATGACCATGGAACGTCCCAAGGTAAAAAAAGTCGTGTTGGCCTACTCGGGTGGTCTCGACACCAGTATCATTGTGCCGTGGCTCAAGCAAAACTACGGCAACCCGGAAGTGATTTGTTACTGCTGTAATATTGGCCAAGACGACGAGCTCGACGGGCTCGAAGCCAAGGCCATTGCAAGTGGTGCGTCGAAGTGTTACGTCGAGGATTTGCGCGAAGTCTTTGTGCGCGATTACCTCTTCCCCCTCATCCAATCGGGAGCAACCTACGAGCGCCTGTACTTGCTGGGCACGTCAGTCGCACGCCCCCTGATTGCTAAGCGCCAAGCTGAAATCGCCTTGCTGGAGGGTGCTGATGCTCTTGCACATGGCTGCACTGGTAAAGGCAACGACCAGGTGCGTTTTGAGTTGACCTACATGGTGATTGCACCGCAACTCAAAGTGATTGCACCGTGGCGCGAATGGAACATTCGCTCACGCGAAGATGCCCTCGACTACGCCGCCGAGCACAACGTGCCCGTGTCGGCCACGCTCAAGTCGATCTACAGCCGCGACCGCAACATATGGCACATGTCACACGAAGGCGGCATCCTGGAGGATCCGTGGAACGAGCCCGAAGAAGAGATGCACACCTTGACGGTGTCGCCCGAGAATGCGCCTGATACGGCCGAATACGTGGAAATCGGCTTTGTCAAGGGCATCCCCACCAGCGTCAACGGTAAACAGATGGGACCAGTGGAGCTGCTCAGCACGCTGAACAACATGGGTGCCAAACACGGTATAGGCCGCATTGACCTGGTCGAAAACCGTTTGGTGGGCATGAAGAGTCACGGCGTCTACGAGACTCCAGGTGGCACGCTCATTCGAGTGGCGCACCAGGCGCTCGAGCAGCTGACGCTCGACCGTGACACCATGCACTACAAAGACGTGGTCGCCAATCGCTACGCCGAGGTCGTCTACTACGGGCAGTGGTTTACGCCGTTGCGCCAGGCGTTGCAAGCCTTCTTTGATGTGACCCAACAGAACGTGACTGGCACGGCACGCATCAAGTTGTACAAGGGCAACGCGATGTTGGTGGGACGCAAGGCTGATAAGTCGCTCTATAATCCCGACATTGCCAGCTTTACCATGAGTGCATCGTACAACCAGCAGGATGCCGAAGGCTTCATCAAGATTTTTGGTTTGCCCATGAAGGTACAGTCGTTGGTAGACGGGAAATAATGCGATGACAGCGGAATTTGTCTTGGCCCCCGGCTTTCGCACGGCGGCGACTGCCTGTGGCCTAAAAAAAACCGGTGCCCTCGATCTGATGATGGTGGTCGCCGATGCGCCGTGTAGCGCTGCCGGGGTCTTTACCAGCAATCGTGTCAAGGCTGCACCTGTGCTCTACGACCGCGAAGTGCTCAGCCAATCGGCAGGGCAGATGCGCGCAGTTATCGCCAATTCGGGGTGCGCTAACGCCTGTACGGGTGACGAGGGCAAGGCGAATACCCGCCAGATGGCACAACTCGCAGCCGCCGTCATCGGCGCTCGCGCCGATCAGGTGCTGGTGCTGTCGACGGGCGTAATCGGGCGCCAGCTCGACATGACCAAGGTGGCGGCAGGAGTGCAGGCACTCGCTCGTGGCACATGGTCTCATGATGCCATTCCCACTTCTGAAGCCATCATGACCACTGATACGCGTCCCAAACGGGCGCGTATCAGTGGTACGATAGCGGGTAAAACGGTCACGATAGCCGGCATGTCCAAGGGCGCCGGCATGATTCACCCGGGGATGGCGACCATGCTTGCCGTGATTACCACTGATGCGGCTGTGGCGCCTGATGTGCTGTATCGCGCCCTCAAAGAAGTCAGCGATATGAGCTTCAACCGCATCAGTGTCGACGGTGACATGAGCACCAACGATACGGTGCTGTTGCTGGCATCGGGGGTGTCGGGTGTGACCATCACCGAGGCTGAGCTACCCGTGTTCGTGGAGTTGTTGCGTGATGTGTGTGTGGATTTGGCCAAAAAAATCGCCCGTGACGGCGAAGGTGCCACCAAACTCGTCGAAATCCGCGTCACGGGGGCCAGTAATCCGACCATGGCACACCGCGTCGCCGACAGCATTGCGTGCTCGCCCCTAGTCAAAACGGCCATCCACGGCAACGACCCCAACTGGGGGCGCGTGGTGTGTGCGGCCGGCTATAGCGGTGCCGAGATCGACCCTGATACGCTTACGCTCGACTTTGGTCTGGGTGCCGAGCAAATCCGCTTGGTGCAGGGGGGGATGCCACTGGTGGTCGACCTCGATGCAGCCTCGCAGCTACTCCGGCGTGAAAACGTCTATATCACGCTCGATTTGGGATTAGGGAGTGCGGACACCACAGTATGGACGTGTGACTTCAGCAAGGAATACGTGGAAGTCAACGCCCACTATACCACCTAAGCCCGTGCACACGACGGGGTGAGGAGCACATCCTCGCCTCGTCGGTGGTGCAAAAGATACTCGCTACGACATACCGTCACGCAACCAGCATAAGGAGTCGCAATCATGTGGGGTGGACGCTTTAGTACGGGAATCGATGCCATCATGGCCGAGTTAAACAACTCGTTCCCTTTTGACCGAGCCATGTGGGCCGAAGACATCCGTGGCAGCATGGCCTGGGCGCGTCAGATTTGTGCGGCTGGCGTGATTACACCGGCGGAACGTGATGAACTGTTGCGTGGCTTGCAGTTGGTGTACGACGAGTTTGCCAGTGGAGCCTTTCCCGTCAAAACAGCCGACGAAGATATCCATTCTGCCGTCGAGCGCCGCCTCGGTGAATTGGTCGGCAGTGTGGCTGGCAAGTTGCATACCGGTCGCAGTCGCAACGACCAAGTTGCCACCGACATGCGCCTATGGGTGCTGGGTGCCATCCAGCGTACCGATGCTGCAGTAGCGATGGTCCAGCAAGCGTTGGTGGCACAAGCTGAGGCTGCTGGTGACCTGATTATCCCCGGCTACACGCACGTGCAGCGTGCCCAGCCCATTTTGCTGTCGCACTGGCTGTTGTCGCACTTTTGGCCACTCCAGCGCGACCGCGAGCGCCTCGCCGATTGTGCCACGCGCACGGCCGTGTTGCCACTGGGCTCTGGTGCCATTGCTGGCACCCCGCTCAAGGTAGATCGCCACGCCATTGCCAATGAGCTCGGCTTCAAGGGCATTTCTGCCAACAGCGTCGACGCCATCAGTGACCGTGATTTTGTGGCCGAGTACTTGTTTGTGGCGGCCATGATTGGTCTACATATTAGTCGGTTAGCCGAAGACATGGTTTTTTATTCGAGTGCCGAATACGGCTTTGTGACACTGGCTGACGCATATTCGACTGGCTCGAGTCTGATGCCACAAAAGAAAAACCCCGACTCGTTTGAGTTGGCACGTGGCAAATCGGGGCGCTTGGTCGGTAGCCTGATGACCATCATGACGGTGCTCAAAGGATTGCCATCGGCCTACAACAAAGACTTGCAAGAAGACAAAGAGCCGCTCTTCGATGCGACCCGCACCATTGAGACGATGCTGCCGGTGGTAGCAGCTGCGACGGCGACTGCGCGTTTTAATCAGGATGCACTGTTGCGTGGGCTCGATGTGGCTATGCTGGCGACTGACGTGGCTGACTACTTGGTTGACCGTGGGGTGCCCTTCCGTACCGCTCACAAGGTGGTCGGGCAAGTGGTGCGTCTGGCCGAGGAGCGCGGTGTCAAAATTTCGCAGTTGGGCTTGGCCGATCTACAGTCCATTGATGCCACATTTGCCCCCGACGTACTCGACAGTTTTAGTATGGCAGCATCGGTGGCGGCGCGCACGGTACCAGGAGCGACTGGTCCGCTCGCAGTGGTGGCGCAATTAGCTGCTGCCAAGGCATGTTTGTCCTAGATGCAGACGCCGCAGTGGATGCAGTGGGCGCGCCGGATTCAGGCGCTGGCACAGAGTGGTTTGACGTATGCGCGCGACGAATACGATTGCGAGCGCTATGCTGAGCTACGTGACATCGCCGCTGAAATGATGGCTGCTGGTGGCAACGGTGATGTGATGGCTGTGCAGCAACTCTTTGCCGCACAGCACGGCTATGCGAACCCCAAAGTCGGGGTGCGGGCAGTGGTGATTGATGCGGCACAGCGGCTCTTGTTGGTGCGTGAAAAAGCCGATGGCCGTTGGGCGCCTCCTGGTGGTTGGGCGGATGTGGGCGATACGCCGGCACAGGTGGCAGTGCGTGAGGTGCACGAGGAATCAGGTTATGCAGTGCGTGTCACTCGTTTGATTGCGGTACTCGACCGTGACAAACAGGGGCATACACCGATTCCGTGGCACGTCTATAACATGTATTTTTTGTGTGAGCTGGTCGGTGGTGTGGCAACAACGTCCCATGAGACGGCCGATGTAGGTTGGTTTGCCCGTGATGCCATGCCCGAGTTGTCCCATGACCGCATGCAACCACATCTGGTTGCGCTCTTTTATGCGTATCATGCCGATGATACGCTCCCCGTGGCATTCGATTGAACGGCGTGGATGGGAGTATCCACAGAGAGGGACACAATGCATTCTCTATACGGACGAGATCTGCTCAAAATGAACGACCTGACGTCTGCCGAAGTCGCCGATTTGGTGTCGGTTGGCTTGACGCTCAAAGGACGCTTACGTCGTGGTGTGCCACATGCGCTGTTGAGTGGAAAAATGCTGGCCATGATGTTTTTTAAGCCGTCGACTCGTACCCGTGGCGCATTTGAAATCGGTATGCAACAACTCGGTGGTCACGCCATGTTTTTGAGTAGTGATGACATGCAACTCTCACGGGGTGAATCAATTGCGGATACTGCGCGTGTGCTCGAACGCTACGTGCATGTCATCATGGCACGTGTCTTTGCCCATAGTGTGCTCACCGAAATGGCTGATGCATCGCGGGTGCCCATCATCAATGGACTCTGTGACATGCATCACCCTACCCAAACGTTGGCAGACCTGATTACGATCAAAGAATACTTTGGGGGTACACGCGATGTGCGCTTTGCGTATGTCGGTGATGGCAACAACATGGTACATTCGCTGTTGCATGCCGCCCCACTCGCTGGCATGCATATTGCGGTTGCGACGCCATCCCACTATGCGCCCGATGCTGGAATCGTCAATGAAGCACGTGCCATTGCCGAGCAAAATGAAACCGATTTGCTGATTACCAGTGACCCGTATGAGGCGGTCGCAAATGCGGATGTCATTTATACCGATGTCTGGGTGAGTATGGGGCAGACGGATGTGCCTGAGCGTGTCCACGCCCTTGAACCGTATCAAGTGACTGACAAACTGATGGGTGCGGCTCGCCCAGGTGTCAAATTCATGCACTGTCTTCCCATGCATCGTGGTGAAGAAGTGACTGCGAGTGTGGCGGATGGGCCACACTCGATTGTCTTTGATCAGGCTGAAAATCGCCTCCATGCTCACAAAGCAGTATTGGCGCTATTGTGCAGTACGGAAGCCGAAGGGTTACTGTAACCCTGCCTACGGTGATTTTGGTGTACGACTTGGTGTGGCCGTACGGGTACCCGTGCGGGTATTGGTACTGGTGCGGGTACTGGTGCGGGTACGCGTGTTGCTTGCAGTAAACGACGGTGTAGCAGTGCGCGTACTGGTACGAGTTGGCGTATTGGTGCGCGTACTCGTGGCTGTGCGTGTGCGACTCGCCGTCTGTGTCGGGGTCGCTGTACGCGTATTGGTGCGGGTATGCGTGCGCGTATGCGTACGGCTCGCGGTATGTGTGGCTGTATTTGTGCGTGTGGCTGTTGCCGTGAATGTCGCGGTTGCAGATGGTGTGGCTGTGGGATCGAGCGACGTATCGATGAACGCCAAACTACTCGTGTAGTTTTTGCCAGCACTGATCAAGTGATAGTCTACCAGATACGATGGTATGGCACATCCCGGGTTTGTTGCAGGCCAACACTTAATGGTGTCATCCGATAAGTAGGCAATACTATGTGTGTCGCCCGCAGAGAGGGTGACGAGATTGGGCATGGCATCAGAATTTTGATCGAAAATGAACAGGTCGGCTGCCTGGCCAAGATTGCTACCACTAATCAGAAAGCCACGAATACTCAATGAATACGAGCTTTCTGGAGGGTCAACATTCATATCGACATGATTATAATACTGCTGGATAAGGGTATGTGTCCCGCCCACACTAAAATTGCCATCATCGAATGTGGTGTCCACATTGGGAGGTCGCCGTACGACGACTGTTTTTTCACCGGTGGTATCAGATACGTAGTACCAGTCAATAATCCAAATTTGATCGATGAGTGTGCCATCGATTTCAACCCGTCTATTCACGGTGGCCGCACAGTGATTGTCGAAACATTTCAGATCGGTGACGTTGGTTAGTCCATCTGGGAGTGTTTTGGCACTGTTTCCCCACATGGTGATACTTGAATGCATGATGGGCATGCCTTGATCATCGATTTCGCCGGTATCAGAGATTGCGTGAACAATACTAAAGTCTCGCCCGGCAGCGATGGTATCGATGATGCCGAGATTACTCGGTATATCCAACTGTCCGGCATGATTGCGCCCCCAGCCCCAGATTGTGCCATTGACATCAAGCGCCAGTGAATGATTGGTACCATTGGCGATAGCGACCGTGTTGCTGATTGTATCGGGTACCGTCGATTGCCCGTATGTATTATCACCCCATGCAATCACCGACGCATCATTGGTGATGGCTAGTGTGTGGTTGACCCCCGCAGCAATAGCAGTAAAATCTGTGCGCACCGATGGGAGCACGTTGGCGTTTTGCCCCCACTGTACCAGTTCGTAGCTAGGGGGGATTTCGTAGAGGACGAGTGTGTGGTCACCATGCGAATCGATAGCAAGGATGCGCTCGAAGATGCGTGGCATGTCTGCAGATATGTGCGTCTGCTTTTTGCTGCTATCCCCCCACGCATAGACGTTGCCATCGCAGTCCATGGCGACGACATGAGCCGCACCCGCACTGACACGCCCCCAACAACTAACATTACTGGGGATATTGAGTTGTCCCTTGGTGTTATCACCATAGCCGGTCATGATGCCCGAATTATCCACCAATAACAAGAAATTATTGCCGACTGCGATATGTTCATAAATCGCACCATCTGGCGGATTATACGTCACAGGACGACCGTTCGTGTACCATTCAATGACTATTCCATCACTCAACAAGGCTGCATTGTGATCGCCTTGGGCAGCGATTTTTATCAAACTGTGCTCGTCAGTGTCTACTGGGTTGAGTGCTGCCGGTACAGTTGCACTACTGCTATTTCCCCAGCTGATTACAGATGACTTTGACTCACCCGTGGTAGGGTTGGTTTCGTTGATGTATGCCAATGAATGATTCGCCCCGGCGGCCACGAGAATTGGCATGGTGTTGACGTTGGTGGCACGGCTCGGTAGTGTCACCTGACCTTTGCTGTTGTCGCCCCAGGCGCGTAGCCTGTATGTTTCTTCGCCTGTATCAAGGTTGTGTGATACCGAAATAACGAGATTGTGATTATCACCAGCATCCATGCTGATGATGTCGTCCGCATTTTCGTTGGTGCTTCTGAGTACCGTTGGAATAGTGATTTGCCCTTTGGTGTTGCTCCCCCATGCCACAATAGTACCGTTTTGTAAACGAGCAAGATGATGTGAATTCCCACTCACAATATGTGTGGCTGTCCGCAGGTTGACGTTGGCACGACTTGCGGTATCATCACCCCAACTAATGACTCCACTGAGATTCCCATCAAAAAAACGTGGAAGCGCAGATGCACGACGCGCATGACTCACGCCCGCAGTCTGTTGACGCACTTGGATGCCTGACGCACGCGTGGTGGTAATAGGCAGATTGGTGAATACGATGATACTCAACACCATTCCACAGACTATCGTCATCGCTTGCTGCGAACGCCACATGCCAGCTCCTTTTGCTTGCGGGGTACGTACTTACACCCGTGTGATTGTGTGGTATGACACCATCCTACAGTTTACACGTCATGCCACGACGATTTGTTCCATTGCGCAATTAATGTCTGTACTATACAAAGTAGTATACACGCAATTCACCACCATATAATATGTCATAACGATACTCGGTTGCAATATTTCTGATACCAGAATGATTACGAGCAAATGACTATTTTGTAACATGTACATCGTCTGATGATTGTAAAAAATTAATTACGTTGGTAAAAGCTACTATACAACTGTATGGGCTTGTTCATCGATTCCATTGCTTGCCTCTTTGTGCTACACACAGCGCATCATGCCAACGGATGTGGATTGAGAAGCGGTGTATGCTTATGCCATCAATGGCAGAGTGGCTCGTAGTCGCGCTGCTCCCAAATGCGGCGGTATGGCTGCAATCATCACAGGCGATAGCGTACATCATCGTAGTCTGAGATGAGGGGCAATCACTTCGACGTGTACTGCTGCGTGTGGGCTGCCGGTGGGGAGGGATTACTCTACCGGTGACACACGTCGCAAAAATGCATATGGTGCTATTGATGTATCGAGGTGGATTGGTCGGTGGTGCATCATACAGCCTATTATTGATAGATGAAGGCAACAGTGCAAGTGCACTGGTTGGCGACGACGCAGTATGTGTATCGTGTCACAAGGGTGCGTGATTTGACAGGTGAACATATCATCGTGACAATGATACGACATGAATCGCTGGTGGAGAAGCACTATATGTCGACTTTTCAACGGCTTGCGAGTGGCTTGGCCTTCCCCGAAGGACCGATTGCGCTGTCAGATGGGTCACTACTTATCGTCGAAATGTTTGGTCCGTATCTCACCCGGATTCACGCTAATGGGCGGGTAGAACGAATCTGTGCGGTGCCAGGTGGCCCAAACGGTATCGCTATGGGGCCGGATGGACGTGTGTATGTATGTAACAACGGGGCAGCCTTTAGTGGGGTATTCCGCAATAACAACTGGGATTTATGGTATTCCGACGTCGCTACCTATGTCGGAGGGGCGATTCAAGCCATCGATCTCACGACATGTGCCATTGAGACACTCTACACGCAAAGCGATGGTATCCCATTGTCGGCCCCGAACGACATCGTCTTTGATGCGCACGGCGGCTTTTATTTCACCGATCTCGGCTATATGCATGATACCCGCAAGCGTACCGGCATCTACTATGCAAGTCCACACGGCGATGCGATGCGCTTTGTGGTGGGCAGCGAGTCGGCCAATGGCGTAGGGTTGGCGCCGGATGGTGAGACGTTATATTGGAACATCACGCCGACGGCGCAAGTTATGGCGTGCCAGCTCGCTGCCCCCGGGGTGGTAGCACATGCGCCACAGCAGCTCTATCGCTTTGATACGGGGTGTATGCTTGATTCGCTGGCAATCGACAGTGCCGGGAATGTGTGTGTGGCCATACTCGGTGCCGGCGCAATCGGAGTGATTACACCCACAGGGGAGCTGTGCGAATATTATGCGACCGGGAGTAGTGGCACCACCAACATCTGTTTCGGTGGTGCCGACTTGCGTACCGCGTTTGTCACGCTGGGGGGCAGTGGTGAGGTCGTCACCATGCGTTGGCCACGTGCGGGCTTAGCGCTGGCATGGTAGTCGGCGACTCTGGTTAGGGGGCATACCCGATAATTGCAACCGGTGTGTTGCGTCGGATGAATGTGCCGTCACCAATCTCACCGTTAAAGTTCCCTCCCCAACATAGCCCACGATTGTTGCTGGTGATGGCACAGGTATGTGATTCACCAGCGACAAGTGCGGTGACGCCGCTACTGAGCCCGGCTACGGCGCTAGGGGCAGTTCGCAGTGTGAATGATCCATCACCTATTTGCCCATTGATGTTGTAGCCCCAACACACCGCGGCACCAGCCGTTGTGCGGGCACAGGTGTGTGATTCACCTGCCGTGATTGTAGCCACACCACTGGTTAATCCGGTGACATCAACTGGTGTGATGCGTGATGTCTGTGTACTATCGCCGAGTTGTCCGTTGCCATTAAAGCCCCAGCATTTGACGGCACCACTACTCGTGAGTGCGCAGGTATGATTATCTCCTGCGGCGATTGCACTGACGCCACTTGTAAGCCCGAAGACATCGACTGGGCTGAGGCGCAGGGTTTGTGTGCCATCACCGAGTCGCCCCGAACTATTCAAGCCCCAACACTTCACCGCACCAGTACTGGTAAGTGCACAACTATGGAACTCACCTGTGGTAATGGCACTGACACCACTCGTGAGACCAATCACATCGACCGGACTGAGGCGAGATGTCTGCGTCCCATCACCGAGTTGTCCACTCGTGTTGATTCCCCAACATTTGACTCCACCGGCGGTGGTAAGTGCACAGGTGTGATTGTCGCTGGCCGACACTGCGGCCACATTGGTAGTCAGACCGAGCACATCCACGGGCGTTGTGCGCTGTGTAGCGGTGCCATCACCGAGCCGACCTTGATTATGCCCCCAGCACTTCAATGCGTTCGTTGTGGTAATTGCGCATGTATGCAGATTCCCTGCTGATACCATGGAGACCCCATTGGTGAGCCCGGTCACAGCGACTGGGAACAGCGTACTCGTCGTCGTTCCATTGCCCACCTGACCAAACAAATTGTATCCCCAGCAGGCAACAGCACCAGACGTCGTCAGGACACAAGTATGCTTACCACCAGGAGCAATCAACTGATTGGGCTGTGGTGTGGCGGTGGCAGTGGCCGTTGCAGTGGTGGTGCGTGTGCGGGTGTGGGTGCTCGTCGCAGTGCGCGTACGCGTAGCGGTGGCTGTCCGTGTATTGCTGCGGGTGGCGGTACGCGTGCGGGTGGCCGTCGCCGTATGGGATCGCGTCATGGTGCGGGTATTGGTGCGTGTGGATGTGTTGGTGCGGGTGCGGGTCGCGGTTGCTGTGCGGGTAGCCGTCCGTGTGCTGGTCAGAGTACGGGTGGATGTGGCTGTTTTGGTGGGGGTGGCCGTCAGTGTACCAACTGATAGTGTGCGAAATGTCATGACCGATTGTGCCGTTGTGCGATCGGTAACCGTGCCGTCACCGAGTGCGCCATCTCGGTTGAATCCCCAACACATTGCCTCACCGGATACCTGTCGTACACACGTATGTGATTGTCCGGCGGTGATCGCCGCAGCACCCGTGACTCCATTCACATTGACGGGGATCAGTTGTTCGGTTGTAGTGCCATTACCAATTTGGCCATATCCATTTTCGCCCCAACACTTCACCGTACCGCCGCTAATAATGGCGCAGGTATGCGTGCCACCTGCGCCAATCGCCACCGCGTTGTTGATACCGCTGACCGTGACGGGGATGATTTGGTCTGTGGTAGTGCCATTGCCGAGTTGGCCCCAGTCGTTTTTGCCCCAACAGCGGACAATGCCACTCGTTGTCAGTGCACATGAATGACTAGTCCCGGCGGTGACTGCAGTGATGGTGACATCACTCAATCCGGGAATAGTCACGGGGACTTCGTTGTACACGGAGCTATCACCACCGCTTTGGTAGAACCCGTTGTCACCCCAACACATGACGCTCCCTGTGCTGGTGACCACACACGTATGCGAATTTCCTGCAGCAATATGTGTAGCATCCGTGATATTACTCACACTCACGGGGATTGCATTAACACTCGTGAGTGTGCCATTGCCCATCTGGCGCCCTGATCCCTCGCCCCAACATTTCACAGCGCGGGTACTCGTGATGGCACAGGTATGAAATGCGCCTGCTGCAATCGCAGTAATCCCACTGAGCCCACTCACGGCGACCGGTGCGAGTTTGTTGGTGACACTGCCATCGCCGAGCTCACCGTCTTGGTTGTATCCCCAACACATGACTGTCCCCGTACTCAATAGTGCACAGGTGTGGAATGTCCCTGGTTCGATGCTCGTGATCGTACTCAAACCACTGACGAGCACGGGTACAAACTGGAAATCGATTTGGTTGCCGTCACCCAGCTGCCCCCAGCTGTTGCGCCCCCAGCACATGCCCTTGTTGCCCGTTGTGCGTGCACACGTATGCAGTTCTCCTGCACTGATTGTACTGATACTACTCACCGGTACGAGTTCGATGACGGTGACGGGTGTGCTACTACGGATGACAGATTGATTGCCGAGTTGGCCACTCTCGTTTCTCCCCCAACACTTGATTTCACTTGTACTGAGTAATGCACACGAGTGCACATTTCCACTCGTCAGGGCCACGACACCCGTCAAACTTGATACGGTGGTGGCAGTTGGCCGATTGATGGTGGTCGTATCACCGATTTGTCCATCATTGTTTAACCCCCAACAGCGTACAGTACCCGTATTGAGCAATGCACAGGTAAATCCGACTCCGGCGCTCAGCGCAGTCGCGCCACTCACACCCGTGACTGCCACTGGTGTGAGGACCAGTCCAACGCCACTGCCGTTGCCGATTTCGCCATACTGATTCATGCCCCAACACCGCACCGCCCCCGTCGAGAGGACGGCACAGCTATGCGTACTACCTACAGTAATGCTTGTCACACTACTCAATCCGGTCACCGTCACTGGGGTACGCCGATCGGTAGTGGTGCCATCACCAATTTGTCCACCAAAATTGCTCCCCCAACACTTGACAGTGCCCGTACTCAATAATGCACATGTATGCATGGTTCCGGCATCGATAGCACGTACACCGCTCAAGCCGGTGACCGTGACCGGAGTAAGGCGTTGCGTGGTCGTCCCATCACCGAGTTGCCCAAAAAAGTTGTCGCCCCAGCATTTGACTGTCCCCGTGTTTAATAGTGCACACATATGCTGATTTCCAGCCGCAATTGCAGTCACACCACTCAGCCCTGTGATGGCTGTGGGTGTGAGCTGTGCGGTAGTGGTACCATTCCCGAGTTGGCCGAATCCATTTGCCCCCCAACACGCAACTGTTCCCGTATGCATGTGCACACAGGTATGTGAGTCACCCGCTGCTACAGATCCGACGTTGGTCAGATCACTAATGGTCTGTGCATAGGCACGATTCCGCGTACTACCATCACCTAATTGTCCCTCGCCACCATTCCCCCAACATTTCACAGTCCCGGCGGTGCTGACTGCACAGCTATGGGCATCGCCAGCCGCAATGCTTTGTGCTAGTGAGGTGGTGAGTGGCCACACCAGGCGGCTGTCGTCGAGTGGATTATTGGCATGCGCGCGTGCGGTGGTATGCAGTTGTATGCCAATCCATGCGATGCCTATGATAATTGCGATGATGCAGGTGGTGTACACACGTAAACGAAACGACATTGAATATACTCCAATGCTGATGTCGTGCTGACATAATATCATTAATAAATGTAAACATAGCTTCTCATATTTAAGTAACAATGTCAATAATAATATGAGATAAACGCGTGTTAACGCACAGTTTGTCGTACCACGGCAATACGCAATAAATGCGCATGGTAGACAGTTATTCGGCTAATCCAGCAGTCACTGCGGTCAACGTGGCCAGCGAATCTTCTAGTCCACCGCTGCGATTGCGGGCCAACCACAACGTGCGATGATGGGCAAGCAGTACGAGGCGCGCTCGGTGCACCTCGGTGCGGCTCAGCGGCTCATCCCATCCCAGTGTATGTCGGGCATGTGCGATACCGAGGCGCAACCAGTGTGCGCTGGTGGCGAGTTCGTCGGCCCACAGGCTACAGGGTGCATCGTGCAACAAGTGCGCACAGGCGTCGCGGATAGCGTCGAGTTCGTCTGCGACTGCCGCCAACGCTCCCGCCGTCATTCCGGCTGCCACCAGCGCCGGCACTGAGGCGGGTTGGGTCAACAACGCGGCCAAGGTGCCAGCTTCTTTGACGGGAGGGAGCACGTCGTGCCCCACCCTGCCCAGTTGCACCGTCAGCTGCGCCAGCTGTGGATGTGGACACACATGTGCCAGCCCGGCTGTCACATCCGGTGTATCGGTGGGATGCCAGCTCAGGGCTGCACCATACACAAACCCGGGCCAGCTGATGGGCGCATAGTGCAGGTGCCCTGCGTTCCCCCAATCGCAGATCAGCAGGCCGGGGAGCTGCTGTGCGACGGCCACATCCACGGCGGCGCGCATGTTGGCCTGCATGGTGGGGATACGCCCGGCGAGCGAATTCCAGGCCGCCGTGCCAGGTGCAACCCAACACGCATGTCCGGTCTGGCGGATACGATCGACACGCGCCGCAAAGGGGTGATTGGCTTCGTAGCCCCATTCGACCAATGTCACATTGGGCGGTATTTCCGCCAGCAACTCGGGATGGGCGGCGATGACATCCGCCCACATCAGCACCTGGCGATCGCGTAGGGCGGGAATGGCACACATGGCGTGCATCCAGTTGACGTAATCGCGCTGGCGTGTCACATCGAGGGGTACACAAAATGCACCGTTATCAATACCTGCCCACGGTGCCACAACTCCTGGCACATCAAAAATCGCATCCCATACCGCCGGATTGAGGTCGATGGGCTCATCGAGCCCAATATGCACGTAGGGGCTGGCAAATGTGTCCGCCACCGTGGTGACTAATTCGCGTGCGAGTGCCAACGCCTCCGGATTGGTCGGCTCGAGACAGGCTGCCGGTTCGTGTCCGCCATCTGGGGCATGGTAGCCACCGGGCAGGGCAGCTAGCGCCGCATAGCGTGGGTGTTTGAGCCAACGCTCCATGTGCCCAAGGGCGTTTTGTTGGCCAATCAGCGTCACATGATGTGCGGCTGCCACGTGGCGTAGCTCAGCGATTTCTGCAGGCGTAAAGGGCGATGCATCACGCCACACGTCTTCATGGCCAGGATGGGCAAACGTGTGCTCGAGATAGAGCTGCACCATGTTGATTTTGAGCGATGCTAGCGCCGTGATCAGCTGGCATAGTGTCATCATGCTGGGCATCTTGTCGCGTGATACGTCGAGCATTACGCCGCGCCACGGGATGGCTGGCCAATCCACGATGTGGATGTCGGGGATACCCGTGGGGTATTGACGCTGGAGCTGCATCAGCGTCTGGTGTGCATAAAATACCCCCGTACTGGTGGTTGCCCTGATGCTAGGCTGCCCGTGCCGTACCACCAGCTCATATCCCTGGGGATGAGTGGTGGTTGGTATTGGTGTCTGGTCATAGCGTGAATCCCAACATGGGCGTGGTGTGAGTGGTGGTGTCAATGACATATTGTGCCTCAAATCGAAATTGGTAAGGGCCGACTTATCGCGCAAGTTGACCGCGTTGTGCGAACAAATACATCACCCGCGCGGCCATCTCACGTGCCACAGGCAACACCCACGTCTGATCAGCATGACTCGTCACCACCACATGCAAGCCGCGTGTGGCAGTGCCGTCATCTGCGACCCACGCAGGCGGTTTGCCACGTGCCACCATCAGCACAGCGTCACGGATTTGCTGTGGATGCTCGATGACGATCTGTTTGAGCTGCGCAAACTGCGTGCGCTGTCCGCGAAATGCATAATAGAGCCCAACGAGTGCGCACAGCACGAAAAATGACACACCGATAATCGCTCCCACATACCACGCCGTACCCGGTACCCATATACTGGCATCTTGCGTCATCAACCACGCCAGTCCGGCACACAACACACTTGTCACCAGTGCAGCCCGATTCATGCGGGCACCTGCCGAATCAATGGCGTGGAGTAATGGTGCTATGTCCATGGTGGCAGCTCGTAGTGGTCGGAGTTGCGCCGCAATATCGGCACGGTGGCGTGGGTGGGGGAGCGAGCTCGTCTGTACGAGATGGGCGAGTGCGACCATGCTCATCATCTTGGTCTGCTGCCAGGCTGCAATCTCTGCAGCGCTGAGCGCAATGACGACATCAGTAAGTGTGGTGGCATCACATACCACCAGCAAGTAGTAGGCATCGCCATCATGGAACAGTGACCATTCCCACGGTATATGCACCACTAGCTGCATCGGCAACCCTTTCGTCGTCAATACTTCCTATGGAATGTGAATCACCAGTCCATCATGTGCCACACTCAACTGCCCCGACCAGTGTGGCCGTACGGCATCGTACCAATCGGCTACCGTGAATTGGGGGTCATCGGCAGGAATCAAGTGATGCAACACGAGATGCTCGACCACCGCCGCACGTGCCAGCTGTGCCACTTGGGCTGCAGACGTATGACTCGCCAACAGGTGTTGCCGCAATTTGTCACCACCGCCGGTTTTGGCAACTAGTGCATCCAGCCCGGCGGGGAGCATGGCCTCGTGTACGAGCACATCGCTGTGGCGTGCAAATTCGATCAGCGGTGGGAAGTAGCAGGTGTCTGCCGAAAAGGTCACCCGTACATCTGCCCCAAACCGTAACGCAAAGCATTCATGCACAGGCGGATGTGACACACGCAATGCATCGACCCGCAGGGTGTCGCTCTGGAGCACGAGTCCCTCGCTGTAGGTGTGGATGTGCACCAGTTCGTCGATGGGGATACGCCCCTCGTCGATGACGCGTATCCCGCAATCAAAGGCCATCGCTGCCATAAAACCCTGCCAGTACGCAGTTATTCCTGGCGGTCCATAGACGTGGATAGGTGTACTAATACCCGTCGTCCATGCGGTATGGATGAGTGCCCCGAGCTCGAGCACGTGATCAGAATGCAGGTGCGTAATAAAAATAGTATCGAGTGTTTTGAGATTCATCCCCGTGGCCACCAACGAGCGGGTAACGCCGAGGCCACAATCAACCACGATGCGCCGCCCAGCAATATCGAGCAACGATGCCGTGGGCATCGGCCCACCCGGTCGAATCGCAGGTCCCCCTTTGCTGCCCAAGAGAGTGAGTATCGCTGGCATGTAGATGTCCTTTGTGGAGAATGATACGTTGCTATTTCGGTATCATACACCCAAAAGCCTGCCATACAACGACCAGGTGGCGTGGTCTACTGCCACTCCGCCGATATCAGCTTATTTGGTTAGCGACGGAGTGAGACTACGCGTCATACTGCGTGATGGCGTGTTCGTGCGCGAACTCGTCATGGTTGGTGTATTAGTGCGCGTGCTGGTGTTGGTGCGCGTGCTGGTGTTGGTGCGCGTATTCGTGCTGGTGCGCGTG
>JACCDO010323643.1_pt1 | contig 28310 bp, 26 predicted proteins | sample 7446101 | NCBI WGS metagenome assembly JACCDO01 (sample SAMN15323440, study PRJNA562643) | freshwater metagenome | isolation source: river surface water | place: USA:Blue River Watershed | collected 2017-08-16
ACTCACTCACTCATCAGGTGCAAAAAAGTTGTTATGGCATAGGATTGGTTTAAATCAACAAAAATTACAAATACTAAGTATAAAAGATAGGTACTAACTCACTCACTTACTCACTCACTCACTCACTCGCTTACTCACTCATCTATAATATAGAAAATTTCCTTTTGCGCCACCTGAAGACAAGAATGATCGTCTTATGAGTGATGCACGCCACCTGCTCCAGGTAATTAGGGATTACATGCACCCGATTCTCAAGGAAAATGCTGAAAATATTGTATTAAATGAGTTAAAAGAGTCGTTGTTGACGCCCATTACCGAGTTAATTCAGTTATCACAAGAGATGTTCCCTCGTTCGCATCTCCACGCTATTGTTATTGAGTGGTTGTCGTCGGTAGTGTTATTACTTGATAGGTGATCACTCACTCACTCACTCACTCACTCACTCACTCACTTACTTACTTACTTACTTACTTACTCATTCACTTAGCATAATCATACTACCGCAATTCCTGAGTCTGACTGCAAATGAAGGAGTTATCGGTATCGCAAAGGCAGGAGGAGAGAGTGATGTGCAAGACCGACTTCTTTTTCTTCGGGATATCCATGAGCTAGTTGCTGCTACATTTCAGCAGCGCGCAGAGACGCTGGCGAAAGGTAACCCTGAAGTGACGAAAGAGTTGCTATTATTAACATTTTGGGTTAAATCTACTGTGCCAACTGTAGCTAGTAATATGACTAATGAAGGTACTCACTCACTCACTTACTCACTCACTCACTCACTTACTCACTTACTCACTTACTTACTCACTCTCTCACTGAAGGAAATGATATGCGGTCACTTTATGCTGCAACTAGCAATATTCCAGGATCCTATTCATTAGAGAAATATTACTATTTGCACTGTACTACAGTGCCAACGGCTATATTTGAAGTATTAAAAGAAAAAAAGAAAATTATTTGGAAAGCTTACACTGCATTAGCTGAGTACTGATGAGTGAGTGAGTGAGTAAGTGAGTGAGTGAATGAGTACTGATGAGTGAGTGAGTAAGTTAGCGAAGGAGTTGACATACATCAATATATACTCATTTACAATTTAAAACTATCCGTGCTTATCTGACTAATGATACTTGTATCGTCATCAAATCGGGATGGTAATTTCGTTTGTACAATATTTTTAGCTGCAATTGAGAGCGCATTTGGAGTAGTACCGTCAGCTGTGAAGGAGTTAGTAACGAGTGGCCTCGTGTATAAGTTACTGACTTCAGGCTCGGATGACCTCGATGATCTCCTGGAATTCAAGGCGGAGTCGGTGGTATCATAATGCTCGCTCTTCTCGCGTTGTAATGCCTTTACACATGAGTGAGTGAGTGAGTGAGTAAGCGAATAGGTGAGTGAGTACCTGATAAGCAGCCATTTTTTTACTTAGATCAACATCTTTTGGTTTAAAATAATTAGCAACCATATTCGTCACTCTTCTATCAACTTCAAATAGTGATGCCTTGAAACGTAAGTGAGTAAGTGAGTGAGTAAGTGAGTGAGTAAGTGTGCAAGTGCGCCAGTAAGAGGTATACCTTTACACCACGATTACGATTAACTATTTTCTTTAATTCTAATTTTTCTAACTCTTGTTTCTCTATTTCTTCTTGTCTTTTTTTTTCTTTACGTTCCTCTTCAAATTGTTTTAAGAGCCGTTGAACCTAACATGAGTGAGTGAGTAAGTGAGTGAGTGAGTGAGTATGTGAGCTAGTGAACAAGTGAGTAAGTAAGTAAGCAAGTACCTCAATTTTCATATTTTCTTCGTTAACAATAGCTTGCTTGGCTTCTACCCGCAAGTTTTGATACCCACCAACCACTTCATCCCATAACTGATCATGCCACTGTGCTTTCGGCAACTTGCTTATAACTGGCATCTTCTCCGTCATTTGATTGCGCACTATCAATTCTTGAATCTGTCGGTTTTGTGCTAATTCTGCAACTTGACGAGGATTCCAACCTACGTAAGTGAGTGAGTGAGTGAGTGAGTGAGTGAGTGAGTTATTCTAACCATGTACATCCATTTGTCTATCATCGGCGCCGTTTTTAATTAAATATGAGGCCAAATCAACCCTATCTTCAGGAATAGAACATATGACATGCAAAGGAGTACGCTCTAACCTGAATAAGTGAGTAAGTATGAGTGAGTAAACATGAGTGAGTAAACATGAGTGAGTAAACATGAGTGAGTGAGTCTACCTATCCTTACAATTAACATCAACACCAAGTTCAACATAGAACTTTGCAATATCCTTATAATTATGCTCACAAGCAATATGTAATGGAGTGTACCAGTCTGATGGTCGTGGAGTAGTATACTTTGCACCTGCTTTTACCAATAATTTTACAATATCAATTGCTCCAACCTATTAATGAGAGAGTGAGAAAGAAAAGAGGAGAATAGTGACATGATTACCATAGTTGCAATATGAATAGCAGCTAATCCTTTACTGGTGGCGGCATCCACTATGCAATCCATTGCAATCAATTCTTTAACTGCTTCGATATTACGATATGCGACAGCTTGATGAAGAGCAGTCCAACCTATACCATCTTCTTCATTAACCTCATTTAATACTGTCCTTAATTGATTTGGGCGCCATAATAAACCAATATCACCATGCAATGGGAAACTATATCCTTTTAATGCGAATGAAGAGTCTCTTCCACATACTTTGCATTTATTTAAATCGCCTGTGTCATTAATTAAGCATAAATTGTTGAATATAATGAGTAATAATGAGTGAGATAAGGGGTAAAATTACCTTTGTTACGCGCTCTACAGCAATGACAGTACCAATCGTCAAGAATAGCTACCTGAGTAGATACAACAGGTTCTTCCTCTTTTTTTACAACTTTATGACGATCAGCATCACTCAAAGCGGATATTAACACGACCCCTTTACGACGAGACATGTCGTGCGCTAATCCAAGCCTTTCAACCTTATTTTTTCTGATATTTTTCGCCGAATATTATTCTCTCTCTGTACCGGTGAACTGACCGTTACACATCATCCAGTCCACAACTAAATTAATATTACGATGTACATTCATCCCAGCATCTTATTTACTCATTCATAATCACCGATTCTCTGCACTATCTTTAGAACAGTTTAACTGAACCGATTCGATGACCGGAACCGGTACCCAAAAAATAACGACCAAAAAAAAGTTAGCGATCGATCACATCCGATAAATATCGCATTACTGGCATGACCACTACATCCAGTCCTAGTCGCGGTCATTTAGACAATCTGGATACGTTTTCATTTGAAGAAACAAAAGGAAAAGAATCTGTAGACCAGGATTTATCGCCAAATCGCACTAGGTAATTCACTTGCTTCTATGCACTGGCTAACTCATTGCAATGACTCATTCTTTTATTTGCTACTTAATTAATTGATTCACTTACTCACTTCTAACTTATTCATTAAGCGTGGTTATATTGGACGTAATTGAGAGAACCAAGAAGTATGGTATCGAGTGTTTAGGACCAAAAGGCGATGGTATCGCATTTTTAGCTGGTCAATGGAGACCTGGTGGAGAATATGTTCAAAAATTGATTGTAAGGAATGTTTCTACTACTGGTAATTACTCTTAATTTATCCCATTATCTTAATTAATAACTCACATACTCCTTTACAGTGAAAAAGATTAAATATAAGTTACCAAGTACAAGATATTTTTCTATGGCATATCCAGAAATTATTATATTATCTCCTGGTATGTCACAAGAAGTCGATGTAATCTTTAGACCTGTAGAGTATGAACCATATGATGATACAGTTTACTTTAAAATGCTTGATGGTTCAAATGGTGGATTTCATGTACCAGTAAAAGCATTCATAGATAAGCTTATGGTATCAGTACCATATGGTGTTGATCTAGGCTATTGTCCTACTCACCAAACTACTTCAATGACATTTAGATTAGAAAATAGTGGTGAAGTTGATGCACCATTTCGATGGGAAACACCAATTCCATTTGTATTAGAACCAATGCAAGGAGTGATACCAATAGGTAACTATGTAGATATTAAAGTATCCATTTATCCTGTTGATGCATCAGTATTTGTTGCTCAAGCAGTATGTTATATTGGTGAAGGTGAAGAAGCTAATGCTATCATCCCTTATCCCATTATATCAACAAAACTATCAGCTATTGGTAAATATACCTATATAGTATTATCCGAAAATGAAGTTGATTATGGCGAGGTGTTGAGTGGTACATCAGTAGATAAGCTAAAAAAAGAGGTATTACTTCGCAATAACAGTGTTGTACCAGCAGAATTTCAACTTGAAAGATGTGATAATGATACCGATGAAATCTTTGAAATATTCCCTAAAAATGGAGTTATTGATGCTTTATCACACGTAACTATCTATATAACCTATCGTCCACTTGCAATGGGAAGCTATTCCTTAGACCGATACACGTTTCGCACTCCTGGTAACTCATGCACTACCCTAACAGTGAAAGGAATGTCAATGCCACCAGTTATATCATTATATAAAGAAAATTTACTTAAACCAAGTGATTTATCTAATGAAACAGTGAAAAATGAGGTTACAACAGCTAAATCACTCCCATTTTTTGATGGAAGTCCAGCAAATTCAATAAATTTCCGGGATGTGGAAGTTGGTAAAACAGAAACAAGAGTCTTATTCTTAAAGGTAACTCACCTACTCACCTAAGCACCTACTCACTCACTCACTCTTACTCACTCATCTACTCTAAAGAATGACACCAATAAACCTGTTATGTTTTGTGTTGTAGCAAATGAAGAATGTACATTTAAACTATATCCAAAGCAAGGGATTATACCGGCATTAGCATCAATGTATCCGGTAAAAATAACATTCTCACCTGATTCACCAATCAATTTTTATCGTCGTATGTTTATACTTGTTAGTGATGCATTACCTCTCTTTATGGATTGCATGGGAAGTGGTTATATCCGTGCAAAAGGTGAAATAAAAGAACAACGACCATGGCCATTACGACATGCACATATTCAAGCATATAGAAATAGAAATAATAAAGGTACTCACTCATCTACTCACTCATCTACTCACTCACCTACTCACTCACCTACTCACTCATCCAGGTATGAGTCGACTTGATCCCGATGAATTAGAGAAATTATATCAAGATTTTCAAGATGGTATAGCAAGAGTACCTAGTGAAATGTTTGCATTAGTTGGATTAAACGGTACAAAAGCTTTATCTGTTACTGCATTACAAAACCCATTAACAAGAACAGGTGAAACAACAAGAGTAGCTATAGCACCTGCACATGAACTCTTTGTTAATGATAATGATGAGTCAAGAGATATTACTATTGATAAGAGTGAGTTAGACTTCGGTTATACTCCTTATGGTAGTTTATCGGATCATAAAACTGTTGTTATTACGAATAATACCTATGGTAAAGTCTGTGTTGTGTGGAAATTGCCGAAAATAAATGGGGTTGAGAGTGATTTCACGGTTGAGCCTATGAACGTTGACTTACCACCTTCGTCAAGTCATAAGTTCAAGGTTTATTTCAAGCCGTTACAAAGCGATCGGAACTACTTATCAGGTATTCACTCACTCACTCACTCACTCACTGGCTTACTCACTTACTTACTCACTTACTTACTCACTTATTTACTCACTCACTCACTCACTCACTCACTTACTTACGTATTCAGAGCTGGAAGTATTCGTTTATTTCAAAAACCAGCGTACTTTCCGCTTAGTAAACGACGCTTGCATGACTCCTCCGTGGTGTCTGGCCTTGAACTGCTGCGGTCACACCTTTGCAACTGGTCAATTACTAGCCAAAGTAATGATAACTGGTGGTAATATATCACGTGGTAAACTATTATTTCCTACTACATTCATTAATGAAGCAAACTATCAGACTGTTGTCTTGCGTAACACAAGTAACTTACCATCAACATATCAAATTGAAGTTGGTTGGGATAACAATACTACTGGTATGAAGAAATATTCTAATGATGAAGCATTTGTTATTAAACCGTTACTCGGGGAAATCCCAGCGGATGGATTTGTCTTGGTATGTATTCGTTTCTTACCTAAGACATATAAGAAGTACTCGCAAATGATAAGATTACTAGTTAATGGGGATAAATGTGGGCAGTTATTGCTTGAAGGGATCGGTGCGTCACCATATATTGTGCCTTGCAACACCAGTGAGAATGATAATAAACAAGTGGAGGCGTTGGGTATTGGTAAAGATGGATTCTTGAATGGTAGCACTCACTCATTCACTCACTTACTCACTCACTCACTCACTTACTTACTCACTTACTCATTCACTTACTCATTTACTTACTCACTCACTCACTTACTTACTTACTTACTTACTTACTTACTTACTTATGCAGGTAACACAAGTAATATCCCTCAAGGAAACGTGGGCTCCTTCTTTCTTTCACCAACTTGTGTGGGATTAACATCAACAAGAAGATTGAAGTTAAAAAATGGTTCAAGGTTACCGTTACGGTATGTACTAAGTCTTCCTGCGGATTCGGCTTCTATTGTTGCGCTGTCACAATACAAAGGAATATTGCGTGGTAATGAAGAGGTGGAGATATCCGTTATATTCGCTCCTATTGAAGCAATTAAGTACACTTATAAGTTGAAACTTAAGACATTTCCTATCGGTGGAATCCCTAATCGGGTCATTGATGCACGGCAACCGGGTGGTGTAAGAGCCCCCGAGTGTCTGCAATCCTTCTCCATTAATCTCATTTGTCCAGGTTACTTACTCACTCACTCACTCACTCACTTACTTACTTACTTACTTACTTACTTACTTACTTACTTACTTACTCACTCACTTACTCACTTACTCACTTACTTACTTACTTACTTACTTGCAGGTGAAATCGGTGCATTAAAATTTGACCCGCCACGACTTACAACAGGAGTCCAATTAGTGAATACAACCGAGTCCCGAGATATCTTTTTGGAGAATACTTGTGATTGTGATATTGAATACAAGCTTTGGTACTCTGCTGAGTTGACTCCTGATGGGACGAAAGGAGTACCGAAAGACAAGGTGTTTTATGAGTATGCACCACTTAGTACCCTAACATCTAACAAGCAATCAAGTAATTCAATGGAAATATTGTATTGTGAGAAGCCAGAAGGTAGGATCTTACTCACTCGCTTACTTATTCACTCACTCACTCACTCACTCACTCACTCACTCACGCACTTACTTACTCACTCATTCACTCACTCACGTGCTTACTCTTGCATAGGTATACTACGTAGTAGATCCAGATTACGTATAACGTTTGCATTCCGCCCAAACGATGCTGGTTTCTTTGAAATCGCTGTGAATGCACAAGTGAAAGCGTTAGGCACTGATGGCTTACCATTAATGCTCTCTAACGAAGAGTCTGCACTGTTGAGAATATCCCAAGATGATAGAGAGCAATCCTTTTTCAATGACGCACGTAATCAGAAGAATCAGATTAATTCTGAGAATATTAACGAAATCCCGTTGGTAGCGTGCATCACTGGTCGCGCATCCTTTCCTACGTTGTCAGTCGAAGATATTCGTTTAGATATTACAAATACTCATGCGTTAGTACAAGATGTAGAGCAATTATGGCGTCAATTTAGTCTTAGTGAGTTGAATTATGACCTATCTGTGCCGTTAACACCAGAGGAAATTGCATTAAATTCCAAGTCATCGCCAGCTATTGAGGACTTCAAGCGATACGAATTTCAATTTACACCACAGGTACTACCTTGTTACTACTCACCACACTCACTCACTCACTGGCTTACTCACGCACTCTTACTCACTCATACTCACCTACTCACCTACTCACCTACTCATTCACTTACTTACTTACTTACTTATTCAGGTGATCGGATCCCAAACCCAAACAATTTACTTGCAAGTAAGAAATAACGGCTTTTTAAAATCATCCTTTCATGTACATTTTGCAAATGAAAAAGGTTTAAATTTAGAACAATGGTGTGATGAAGACGATCCCTCCGAGGAACTCAACAAGATAATTTCAATCATTGAAGAGATGAAAGTATTCACCTTCTCACCTCGTTCAGGGACACTTTTACCTGGTGAATCAATTATTATTACTTGTTCTTATAACCATAGTCATTTGAAGTATAACGGAGTACATAAGATCCCTATTCTTACCAAGATTGACAATGGTAAACAGTTCTATATTGATTTATGTGGTCGTACTTTAGCTCTACCAACTGATGTTACAAGAAGATCTGATGCACCAGTAGTTGCAACCCCACATACTTCTAATATTGGTGCCGTATCTGAGTTATTAATAGTTGCAGCTACTAATAATAACATTGTTCGATTGAATGCGGTTCCTGTTGGGTTTGGTGTGAATGATGCACCAAGACAACGGACAGAAATTATCAATGTAAGTGGTGTTGATTTGAATTATGAGGTTGATTTACGGTTATTTACTGAAATTGCAGAGAAAAATAATAATATACCATTACTTATGTTAGCTAATCCAAAAGGAACAGTGAAGGCATATAGTAACCACTACTTGGAATGGTATTTCTTCCCTATTGAAGCACGTACTTACACATTTCCATTGGTAATAACCTATTCTGTTGCATCAAATTCTGTGAGTATTAACACTAGTAATGCACCTCAATCACCCAAGAAACGTGGTGCTTATAGAGATATTAATAGTGTTATTTGTACCTTAGAAATAGTTGGTTATGACATTCGACAAGAGAAACCTGTGCCATATGGTAGTGACTACATTGGTGGTATCCCATCATCAGTAAGATTAATAACACAAGAACCACAGTATATTCATCCATCAGTTGACATGATAGACTTCAACACTGTCCTTCAAGCATGCACAACCTCACGTATTCTTATCTTAAAGAATTTACTAAATGAACCAGTTGATTACCGTGTTGAACATACAAATTATTTATTTGATGAAAAGATTTTATCTGTTTTTCCATCTGCAGGTGCAATTGATGCACAAAGTATGGTTGTTATTGAGTTCAAGTTGAACACAACTGACTGTTCCCCTGCTTTTATTGCAGAACATATTAATATAGTATGTCGTCCTATTATTCAAGAAAAACGTAACCGCCGAGGTGCAATAAATAACGCTTATAATAAACCAACAAGAAGAACAGTAACTGCTCAATCTAATCGTGATAGTGTTTTATTTAAATGTACATCTTCTCAAGCATCTCGAATGGCAAATACTCCAATACCTGCAGGTCGCACAGCTTCATTACCATCCACAGTAAATAAGGATGGTGAAATAGTTATTGGATCAAAAACAGATGGTGGTGATATAATATTTGAATCTGGTAGTATTTTATCCGTTGAGAATGAATCAGGAACTATAGCAGATGTTACACCAACTCATGAAGATAATAGTATAACAACAGGTAAATCAAGTCAAACACCAAAAACAGGTATGAAAAAAAGTAGATCAGCTTCTTCATCACCTACAAGACAAGGTACTACTGGAAATAAAATGGGTGATACAGTGATCCGTGAAGGTGATAAAGATGTGTTATTACTTGGTCCTGCACAATATTTTTATATACGTATTAAAGGTGAAATCATAACAAATGAACAAGCATCTACATTGTATACTTTAGGACCACAAGCAGGTGTCTTAAAGGAATATGTATCCGTTGCACCACAATTTATTCCAAACAAAACAAGTCATGTTATTACAAATGGTATTGCTGAACATAAGAAAATCAAACCAAAAGTTACGTTAGATGTTGATAAAATTCGAAATAATGAGATCCGTTATGTAACGGAAAATGTTTTATCAGATTTATTTCGTAATTTAGTATCATCACCTATAATTGAAAAAACAATGGATGAGATTATAGTTCAAAGAAGAAGTGGTGGTGCTGTTGGGATGTTAAAGCTTATCAATACAGATAATGGGGAGAAGAAAGTTGTTGGACAACCTAAATATGGTGTACATGCAAGGGATATTAAAGAAAACTTTCAATTAGTTGATTTATTAGTTCGTGAGTTGAAATACTTGAGTAATAGTAACACTACTAGTGAGTACTATGAACCTAATGACTTGCTATTGCATGACGCTGCGAAATACACAATGAATGTTGATGTATTAAAGACTAAATTACAATATCTGGGTGTAGATAGTAATATTTCTAACGGAATATTAAAACGTTATAAAGGTGATGTAGTGATTAAAAGTCTGATTGAAGGGTTGAATGATGACATGAAATATGAAATCAAGAAGTCTGTAGCTAGTCATTACACCAAACGAATGAGTAAAAAAGAAACTATCAAACCAGATTGTAATAAAGTTACAAATGGTAATGATAATGTGTTAGTAGCTACATTGTCTCAAAGTGGATTCATTGATACAACGGAATCAATCTTAAAGAATACAATGTTGAACTTAATACAGGAAGCAATATATGGTGAGTATGCAATTACTGAAGATCCACTACTTTTTGCTACATTTATTCAAGAATAGAAATATGTTTTTAGAATTGTATTTATCGAGTAATTAAGTTATTTATAGTCAAGTATTTAATTATATATTGTTATACGCGTGTTGGGCTATGGGTGATGAGTATCATCGTAATAGTAATAGTCGTCATTCACATCATCATAGTAATACCCATCGTCATTGTATTGATAATCATCATAATAATATCCATCGTCGTTGTATTGATAATCATCATAATAATAGCCATCGTCGTTGTATTGATTATCATCATAATAATAGCCATCGTCATTGTAATCATCGTAGTAATAATCATCATAAGCATAAGCATCATCTTGATACTTATGTCCTCCCCAATTAACATTAGTTAAAGTATCCACATCAATTGATGATCCCTCATCTAATTTTCTCTTTCCGACTTGTATAGTTGCTACGTCTAATTCTTTAAAAGTATTCATCGCAACATCAAGTGTATCTGATACCTTCTCTTCAATTATGACACTATCAGTTTCTCGATTCGATGATCCTCGTAGTTCAGCTGCATGCATTGAACACCAAGCAAACAGTAAAATCAATACAAAAGTCTGTAGTAGCATCTTTCTTTAATTTTTATACACTTTTCTCAGGCACAACACTTGAAAAAGGTGTGGAAACTCAAGCATACGTCGTGTGGACCACAGATTTTATCCTTGGCGATAGTCAGCATTAAGGGTAACAATGAGTGGTGGACTAAGTTTAGCACCTTCCGAGTCACAGAAGACATTGATAAAAGATGGTTGGTTTAATGAAGTTGAGCAATTATGGCCAGGACAACGCTTTTCTATTGAGGTTGAAGAAGTATTATTAAATGGAAGATCAGAGTTTCAAGACATATTGGTCTTCAAATCCAAGACATATGGTACCATATATGCTCGTTTGCTTATTTATGCTACTATTTACTTACTTTTCAACTCACTCTTAGGTACAGTGTTAGTGTTAGATGGAGTTATACAAGTGACAGAAAGAGATGAATTTGCATATCAAGAAATGATAACACATTTACCAGTATTTGCCCACAGTAATCCCAAGAAAGTGTTAATTATTGGTGGAGGTATATAACTCGCATAGTTACTCAATACCTCATTATTTCAATTTTATTAATTAATTACCTCAAAAGGTGATGGTGGTGTGTTGCGAGAAGTTGCAAAACATGATAGTGTAACAGAAATACATATGTGTGAAATAGATAGACAGGTAATTATCACTCATTCATCATCATATATATTTAAATTTTCCTGTTGATTACAAACATACTGGCACCAGTCTGATTCCTAGTGATTGAGAAATATACTTTGGAATTACCGTATGAAGGAAAAATAAATCTATATTTCAGTAGAAAATCAAATATTTATTGTATTAATTCTAGGTTTGCGAAGTAGGAAAAGTATATTTTAGTACAACATTATCAACAGCATTTAATGATCCAAGGGTAACTATGATATATGATGATGCTGCCAGGTACTCACTCTTATGCACTCACTCTTTACTCATTCACTCTTTTACTCATTATTTTTGTAACCAGATATTTGAGAGAAGAAGGTAAATTACAAGGTTATGATGTTATAATATGTGATTCATCTGATCCAGTAGGACCTGCTGAAACATTATTTCAACCAGAGTTCTTTTTATCCATGAGAGAAGCATTGTCACCAGGTGGTGTCATATGCACTCAAGCAGAGTGTTTGTGGCTTCATTTAGATTTAATTAATAATGTTTTAGGTACAGTCGAATAGTCATTTATTCATTTATTTACTTACTCATTTTTCTATTTTTAGGTGAAGTTAAAAAACTATTTAGTTCTGTTAAGTATGCTTATACAACAATACCAACATATCCATCAGGACAAATTGGTTTTATTATAGCATCCACTAATGAGAAGTTGGATGCATCAAAACCATCTCGAGCAATAACTCCAACTATGAAATCAACTCTTCGCTATTATAGTAGTGAAATACATGAAGCAGCATTTGTATTACCAGGTAAATTATACTTTATCATTGATAAGAATATAGAACTATTTTTTCCTATTGATTACAAACATACTGGCACCAGTCTGATTCCTAGTGATTGAGAAATATACTTTGGAATTACCGTATGAAGGAAAAAATAATCTATATGTATAAATTCTCCGTGATTATTACTTTAATTACGCTTCTCTGAAATATATATTGAAGACGAACATATTATTGGAGCTGTATGAGAGATTGCAACACTAAAATTCAATAGTTTCATTGAAATTTACTTATATTTTATTCCTTTTTTTTATAGCATTTGCCGCAAATAAACTTAATTAAAATAAAAAACTTTGCATAGTGTAAATAACGACCGGTGTTAAATAATCATTTTCTATATCATGTTTATATTACTAAATCCAACTGCGGTAAGATGCAATACCTTAAAGGCGAGGCACCTGAAGGCACTTCATTCCTTAATGATTTCAATCAAAGCAATCCGTTGGCTTAATAGACATGTTATTGAATGTAAATTAAAATTTTATCTTTCTAATTATAAGAGCTAGTAGTTGTTACTGAACTTGTGTGTCTAGGGAGTCTTACCAAGTTACCTATCTCTGAGTTATAGTTAATAAAGTATTTACCGGAGCCGGTCTGATTGCAAGGACTCGGGCGAAAGAGCTAACCAGTGGGTCCTTCATCGCCAAAAACAAAACAGCAAACGCAAGTTGTTGTTGGGAAGAATGGGTAAACGGGATCGTGAAGGTGAAACAGCCGAAGAAGCAGAAGCTAGACGCTTAAGAAAGCAAGAGAAAAAAGCTAAAAAAGAAAAAAGAAATGAAGAAAATGAAGTAGAAGAGGAAGGTGATGATGACAAAGCAGAGAAGAAGGAGAAGAAAGAAAAGAAAGAGAAAAAGGACAAGAAAGACAGAGAAAAGACAAGTAGTGGCAGTGATTCATCATCTGGTAATTATATTGAGGATAAAAAAACAACAGCATTGACTGAAAACGAAGTTGTTGAATATCGTAATGAACAAGGTATTGAGATATTTCCTGCTGAACTATCAATGGTATATAAGCCAATATTGCATTTTGACTGTTTAAATCAATCATTTCAGCATTATGTACCAGAGGTTCAAGCATATTTACAAATGAAAAAGTTTGCTAAACCAAGTCCTATACAGTCACAAGTATGGCCACCATTATTATGTGGTAAAGACATTGTTGGTATTGCTGCTACAGGTATTTTTACTTATTTAATTACATATTTTATCATTATTCATAGATTTATCATAGGATCTGGCAAAACATTAGCATTTCTACTTCCAGCATTATTAAAAATATCTAAAATGCCATTAACAAAAACGACAATACCATCACCACGAGTACTAATAATCGCTCCAACCAGAGAGTTAGCCATGCAATCACATCAAACTGTCACAGATATCGGAGCATCCAAAGGTGTTTGTATATATGGTGGTGTGTCGAAGCAACAACAGAAAACTGATCTAAGAGCTGGTATAATCACAATCATTCACTCATTTATTTACTTACATACTTACTTACTTGTTCATTAAGGTGCCGATGTTGTAGTTGCAACACCTGGTAGATTAGAAGATTTGTTAGAAGAAGGAGTATTGTCATTATCTCAAGTAACTTATTTAGTATTAGATGAAGCAGATCGTATGTTAGACGATGGCTTTGAGAAATCAATTCGTAGTATTTTATCTAAATGCCCACCTGCAGGTGTTCGTCAAACTGCCATGTTTAGTGCCACATGGCCAGAGGAAATACGTCAATTAGCTGATAAATTTTTAAATAAAGATGTTGTACGTGTTACCGTTGGTGGTGATGAATTAAGTGCAAATCATCGTGTTACACAGATAGTTGAGTGTGTTGAAGGACATCAAAAAGACAAGAAATTATTTGGATTATTAGAGAAATATCATAGTTCACGTAAAAATAGATGCTTAATCTTTGTATTATACAAAAAAGAAGCAGTTGAACTACAAAATCGTATTGCTGCACGTGGTTATAATGTGACAGGTATCCATGGAGACAAGTCCCAACATGAAAGAACTGCTGCATTAGAAGAGTTTAAAAGTGGTAAAGTTCCATTATTAATTGCAACTGATGTTGCCGCAAGAGGACTTGATATACCACAAGTTGAGTATGTTATTAACTACTCATTTCCATTAACTGTTGAAGATTATGTTCATCGAATTGGTAGAACAGGTAGAGGTGGTGCAACGGGTATATCCCATACATTTTTTACTGATTTTGATAAACAATTAGCTGGTGCATTAGTTGCAGTATTACAAGAAGCAAATCAAGAAGTACCAAAAGATATATATAAGTATCCGTTAATAACTAAGAAAAAACAATCAAAATTATACGGTGATTTTGGACCAAAACAAGATTTAATGGGAAAAAAAGCAACCAAGATAACTTTTGATTAATTGCCGTGTTAGAAGAAAGACCGAGTAGTATATATTATCAACTGTATCTTGTTATACTTCATTATAAGAATCCATGAGTAAGTGGGTGCATGCACGAGGTTAATTACATTTTATATTCATATTTAGTTGAGATTTTTTTGATAGTATTTCTTTTATTTTTCTTCTTCTACATCAATAATTTTTTTATTAAAATCAAATTTCTTGATATAATCATTGACATCAAAATCGTCATCCATATCCGCATCTGCTGTAGAACCATCAGCATTTTCTACGTATGGTTTGGTTCTAGATGAGTGAGTAAGAGTGAGTGAGTGAGTGAGTAAGCAAGGAAGAGCGAATCAGATAGAATGAGTGAAGGAGTCGCCTAACTACCTTATTTCAGATGTAAGCGATTTCATCATATCACTATCAGATTCCATTTCATCAATTGTTTCAGGTGTTTTTCCTGTTAGTTTTGACATTCCTTTATTTGCAGCAAATAATTTTTGTAACATTTCATTTCTTTTGCTACTTTCATCGGAAGGATCTATTGGAGCTGCTTCACCAAATAAATTTTTCCAATTAATCATACGATATCTTTTTTCTAAATCCAATTGAATATATTTTTTCTTTGTTTGATCTTTTTCTAGTCACATAAATGAATGAGTAAGTTAGTGAATAAATGAGTGAGTGATTAGATACCGAATATCCAAAAGCTTCCATCGGGAATAATACGTTCAAGACAATTAAAGCTTATTAATTGTTCATTTTTCACATTAACTATAACTTTTCTTACATCAAATATGACGTCAATATCATTTTTATCAATATCATCAGCTACAAAACATAAGTTTGTAAGCAAAAGACTAAGCAACTAAGTAAGTGAATTATATTGATATGGAATTACCTATTGGTAAATATACTAAAACTTGATCAGCATTCTGATGCCAAAAATAATCGCCAAATTTCCCACTGTAATAATTATTACAATCTGGTAGCACAGGCAATTTTACGTCATTAAATGGATATTCTCTAAATATCTCCTCTTGTTTGGCTTTAATATCTTTTATTTTATCAACCTAAACGAGGCATTGAATAAGAAGGAAAAATAGTGATTGGGTGAGTAAATTAGTAAGGAATAGGACTAGACAAGTTATTGAATAAGAAAGAGTAGGAATAGGGAATTCAAAGGTAAGACTGACCATTGTTTGATCATTTGGTGCATTAATGCCACTCCACACTGGTCCAGCATCATTGAGTGAATTATGTAATCGAAATGATATTCTTCTTGTCTTTGCCCTGAATGCAGTACAATAACAAGCACTTAAGGCAAGCAACAAAAACAGTGCTATTAACTTCATAACTTAACTTGACTTTCGCGCAGACGTACTAAGTCTTCGCGAAAAGATTTTGCAGAACTTCTATTCCGAGCCCTCTCACTCAAGTGACAACATATATCTAGGTATAACGTACATACAACTACTATAAGACAATGCAATAAAGTATCAAACTTTCATAAGTATACAATCACTTTTACGTTTTTAAATATATCAACTGCTTCCAAGTTCCAAGGACATGCAAGACGGCACCAATCCATCACCAAGTCTTTTTAAGTCTGTCAAGTCTCTTGACTTCTACCCATTATCGCTTTACAATAAGCGGCAAAGTGATGGATTTTATTGACAAAGCATATGATATCACGTTACTAACAATAAAGGAGGTATTTGTATATAAAGTTCCACCATTACGAAGTGCATCAGGACATCGTGCAGAAGATTGGAATCTAGCAACTCCATTATTTACTGGTTATATTCGCATTATTCAGAACAATAATATACTATTTATAAGACTATATAATTATAAGAATGCATCTTCCTTGGCTGATAATGATGAGAATTTAGTATTATTTGGTGAATGCCCAATTGAAGTTGAACCAAAAGGTGATATAATACAGTTTGTTGATGCTGTAATTGACTCATCTAGATATTATGTAATACGTTTAAAGGATCGTAATTCAACACGAACAACATTAATTGGAATTGGTTTTAGAGATAGAGAAACGAGTTTTGATTTTAAAAATATATTAAATGAATATGTAAGATATGTAGATAGAATGGCAGAAGCAGAAAAGTTATCAAATGAAACAGGTGGTAAAGGAAATGAATCATCAGCTCAGGTATATATTTTGTTCATAAATATATTTTATCTATTGATGAATACACTAATAACAAACGAGTAGTGGTCATAGTCTATGACTTTGATGATAAATAGTGTCCTCTGAAGATAAATTACTCACCCACTCACTAATATTCTCACTAATTCACTAACTTGATATATATATTTAGGATATATCTATTGAAGATTTATCAATTAAAGCTGGTGAAAAAATTAAAGTTAATATTGGCAAAACAACTAATACCACGAAGGCTGCAACAATATCTAATAATAGTGGAACAAAAACATTTACATTAAGTCCCCCACCAGCACCAGGCTCACTAGTGACACCAATATCAAACACAAATTCTATTAGTAATGAGGAAGTGAATCAAGCAGATGATGAATGGACTGACTTTGCATAAAATAAGGTAGGTAGTTACGACAGAAAAAAGAATGAAATATTAATTGTAAATTATTGGTTTTATTGTAACTAAATACATATATCCGGATTACTATGCATCTGTCAAATAGTCAAATTATTCTATACCTGTTGATTGAGAAACAAAATCAAACCGGAACCACGACCACCTGAATTCCGGCCGGAAAATGGCGAAGAATTCTTGTTTCTGTATAAATAACACGCACGTGTCAGCACACATTGACCAGTCAACCTAGTACTGAACAATCGTCTAAACCAAGTAGTCAACCTTCAAGTCAACACCTACAGTAAAGAAAGAATGTCAAAAATATACCAAGAAGTAGTTTCTGCAAATGAAGCATATGTATCAACCTTTGGTGGTTTATCAGAATTAGCATTACCACCAGCACGTGGCTTCGCTATATTAACATGTATGGATGCACGTTTAGTCCCAGCTAGATATGCAGGATTAGCAGAGGGTGATGCACACGTCATTAGAAATGCTGGTGGCAGAGCAACAGATGATGCAATTCGCTCTTTAGTCATTTCTTACAAGGTAATAATATACTAATTACCGAATAAAATAATGTTTACTCACAAATATTTACATTATATAGTTACTTGGAACAAAAGAGTGGTTTGTTATTCATCATAGTGATTGTGGTATGCAATTATTTGATGATACTATTATCGGAGATTTACTTGCTAATGATCTTGAAACTGCATCAATTGATTTTGGTACTGGAGTATGGTCACCAAATCCAAAGAAATTATCATTTGCTGGATCATCTGAAGGAAAATACATCAAATGGCACACATTCAAGAATTTAGAGGTAAAAAAATTATATTACTCTTATCTATACTCTCAAGTTTTTCTTACTTATTGCCTCTATAATTTTTAGTTGAGTGTAGTTGAAGACGTTAAAAGAATACGTGCTCATCCTCTTGTACCAAATGATATTCCTATTTATGGATTCTACTATGATGTTAAGACTGGTAGATTAGTCCCTGTACCTGAAGCTACTGAGGCTGGTAAAGTTGTTTAAATTTATAATACAGCACTGTAAAGTAGTTTCATAATCCAATAACAACATAAATAATATGTTTACTTTTAATCGTTCATTTTTCCTTATCATTTCTTATGATTCATTGTCAAAATTAACCTATCTATAACGTATACCGTAAGGAAGATTCTCGGCAGTCTGCAGACGATGTCGGTACTTCGCAAAAACAAAGGGAAAAAAAATTAAATATAGAGCTGCTACCTTCAACGCAGCCATCGTCATTGCCTTCAAGTCAACCATCATCTCAACCAAAGTCAACTGCTACATAGCCGGCAGACTGATGAAATTTTCTTTTAAATAGTAAATAATTAGTGTAATTGTTATCAGTAGAGAATATAGAAGCTAGATTCATGAGTATTATTGATCCTATAGTGTTACATAGTGGTTGGTTGAGGAAACAACAAGCTATATCACGACAATGGCATTCACGTTATTTTGTACTATATAATGACCGTTTGACGCATAAACACGACGAAGAATCACTGGATTCAACATTAAAGGTTACATTTTTATTAGTGGATATTTTAAATATTTGTCGCTCAATCAAAGTACCTAATGCAATTGATATTCAATTGAAGGATAAATCAGCAGTAGTTATATTAAGAGCAGAAACATCACACGAATTAGAAAGTTGGGAGGAGATATTGAATAAACAATGGTAATTATTACCTCTCTTTATTAATTTATTACAAGTCGTTTACTTACCGACTAACTTACTCACTCATTCAGGCTTTCTAATAGAATAGAAACGAATAATGAAGATGATACCAATGATAATGATAGTAATAACGAAAAATTATTATCAAAAAGTGGTATGTTATTGAAACAAAGTGGAAATAAATACGCTTTGGTATTGCAAGAGCGTTATGTCGTTATTGATGGGTAACTCTCAATTATACTCATTCATTTATACTCATTAACTGACTTACTTACTCAGGCATTATTTAAAATATTATAAAAAGAAAACCGACAGAATCTGCGTTGGTACAGTGAATTTAGAAAGAGCGGATTTAGCAAGATTATATGATTTAAATCTAAATTGTCGAACATTTGAAATTCACGATGATGGAAGGTACTAACTGCTACTTAGTTCCTCACTTACTAAATTACTAAGTCACTCATTTATTTTCTAATATTACAGAGTCTACAAGTTTGAAGCAAAGGATCACAATTCTTGTAAGGAATGGGTAAAAGCTATAAATTACGCAATTAAAGTGACCCTGAAAAATGTTGAAACTTTAAAGAAACAAAAAGTTTTAAATGAAACACCAGAATGTACTTCCTCATTCACTGTATTAATAGTCACTCACTCACTTACTCGCTCACTCACTTATCCAAGGTATAAAATTATATGATGCAGAAGGTGTAGAAGCGTTTATAAAATTTTTAAATGATGATTTTATAACATTGTATCCCATGAATGTGTCCGCAATACAGGAGCATTTAGAGTGCGCAGATGCGATGGTTGAGTACTTATTTGCATTCGTTCCATTAGTTGCTAAATCGAGTAATCAAGCGGCTAGATATGATATTCTAGCTATTGTCTTATCTGAAATTAATAGCTTATTAACGAATAGATTACTACCGTTAGTTGTACCTGATTCTACCTTGCTAACTGACTCTAATCTTGGTGATATACACTCTATTATTACTTGGATATCAAAGTATCAGTATAATATCTTGCACATCTATTGTCCAACAACAGTGAATAGTAACAACCCCAAAGGTAGTATTAAAAATAGTAAAATAACAAATATTCATGGATTTAGTTTGGTTAATTACATACCAGCGTTGTGTGATCGCTATGTGTATGGAGACAAATCATCCAAGGGTGCGTTGGCTCATTTAACAAATCACTGCAGTGTTGTCTGGAGTAACGTAAGGTCTAATCCGTTACAAATGATGCAACAACATAAAGATGGTTCGTTTTACACTTTTGCACCTACAGATATATGGGAAGCATTGAATCAACACTTATCACTTGCTATTTCATCGGAAACCAAAATTTTATATGCATTAATGATTGAAGTTATTGCATCTGCATTAGCTAGTGTGATATCTGAAATAAGGTAAAAAAGAAAATTTTACTTACTCACTCACGCACCCAGAATACCTTATTAACTTACTTATTCATATCAACTCATGCACTTACATCCCTTCATTTATAGTGAGTATGTAAAAGCATTTAATATTGAAAAATCGTTAACAACTTACAATTTGAATAACGAATCAGAAGCATTAGAATTTTTATGTGCAATAGCTAATGACAATGCCAAGCATATTGAAGAAGTTGTAGAGATAGTGAAGTCCTTTGACGACGAAGAGCTACGACGAAGTGTTAGTGAAACCTTTGATAGTGTCACCAAGCAGTTAATAATTTGTGGTGAATTATGTTTGAATAAGTTGACTGAAATTGTTATGATTGATTTAAAAGACCATTTTGAGGTGTTATTCACACCTACGTGGCTGCAAAGTGACCGCAAAGTAACTATTAATACAATATTAGCTACTATTGATGACTATTTAAGGGATTTTCAGAAATTTTTAATGCCTTATTGGGCAGAAAAGATGTCAATATCATTATTAAACACACTCGTTGTGAGATATGGACGAATATTATTGTTTCGGGATAGTTCTAAAGCTACTGCAGCTCCTGCCGCAATTCAAGCAGTATTTGCCAAGTCATTAGCTAATGTTAAAGCATTTGATTCATCATTATCATCTAATATCTCTGCTCCTACAGTTAATACCACACCTATTACAAGCCCGAATAGTTCTAAATTATTCTCTACTTCATCGAAAATATCATCAGTATTAGGAATTAGTAGTAGTGAAAGTCGTAGCGATTACACACCTCCCTCAACACAACAACCTTCACCAAGTAATAGTAGTAAAAAACAAGGATTTTTATTTCGTCGACGGAATTCAAAGAATAAATTATCCACAACCTCACCACCATCCGATACTACAGACACTCCTGTTGCCAATGCAACCATGTCATCCAAAGCATTGTCGGCATTTACATCATTAAAGTACTCTAAACCTGGTGGTAATATCTTGGACGTAGATGATGAACTATTGGAGGCCTTAACACAAGATATGCAAGATATTTGCTCGTTTTTTGAAGAAAAAACATACCGAAATGATCCGTTAATTCAACCAAGAATCAATCTATTGGCAGAAATCATTCTACTATTATCAATAATACCCGAAAGAATTCATGATCATATTGCAGAATTATTAATAAAGTATCCGTTACAGGTGCAAGGTTATCTGTATATAGTTATTGCATGCCTGCATCACCGACGGTACAAAGACGACGTCGTCACAAAGATTTTACTTGATATCAAGTCATATTATCTACAGTCACTAGAATTAACCGCCAATGAGACGGTTAGACAAGAATTTCATAATAATAAACAGAATTATATATTAGGATTCTTGTTCAATGAAGTAGCAATGATTTCCGATGAAAAATCATTACCAATCAAGCAAAATATAGGTGGTAGACTAGCTAAAATGTTTTCCCTTGGAGGAAGTAGTGATAATAACAGCAATGATACCAAGACACCACCTTCAACGAATAATACAACATTGAATACGAAGAGATGTGGTTCTTCGAGGTTAGCTAATGATGTTGCAAAATTAATTAATGGTCAAACTGAGGAACTGCTAGCCCAGGCAGCTCAAGCAGAGCTACTGCAGCAACAACAAGAGGAATTACTAACAACTAAAACTTTACATTTTGAAGGATTTTTAGAGAAACAAAACGATACACATGTACTTGATATATTTCATTATTACTCACATATGTATTCACTCACGCTTCTTAACTCTCTTATTTATAGGGTATTTGGCAAAATCGTTGGTTTAAATTAATAACAAGACAAAATTTTATTACAGATAAAATAAGTGGTAATGAGATAGTTGGGTCATTAACCTACATCTTAAGCTGGTCCAAGACACAAAAAGGTGCATCTCTCAAGTCCATCGAGCTGAATAGTGATGAAATTTCAACTATTTATATGACTTCGTCACCGCGAGTGATATGCTATAATATTGATGAGTATAGTTTAGCATTACAAACCGAAAATAATCAAGATTGTGTTATTGTGAAGTGTTCTCGTGATGATAGCAGCAACACCGCAACTAATGATAATTATTATTCATTTACCATTGATGGCAAGGGTAAGAAGTACCACTTACGATCTCATGTGGTTGATTCTGTCATTAAATGGATATATTATCTTGCCAAAGCAACGGATTTATTGTATGATCCAACGTTATGTAGATGGGTAAAAGCAAATGATAATATTTATAAATTATACAATACAATTAAGTCAAACAAAAGTGATGCAGTGTCCAGCATTAGCAATGGATTGACCGGTCTAAGTATACAAACCAAGCGACGAGTATTACATAATTTAAAACGGAATAAATTAAGGAAAAGATCTACTACCCCTCGGGTCATAAGGGTTTACGGAGGCAAAGAGGCACAACGTAACAATCACAACAACAACAACAATAATAATAATAATAATAATACCATCAAACAACCCAAATTACCAAATAAATTCAAAGGATATAACTGTAAACAATATATGATGACGTTAGAAAAGTTTAATGAATATGGCCAGGTACCCCACAATATCTTACTTATGATATAACATCACCACTCACTTTGTTACTGTAGACATATGCTGAGATATCTTGGAAAGATATAGAGATTATGACGGAATTGAGTCCCTATAACGTAACTTATTAAACATTTTCAAATAATCTATACATTTTTAAGTTCTGTTTGACATTTTTGATGAATAAATGGCAATCCTAACTCATTATACTCATCTCTATGAATCCAATGTCGTGAAAAGGACTCAGAGGAGGCAAGTACCGATCCTCCTAACCATACCATGTTCTCTCTGGCCTTGCCTGATCGGATACTTAGCGCCGTATTATCCTCGACTAACTTACTTATCTCATACTCTATTCGCTCCTTAAACCCTTTGAGTAATGTATTACCACCAGATATGTATATATTTTCATATAAAAAATTCTTTTCTTGGACATTATTACAGGTAGAAATGGTGTCGATAATAATATTTTGGATGCAAATATCTAACGGATCATTTCTTTCAACAGCAAATGGAAGAAATAATTTTTGAGGAAAATGTTTACTTTCTGAATCCGTAACATGAAAACTGGTACCATCTGGCAAAGTAAATGTTTTATTACTAATAGAAGTGCTACTTGTAGCTGTTGAGGAGTTATTATTACCCGAATAACTTTGTATGCTTGCAGTGCATTCACAATTCTGATCTTTATATTTTCTTATTAATTCAATATTTGTATCAACACTTTCTTTACTCATACCATATCGTGTTAATAGCTGAATTAAATGCTTCGTTATTAATGAACCACTTCTAGTACTTACCAGCAACGACCCAGGTACTGCAACACCATCCTTGACAATACATGAATGTGATATCTTTTCACCACTATGCAAGGAGCAGCCACTCAACTTACCAGCACCATATAACGATAGCACTGGCTCAGTACCAAAATATATTGCGGGGATATTGAACTTTTCAAATGCTATTTCCGTCAATAGTTCAGCGTCCTCTTTGTTGTATAGCGGTGACCAGGTAATGAATAACGGTTGCTCCGACGGTATTACACCATCTTTAAATACTATATTTCTCCATATTTCTTCTATTTTATTCGCATCTATTCTATTATTAGTCAACAAAATATCATTGTTTTGTTTATACGGGAATGATGAGAGCGTAGTTGGTTTAGATGCACCGGCATATCCTTGTCGTACGTTAATATTACCTATATCTATAACAATTGGTGTTTTATAAGTATTTTGTTTTAAATTTTGGGATCTTTCTATTGATCTAGATGTCGATGACACAGCAGATTTGTTATAACGATCTTTACTATTTAATAAATTGTTACTATTATTTGATATATAAGATGTCATTAAACCAGTAGTAACATCATTTTTACCGGATCTTCCTTCACTATACACAACAGATCGATTATTTGATAACTGATTATTATCAATTTTACCGGGACTTGTATTACCATTATCAAGACTATATTTACGGGGTGGACTACTTGATTTAATGAATGTTGCTGTTGTACTGTAATAATTTACAGGTTTTTTCACAATTTTAATCAACTCAACCATTGGAAATTCATCATCTTTAATATTTTTTATCACTAAAATAATAGATTGACCGATATATATGACACATAGAAGAACTAATACAATTAATAACAATGGTGTTGGATACAAAAATACTGCATTTAATATGTTTGATAAAAATTTAGGAAAATATGATTCAAAATTTAAAACTATTTGCTGAAGCAAGAGAATGGATGAAATTTTCCTTATATAACTTCCAACCTGTAAACTTGTTGCTAAAGTAGTTGATGTATGACCATTCCAAGAAAATGATGCTTTTTCCTTTAAAGTAGATAATGATGTCATGCTCATCTATGACAACTTTTCAAACTGATAATTACGCGTTACTTCTCAATTAAAACAAACACGATTATAATTTGATAGTGCACATGCACTGAAACGACGTCGCGCTATCTACAATTTTTTTAAATTTTTTTTCAAAAAGTACCGTCTACTAGTGAGCATAGCGATGTTGTCATGAGAGAACACAAGAGAAGAAACAATTGACGATGATAAGATTATTTCATATTTATAAAAATTATACTTCATACAAGTATATACAATAATTATTTTAAACTTTTTCAGATTGTCTATATTCAATTTCAAAGGTTGACTTCTCAACTTCAGGTTCATCCTTTTTCTCAAATGTATTACTTGATTCCCTACTAGTAGATGAAAATGGTGGTGTATTTATTGTGTTGATATCACCCGCACCATTTGACGACTCACCAGCATCGATAGAAATTCCCGCTCTATTTTGTCTAATTATCTCTTTAACTAATTTATCTATACTATGAAATGGATGAGTTTTTTCCCATTGTTTACGCTTCCAAGATCTTTGTAAATACGTTGCAGCGTAATATTCTTTTGCTGTAAAATAACTTCCATCAAATCCAGTGATTGGCTTTGTACCATTATCTTTTAATGCTTCAATTTGATCTTTAATAAGATGCATTCCAGGCACTGCTACTAACACTGTGGCAAAATGATATCGACTTACTTTAAATAGTGAAGTAGCCCCATTAATCGTATCACGGTTAGCATTTATTTGTTTTTTCACAAATTTATCAAGTAATATTTGTGAATCAACACCTTTGGTACTACCACTTTTTCTACGTAATGCTTCAGTGCTTAATGCACAAATAACATCTTTAAAATGAACTTTTCCACCGGTATGAACATGTAAATGTAATGCTGCAATACGTTCTTGAATTTCTAATTCTGTAATATCAGTAGCATCAGCATAACCTAGTGGAGAAAACAAGGTCATAACAAAATCTTCTAAATCATTAAATGATATATAATATGTTGCATGTGGATCATATTTTGTCCAATGTTCACTGAATTTTTCAAGATCTTCAGGTTTTACTGTTAAATTATAATCATTGGCTTCAGCAAATCCTTCTAAAATGACTCCAATAAATAAATTAAACATGCACATGGTTACAAAAAATGTAAATGCTATCATAAAAACATAAATTGAGACTGTTCCACAACCATTTAACTCTTCACATCCTGGAAAATCACGAAATCCACACATATTGTGATTATAGTCAGGATATTCAACACAATTATCACGTTTATGTGCCACATCAGCCATAAACTGTGGCCAACCTTCACCGGTTGCAAAACGAAACAATGTTAATAACCCATTACCAAATGATTGAAAATTAGCATGTGCATCATATGTACCATAAAAACCAACTGTCGCATATAATTGAACTCCGAGTACAGTGAAAATAAATATAAATAGTAGCAATAACATGATAATATTAACTAATCCAGGCAAACAAAGCAAAACGGTGGATGTTAATCTTTTAACTGACGTGAAACCATTTATTAGACGTATCACACGAAGTGCGCGGAACATACGTGCAACAGTGATAACTAAAACCACATTTTGACTTGTAATTGCTAATAAAATCAGACCAGATATACTACCAACGACTATACAAAAGTCAAATTGGTTCCAGCCGTTATCGAAATATCTCCAACCAAATGCAATAATTTTAAATAGTGCTTCAAGAGCAAAAATGGTGGTAAATATAACATTTAATAAATCAGTAGCATAACGGTATTGGTCACTACTACCATAGTAATCACATGCTAACACGACAGTATTTGCTACAATAAACATTAAAATCATCATTTCAAATGAATTATGCGTGGTCAAGTCATATATAGCACCACGAAACCGATTTGTAGGTCTATTTATTCTTCTTTTTGGTTCAAATTTCATTGCAATTTCTCGCGTTTTTATCCATTCACTCTGTTCATCAGTTAAATATGCCTCATTATTCTCAAAATTCTTTTTCATTACCTGAAAATTGTCTAATAATACACCAACAAATAAATTCAAGGCATAAAAATTTCCAGTAATAATAAATAAGACAAAAAAATAGATTAATGCTGGACGATTGTTCTTGATAGGTTCCATCCCAATTCCAGCTGAATCAACTGCTGCGTACATTAGATCAATCCAGCCTTCTGTTGTGGAAATAGAAAAAAATGCAATTAATCCAGAACCAAAATTATCAAAGTTAAAGGAGGTAACTAATCTCCATGAACCACCCCAGCATTCGCATATATCTTTGGATGAAACGCTACCAGTTAAGTCGACTGGGCAACAAGATTCACTTGGATAATTTGAACAATCCCATGAACTTTGATAATACCTACTAGTTGAACCAAACATGGTCTTTTCAGTGCTTGACATCTTATCAAAGCTAACGGGTGACACCAAAAACTGATAGTAAGAATCGTATGCTAATGGTGGTTCAAAGTCTAATTCACAATGCCGTAAATCACCTTTAAGTAAATTAACACCAATAATTGTAAATAATGAAAAAAAGAGTAATATAACAAGTAAGACATTAACCACGTCAGGAATGGCTGCAATGATAGCTTGTACTAATACTCTTAATCGCGGAGCTCTACTTATGACACGTAATGGACGCAATGCACGAAGACAACGTAATGCTTTTAATGCACTTAATCCATTTTGATCAGAAAATAATGATACTATTGAAAAAATTACGATGACAACATCCATAACATTCCAAGGTGATCGTAAATAAGCAGTATCTAGGTAAAATAAGTCAAATGCAATGACTTTAATAATCACCTCTAAACTAAAGAGAGAAGTCATTATGATATCTATGTAATACAAAGATATCGACACCTGATCTTTTGGATTATTAAGTGGGGAGTCAATGGCCAATGTAATACTAGAAATAAATACCAACACAAGTACGTAATTATCAAATCCTTTGAAATTTACTATTTTTGTGCACAGCTTACGCAACCAATTATCATGACTTAAACAAAATAATGAATATTTTTTGGCTTCTTCTGCTGCAGCAATCTCCACAGCAGATTTCAATTTGCTTTTTACTTTTAAAAGATTAGCAACCCCTGCCATTTTTATTTTATTATTGTCGAGAATTGGTTTGATTTGATTACTGAATGATCGCTTCAATAGAGATGAAGCAGACTTTAATTTCCCAACAATATTATTCGATTGTTCTGC
>JACCDO011052527.1_pt1 | contig 28297 bp, 17 predicted proteins | sample 7446101 | NCBI WGS metagenome assembly JACCDO01 (sample SAMN15323440, study PRJNA562643) | freshwater metagenome | isolation source: river surface water | place: USA:Blue River Watershed | collected 2017-08-16
CCTGACTTCGGTAATAATGGTATGATTGGAAGAGGAAGAGGGAGAGGAAGAGGCAATGGCAACATACCACACACATTCCCTGGTGAACCAAATCCTGATCACTTTCGTCCTCCAAATACTAACGGTTTTATATGATAACTTTCCTGAAAATATGTTGTTTAAAAATGTAAAAAAAGAAAAAATTGTATTATATTTCTTATATGTACATCATTGCGATTAAGTTAGTGAACTCATGTACTTAGACGATTTTCTTACTTCCTAAAAGCATCGACATTGCTCTTCCTTCTACTTTTGGTGCACTCTCCATAACTGTTGTCTCTTCTATAGGTTGGTATATCTTCATCAATAAATCGCGTCCTAAATCTTTGTGTTGCATTTCTCTTCCTTTGAACTGTACTACTACCTTCACACGATCTCCGTCTGCTAAGAACTTTTGCACAGCTCTCATGCGAACATCAAAATCATGTTGATCTATTTTATATGACATTTTAACTTCTTTTATTTCCATTTTAATTTGTTTCTTCATATTTTCTTTCTTTTTTTTCTCTTGTGAGTACTTGTACTTTCCATAATCAATGACCTTACACACTGGTGGGTCAGCTTTATCATTAATTAGCACTAAATCAAGATTATAGGTTTCAGCTTTTTCTAAAGCATCTTTTATAGAAAATATTCCTAACATAACTTCTGACTGCTCACCTTCAGTATCAGTCTCGTTGCCTGGCACAATCAATCGAACTCGATCTGCTTTAATGTATTCATTAATAGGTACAGATGGTATTTGTGGTCTTTGTTGTCGCTGAATATGTCCATCACGCGATTGCGATTGCATAGGCACCACCATGTGCAAGTAACGTGTTGCTGATGGCCTGAATGAAGTCGCGACCAGGCACATTGCCGCGAATAACAACAATTTCAACGAAATACGCATTGTTTCACTGTGCTGATACTGCAGTCTGCTGAGGTACTTCTGAAGTTCCTCATGTGGATCAGAAGACTCGGGAAATGCGCTAATGAAATGAAATGAAAATGGTGTGATTAAATGAAACTAATAAACTTAGAATGAAAATAATAAGACAAAAGAACGAAGAAATAAATAAATTAAATGAGTATAATTATTTAACGAATAAAAAAAGAAAAAAATTATAATAGTGTTAGTAATAAATTCAAGTAAGTGATTAGTGCAGCTTCGAGTGCCCTGCTCCCATCTGCGATCGTACTATAAGCAGTATGTCACAACAGCCACTCGCATTCCTTCTGAGCAATTGCAATGGCCTGTTTTTCGGGATGTGCGTCATTTCATTCGGAACCTTCTGCTTCAACTACTTAACTTAATTAGTGCACGTGCATCCACCATGTGTTGCGCGGGTATGGAATGAGAGGAAAAGTCGTTCCTGGGCTGAAGTAAACGAGGCTAGCATAATGTGTGCGATCGTGATATTGGGCGCATTGGTTGCGACGATACTGGGACGGGTAACTTGCTTGAAACTTAATCGTGGTAATGATGCTTTTTCATTACAGATTGAACAAAAAACTGTCGTTGGACTTTATAATAATTTAAATATGATTATTAGAAATGTTCAAGATGATGTGTTATCGATGACGCCAAGTCAAGCTGGATTTATTTTAGAAAGTATAGAAGTAAAAAGATTACAAACAAGTATTGATCGCTGGACTATAATTGTATCCAAAATTCAGAGTGATATACATGCTTATTCTTCTATTAATCAACAAATATATCACGAAATGCAAATCAACATTGCAGTCTCTAATGTTTTATTAGGATATTTAAATGTGTTAAATGAAAGTCTTATCATCGGCATGGGAAAGTTAGCCACTAGTTGTCCTATTATTTGGAATATTGGTAGCCATTTCAATGAATCAATTGATGCCAGTATGTCGTGGTTATATTGTGTTATACCATATGGGTCGATGAATCCTACATATTATCCTGAATCAATGCATCTAGAGTCAATTGTTGATGAAAGACTACCTTGGATTAAGTATGCGTATACTAATACTGGTAATCATAACTCAACAGTTGCACTGTTGTTTGAGTCTCTACAAGTAGAACCTAAAATGGTAAATTTTATTGCAAATGAAACAAGAAATACTTGGTTATTTATGTTAAAATTACGATTAAAATTGATTTCATACGCACTGAAGATATTAGAATCCAAAAGCAAAAATCAGAAATTAAAAATTTACAACAGTGTAGAGCATATGTTTGATGGCGATATCTTGTTGTATGACAATCAGATCAGTGATAGTATGCAAAATTATTACGCACTAAATGATATGATATGTAATAGCACTCAATATAGCAATGATGCTAGCGATAGCTGTAGTAACAGCAAATTCCATGCCAACATGATAGTACTATTCATGTCGTCATTAATTGATGCATTAAAAAGTGAAATACAGGTTGAAACCGTTTATTATCTCGATTTTATGAATGTAACCATCAACCAAGGTATTTCTACCATAGTTGACGACTATAGTCACCAGCAACAGATCGCAGCCTCGAATATCGCAACACCCATGGGATTTCAATCTAGAGCGAACGTACTTGCTATATTTACTGAACTTGTTGTATATTGGCAAAGTGATCAGAAAAAAACTCACTATACTACAACATCCCATGCTACTGGTGCTGGTGCCAGTGGTGACAACTCAAAGAATCACAAAGAAGGGAATAAGGATGAACTACGCGGGGGTTATGGCGCTCTACTAACAAGCCAACTTGTTATACTAGCTATTGTATTAGCTAGCGGTGGTGCATGCTATAAGTACCTGGTAATATCCAAGGCTACAGCGGCTTCCAGTGCTACAAGCAAAGCTAGTAGTAAGTCTACCAAATCGGTTAAATCAACGAATAAAATGCTGGAACATAAAATAAAGAAAAAAGGAAACAAAAGTAGTCGTTCGCCAGCGAAGAAACATGTTGCGCAGGCGACCTCTCCGGCGGTAGATTGCACTCATTCGCCACCTGAATCCCGTGAGTCAAATATGGTGAAGTTGGTATCGGAGTCAGTCAGTACCGATGAGTTACAACTCTGTTACTCGGATAACGATGAGGAATGGCAAGTCTCGAGTAAAAAGAAATGTAAACCCGTGATTCAGCCAAGAAATGAGTCGTCAAATGGCAAGTTCGTTAAACCAAAAAGAGAAAATAGTTCTAAAACGTATGATACTACGAGTCGTTCTTCCAATGAGCAACAGCCAAAACACATCGCAGGGCGCAGCACTAAAGATGGAAGCGTGTTACTTAAGCAAGCACTGAGTATTCGCCCTGTTAGTGCAACTAATAGTAATAAAGCAAATGTTTTACCTCAAAATGCAGAAAAAAAAAGTAATAACGTGGTAAACCGTGACTCTCGCAATAATCAAGTTAATAATGATGCCAATGAATCCCTGGATGATACAGTTTACACCGAGGCTGTCGATGAGAGGCAATACAGCAGTGACGTATATCCACCAATCCCAGCTATTATTGCACCACAGTATAATCCTTATTATTACTACAATAATGCGATGTCGCCTCCACTTGGTCCCTCAACCAGTCCCCAAATGATATTTTATAATCCCTACACTGAGCACATGGGTCAAGTGTTGCCATTATCCCCGCCTCCTATTCCTGTGCTACCTCGATCGCCCGTCGGTAATGGATATCCCATTTATAATGATGTGGATATTCTTACGCTAGTAAGAAATCAAATAGAATATTATTTCAGTGACGAAAACCTTACTAAAGACACATATCTCAGGTCATTGATGGATGGTAACGGGTATGTAAATATAGGGGAAATCATCAAGTTTCGGCGCATCAATATTCTATTGCAGTGCGTTGGTGGGTCGCCCCTGGTCGTCAGAGATGCCGTGTTAACTTCAGAAAAATTGGAGTTATCTGGATTGAATACTGATAGTAACATACTGGAAATCAATGAAAACCAAATTTTGACTTACAAAATTCGATCGAAGATATTCTGAGCACCATGACGAATGAGATCATTCATCCGGTCGGAGCTGGATATTGCGCATGTATATAGTGCTATTGCTTGTTGCTTTTATTGATAATTATTACACAACCACAATTTCTCCCTTTTCAATCTATTTATTGTGGTAGATGCCAAGATTTTAAACTTTCGCCGGTATGCTGCAGTTGCTCCTGCTCTTACTAGGTACTAACCTGGGTACGTATGCTAGTTCTAGTAGTGCTAGCTACTACCTAGGAGCCTATTTTGACTTCACAATCGTCGTGTGTATGTCTTTACGATGGATAATCGATCGAATGGGATGATTAAAAATTGTCAAGGATTGATAATATGCATAATATTTTTCTTTTTCTACTTCCAATCAAGGCATTCGGACATAGCAGTATTATATCACTCAAAATCTGAATATGGTGATACATGGGTGCACGAAAATGCTGGTGTCAGATGCATATCATTCGCAGAGCCTAAAAAAGCTGAGATATATCAAAGTTGTATTAAGCTAGATGATCCAAAGTTGCTTGTTTTCAACTATACTAAAATGGCTTTAGGTGGTCTATATCTAAATCCAGATCCGAGGCAAACACTTTTGATAGGATTAGGGGGTGCTTCTATAGCGAACGCTCTCCAAAGAATGTTTCCAGACTCAAGTATTGAAGTTGTTGAGATAAATCCTGATATCTATGAAGTTGCAAGGAAATATTTCTATTTTAATCCAACGAACAATACCAAAGTCACCATTCAAGATGGTGTCTTATTTTTAGAAAATGCTGTAGCGCAAAAGAAAACATATGACTTTATAATCGTCGATGCTTTCAACAATAATGGTGCTGTTCCTGTATTCATTACTGAAGACTTTACACAAACTATCAAAAACGCATTAGCACCCAGAGGGGTTGTTGTGCTAAACACTTTATATAATAGCGAACATGATAATATTTACCAGAAAGTATTTGGGTCTTTTATAAACTTAATAATTTCGGAGAACAGAGAAATCGTAGCGATTAATGGAAAGCTCCCTACGATGGACATCATAGAAAGTAATGCACTTCTTTTGGAGCATAAATTGGATCAGCAAGGTGTTCATAAGGAGTGGCTAATGACAATATTGAAGCAGAATAATCACTTGCCTTGAACACAAGTTTATACCTTCGCCATGAAAAAAACGAAAGGTGGACGGCGCTTCTGAAAGGGAATAAAGCCCTTGGAAATGTTGTAAAGTGTCAGCAATTTTTAAACATTTTTAATTGGTCCAGTTTCGACGCATCAATATACTGTTGCAGTGCGTCGGTGGGTCGTCCCGAGTCGTCAATTAATTTTAACTTCATCCGTCATTCATCATGTCGGAGCTGGATATTACGCATGTATATAGTACTATTGTTTGTTTGTTGCTTTTATTAATTATTGTTACATAACTGCCATATCTCCCTTTTAAGTCTATTGGTTGCGGTAGTGTTTGGTACTATGAGTTGGTAGATACTTGAACCAACTTGGTACCTGGGTTACCGGTATCTTCCCGTACCGGTGTGCACCGGTATTTTGAGACGGTTAGACCAAAAAAATAGATAAAATAATGAGTGCCTCCTTGGAGTTTGAGCGCTTCATCGGCTCCAATCCGATCACGAACGGTGCGCTTTGTCACCCGGATGGTGCACGCTACGTGTTCTCTGCGGGCGGCAATGTTGTCATCGGCGATTTAATCGATCCTTCGGCCCAGTCATTCCTGCTGAGGTAAGTTGAGAGATATTGCTGTTGGATATCATTATTTCATTATTTTTATATTACTTATTTTATCTATTATAGACATGATGATCGGATTACTGCCCTGGCAGTGTCGCATAATGGAAAATATATCGCTAGTGGTCAATGTGGAAGAAACAGTAATGTACATATATGGAGTATTGAGACAAAAGAAGTTATATATACTTTTGAAGAACATGATAATAATATTTTAGGAGTGGCATTTTCTCATGACGATAAAATATTGGCAACGATAGGTGGTGATCACAAGTTATTACTATGGGATTTATCAAATGGTTGTATTATAGCTGCTAATACTAAACTATCGGAAGGTACATCATGTGTATTATTTGGTGGTTTCGTTAAAGATATTAAAAGACGAAATACTGACGATTATCAGTTGGCTACTGCTGGTAAAGATGGTATCTACCTTTGGAAATTAAATCCTTATAATGGCGACTTAGAAGGTGTAAAGTTAACTGGTGATGCACGTGCAACAGTTACTCGTTATATCTCAGATATTTCATTTTCTAATGACTATGAGTATATATATGGTGCTACCTCGTCTGGGGATTATGTTATTGCTGCTGTGAAACAGCAAAAGATACTACAAGCGGTATTTAAAATTATTATGTACGTACTTATCCCATACTCACTCATTCACTCAGGTACAAGCGACAAAAAAAGGATTAGATTCTATATTAGCTAGTGACAAAGCTGTTATCATTGGATGTGGTGATTCGACTGTTAAAATATTTGATTTAAATTCACAGTTCATAGGGCAAGTACAATTTGATAGTCCAGTGCTAGGTATGTCGTTTAGTCCAGATAATTTAGAGATATTAGTATCCACTTCCAGTGGCACCATAGCGAGAATGAATATTGCTACCATGAAGTATATGATAATATCAGAGAGTCACACCAGTGCCATTGTTGATGTAGCGTTTCCTCCTAATGACTGTGACCGCTTTGCTACCGCTTCGACCGATGGAACAATTAGAGTTTGGGATACTAATGAATATGCAATAGTAGCAACTGCCACCGCTAGAAGAGAGCAAGAAAGAGGTGTAGTGCCCCAATGCCTTGCATTTGCTGATTGCATTTTGTCTGGATGGAGTGATGGTACTGTTTTAGCTCATACAGCAGAAACTGGTGAAAGTTTATGGTTCATCGAAAATGCGCATGTAGGTGGCGTTACTGCATTATGTCTCAGTCATAATAAGCGCTTTATCTTAACCGGCGGTCCAGAAGGAGATGTGCGTTTATGGGAGTTAAGGTCGAGAGAATTGATATCACATTTAAAAGAACATGTCAACAGAGTAACAGCATTATCTTTATTCGATGATGACACTATTGCTGTATCTGCTAGTAGAGATAGGTGTATATTACAATGGGATTTACGATCTGAAAGAAGAATACACTGTCATATGCAGCGTATGGGTGGAATCAATAGTATTGTCATATCCAAAGATGAATCGCATATTTTAAGTGTTGGACAAGAACGTAAAGTTGTATATTGGAATAAACAAGTCGATCAACCTAGTTATCAGAAGTATATTGATGGTGAAACAGGTATCCAACCATGTCATGATCACTCACTCACTCGCTCACTCACTCACGTAAATTAGACGAAGGAAAGAGTATTGTGCGATCAAATAGTGGTAAATATATCGCTATTGGAGGCACTGCTGGTGTTATTAGGTTGCTGGATTATTCTTCGGGCGAAGAAGTCGCAAGTGCCAGAGGCCATTCAAATACTGTAACGAAGTTAGCCTTTAGCCCTGACGACAGGCAGCTAGTGAGTGTTGGTCAAGATGGATGTATTTTTATTTGGTGTATTTTTACAAATTAACAAGCATAATTTTACGCAATCAATCGCACTCATACATTGTCGTTATCAAAATCCATGGTTGATGCGCTTGGGGGTAAGTAATAACGTCTACTTTCAACCTCGCTGATAGCATCCCATGCTTTCATCGACATGCTGTTAACCAATGAAACTAATTCTTGTTGGAGTAATTCTTGACGATTATCATCGGACTGAGTAAGTGTATTTGGTGTAAGATGGTTGCCTGGTAGTGTTATCGTCTTCACATCACACGCTCGCTGGAACAACACGCGAGCCAAGTCGTCCGATTGATCAATTGAATCTTCTTCGAACCTGATGAGTATATTCTTTTGGGTATTATATCCTTCTTTTATTATTTGTAGTGTCTCTGTTGGTGTCGGGGTAAAGTTGATCTTGCTGAAATCATTTGAAGCAGCAGTTGATTGGGTAACCATATTGCTTACTCTTTCTGTAACACTTTTCAAAAGGTCACTTTTCACGAAATCTTTGATAAACGGTTGGTTATTGAATGCATTATTTTGTAATGCGTCCGCAATTGATTGAATTTCCAAATTGTTTACAACAGCATCTATAATCTTTCCTATTTCTGGTGACAATGCACTTGCTTGAGATGACATTAATTCCATATTTTCCTTGATTCCGTAATTATTAAAACTGAGATAAATATTTCCATATCTATATGGAAGCCTTTTTCTATCTTCCTTTCTAGAGCATGTCAATGCCATTAGTTTCCCCCCTAGACTGTGTGATAAGCCAATGATCGGTATACTTTTAATATTATTGACACCAATAATTTCGGTAAGTTTATTATTATAACAATTACTGAATAAATTGATAATATTTCCTGCAATTTCACCATGATTTGTCGCTATAGCTGGTATTGGTGTGCACACCACTGCATGTCCCGCATCTGCTAGTCCATTAATCACTTTATTATACGCTATTGGGGCTTGTGAACCAGCAATAAAACCACCCACAAAATGAACTATCGATGAAGGGATACGATTGTCCGGCAGCAGCACATCGCAGCCATCGAAGCTGTACCAGGGGCGATAGCCGGTGGTGAGCGATGCTAGTAGGAGGAACGACAGCAAAACGATCGATTCACACCTCATTTTCAATCACGCACTCCCTCTCTCTGTCTGTAAATGCTCACTGACTGTGGCACTGTTACACTTACTCAATTCAACACACTGACTCACACTGTGATACCTAGTAGTGAGCCTCGCTATTCCAAAATATTTTTCTTTAGGTACCGGTGTCAATTGTTTTGTTACCTTTAAAATATTTTTCTTTTTTTAAATACACCAGCGGCTATTTGATTGAGTAACCCCTCCGAGCCCTCTTGTTTGATTCGTGGCGTTACTTCCACTAGCCTTTCGCGCTTGATTCAACATCACCGGTCTCGTACCGGTGAGAATATTTTTCGTCTTTCTTTCCGGCGGTTCTTGAAATTTAAATATAAAATTAGGCCAACTGCGTGACAATTTTGGGTTGTCGCACGTGGTGGGGCAAACGGGCATGAACTACGTATGTTTTCGCTTCGGGGCGATTGCCAACTTGTTTCTGCTCTATTGCTTGCTCTATCTCGTCACGATCATTAATGGATATACGCGATTTACGCATTGTACGAGATACAGGATAGCGCGCGAAATGTCTTCGGATGAATTTAATTGGGATCCGAAGGCATTCCCTAAAGGTGACTTCGAGGAGGACTATTATTCTGTGCTAGAGGTTAATGCTGGTGCCAGTTTTAAGGAAATCAAGAAATCTTATTATCGAATAGTATTTTTGTACCATCCTGATCGCAAAGAAAGTGAGAAAGAAAAAAATATATGTAATAAACAAATGATGGTTATTAATGCTGCGTATAAAGTTTTAAAAGATGAAAAATTACGGGCGATGTATGATAAAAAAAGACAGAAAGGATTGACAGGAAAAAAAGCAGTTGTTAAACCAGCATCAACTCAACCAACATCATCATCATCATCATCATCATCATCATCATCATCATCATCATCATCATCATCAAAGCAAGAATCAAAAGCGACGACTGAAGATGATATTGTATCGCCATTTGCAGGTAATTCTGGCACTACATCTTCCAGATTTAAAAATTTCGTAGAATCAGAAGGTAATAAATACAAGCAACAAAATGCTCCTAATGACTATGGTGATGATGACGATGACTACACGTACGATAGTAACTTCAATAGAGTGTATAAACCAAAAGCAAGACGACAAGAAACGCAGAAGAGTAGTGAAAAACAATGGGAGTCATATTTCACAGCTCCTACATTCGATGATAATTCATCTCTAAATAGTCTCAAAGCAAAATTAGAAATTATTCAAAACGAGCGTGATTCAAAAATGAGTGAATTAGCTGATGATGACAGAGATTGGGGAGAGGTTCGTTCCCATTTATTTCATTTTCTTGTTTGCTTTTTCTTCTCACGTTCTATCATCACTAACTCACTACATATAGGTTACTGATCCTTCCGCCATTGAAAAACGATGGTTTCAAATACAAGAAGTGAAATTTTTGGATCAAAAAATATCAGAATTAAAAAGTCAAATAGATAGCTGCATCGATCAGCTGCAACGATCAGGCTACAGCTACTCCCCTTATGAATCACGAGGGCGTAGAAGAGACATAGATCAGGATGATTTCTTCAATGATGATGATGAGTTTGGTGACTCTTATAGTGATACCAAGGAACCTAACACGTGGCGTCGTGCGTACGACGTCAGACGCAGTGGTGGTGACGATGCAGTTTGGAGAGAATTGGATAGACTAAAAAGAAAGAGAGAAAATGAGAAATAGTCAAGGATAAATTGTTGTTTATTGTATACAGTGTAAGCCATTAATGCATAATGCACTTCGCGCCAGTATCTATCCTTTCCTGTGTGGTGATGGCATTGTAGTATATACATTCATACATTCTCATTCATTCTCTATCATGTCCCAATACATTCTACTAAAACTTTTTCTCATTTTATTTAAATATCTTTCCATTAATGATTCAATATCGCGCAGCAGAATCTCACATACTACGTCCCGCATAAATAGCGATATTGCGTGCAAATCCTCGAGTATTTTCTCTGAGTACTTAACCAGAGTATCGTATGTAACATCCTTGATGGTGTTCGAACTTTTAGCAATTATATCTCGTAAACTTTGAGTGCAACTGTACCAGGAGTTTAAATATTGGCAATGGTCGCACATGTTGCTTATAAGCGATGTATAGGCAGCAAACTCGTCTTCGGATACGCGGGTTGGAATGGTGCCTAGTCTCTGATAACCTACTTCAGCATATTTCTTGACATTTTTACCAAGTGCAATTGCCATATTAGTTAGTCTGGATACCTGTGAACTAACCGATGAACTTGTTGGTGTCTCTGGTGATTCAACTACGTCATCGATGATTTGAACTTCTTTAATAAAAGGAAATGGTTTAGATAAATGATTTTGTAATGCAATTAGATCATCATAAATATTCTTCATGGATGATGACGCAGCTTGAAATTGAATTGATATTTCGTTTATGACTGCTTCGTCACCCATATTTTCTTTTAAATTGTCTATCAATGTGTCTGGCTGTTGCAAATTTGCTGTATTTGATGTTAAAATCTGTATAATATTTTGAAATGCAATTGTTTTAGCAGATAAACCAGAAAATTTAAGACCGATTTGAGTCCACATGACTTTCGGTATATATACATTAGGGGTGATATAACCTCCCGTCAAAATAGTCTGTTGAATAATTCGTAATTGCCAGTACGGACATTCAACTGCACTTGTGGGTTTGGTCTGCTTATCTGCGGTGTCAATAAAATTGTTATTTGATATATGTAGATCCTCAAAAGCAACTTGACTTTGTCTTTTACCTTTTCCTGAAGGAGATGACAATCCTAGAAAATGAAAATCGCCTTTTTTCAAAGTATTTATTGGAACTACTTCGTTGGAAGCATCATGCTTATTGGTCTCTAGTTCTCTTAAAAACTCCAATCGATCATCGTATTTTGTCCTAATTTCAAGAAGTTTTCGCCATTCCTCACTTTGGGATGGTAGTTTATTCAATACTATTAATAAAAGGTCTGTTAGTGAAAGTAGTACGGATTGTTCGCATGTGGGTGTCATTACCTTCATCTATATTGAGTATTGCTAGATCATAGTAATCACAAGCGGCGACAATGCTACCGGACGAGTCGAAGTAGACCGCCTTGTTTATCAGGTCGAGCGCTTCGGCGCCCAGCTTGACGACGTCTTCGTCCGACATCTTTGCCGCCTCCCTAACCGACAGGAATTATGAATATTTGTCTGAGATCAACGAAATTCAAAATATTTGTATTTTGAGTCAATTTATTTTGGTTTTTACACAAGTTTTGTGATTTTTTTTTTGATCGGATACCGGTATCAAAATTGTAACTTTAATTGTCAAGTCCGTATGACACGGCTAGTAATGTTTGTACGAGTGATCAATAAGGCTTCGATAGTCATTACTCGTGCCAGATTATTTTTACATGACAAAATTCAACTTATCTTTTTTTTGAAAAAAAGTATATGATGGCGGTACTCGTACCGGCGGTACCATTATGCGCTCACATCACGGTTGAAGAGAAAACCTACAAGAACAAAAGTTTTTGGCGAGAGAAAGCGACGAATGGGGAAGTTAGCTTATTAGTGTGAGGAATTGGTCTGTTAGTGTGAGGAATTGGTCTGTTAGTGTGAGCAATTAGCCTATTTAATAAACCTACTGGTGCGAGGAATAGGTCCAAAGCAATGACTGTACGAGGTGCCTGTCTTCTAATCTGGTTATTCTGTATTGGATTGGCCCGAGGCTATGCTCCATGGCATAGTGTGGTTACCTCCCTTCACACTGCTGTAAGCACTTCCGCGAATATTGAACATATATCCACATACAATACTATATATAAGCACTCATATATATCGTCACCGAAAAATATGAAGGCACTTTATGCTAAAAGAGGAGTAGCGATCGATTGGATTAAAGTTCTTGGAAGAATCGGCTCGATGATGGTAATATTTGAAAACTTAAAAGAAAATTTGTATATAGATTTTACGGCTGGTGCTGGTGTTATATCGGCATCAGAAATGTATCAACCTATATTAGATGGCAAACCATACTTTCCATCAACTAAAAATAGTTCTATTGTTGGACAACCTCCCGTTTTAGTCGTTCATCAATTAGGGAAAAAAGTAATTAAAACGTTGCCGGATTCTGCATTACTGGGAGTGCTAGTACTTATAGCATCCGAATTACTACAGCGTGAGGTTAACACAAACTCCTTAAAGCTGCCACCGGTGTTACAGGACATTGCCAACACAACTATCTTTGAGTTGGATTCTAAACTGCAGTTTTTATCATCATTGCAATGGAATATGGATCCTTTTTTACAAGCAGAACTTGAAAATTTACAGAATCAACCGTTGGAAGTCATAGACAAATACATTGTGAAGGAATTTCTACCTAAAATTGACAAGGAATTGTCTCCGTTACTGTCCAGTATGATAACGGATCCTGAAAAGGTCAAACTAATCACTAACAATGTGAAAGATTTGATCAAAGTTGGTCGCAAGATATTACTAACTGATAAGGTTCCGAATACATCCATGGCACAAAGGACAACAGTATTTATTGAGCAGATGACGGATCAAGTCAATGAGCAAGTCGATTACGTCGGTGAATCGGTACAGGAAGCTATTAAAGATTGGAATAAAATTATTACGGATTTGAATAAATTAGTAAAAGCGGAGTCTATTTATAAGCTGCTCCCACAATCACTATTTACACGCAGTACGGCGTTGGATGCAGCCAGTACCGCGTCCACCGATGAACAAAACAAACAACAGGCAGAAAATAAGCGAAATTTATTGTAAAAATAATTAATTGTAAATATTTCTATATATTCTATGAGGCTTTTCCCTTACCAGACTCTGGTCTAACGGTCAAGTGGATTCGCATGTTGATGACGTAAACACTCTTCTTTAATTCCAGGTGCCGTGATATGGTAACTGGAAGGTATATGCTCCTGTGCGTATGTTTCAGACGTTTCATATCCATTTCCCCAGTCATCGTGGTACTGTTCCGTTGACAGTGTATTTGGGTGACACTCAATATTCCAGCGACAAAAGTAACGGTGCCATAATACAATTTTAGTAACCGACGGATTGGGCCAAATGGGTGACGCATAAGCTTGAAACGCTTTGTTTTGAAACGTGCTAAAATTATCAAAGACGTACGACCATATCGACTGGCATTTATCTTTAACTTCTAGATCGACGTGTCGCTCGCGATCTGTATTCCCCAAGAAGTTACCGAACAGTGACGAGTAGAAGTGATCCGCGATGAACAGCAGTAATAGCTCATTATATTCAAAAGCATTAGGGAATTGTATAATCATTTGATATAATGCATCTAAAAACTGTATAAACACTGGACTACGTTCATCAGGACGATGCCTTTCATCCTCTCCGTGACCGCAACGCTCTTGAAACTTATGACCAAACGAGCACCAGTCTTTCTCTATGACGACAGCTAGGCCCTCGATGGTGCGGTAGTATGGATCTAACATGATTTGGGTGAGTGCGCATATCTGTGGTGTGCGATCCCAGCCGTCGCTACAATGAATTAATACTGATGATTTTTCCAAATGTATTTTTTCTGCCGCAAGTATTGATGCCATTAGTATTAAGTGCAAATAATGTAACCATTTTGACTCGTCTAGCTTTGATAGCCACTGGTTTGGACCTGAGTCCTTATCACTAGGGCTTAGTTGATGATGTAACGCCTTGCTAAGTTTGGTAATAGAGTTGCGCATTTCATGAATATTATCAATATTGCAAAAAATCATTTCTGTATGCTTGTAGGAAGACGCATCCTCCGTTCCCTTGCCTTGAAGAGTGTTTGCATACGCAGCAGTTGCTGGACGAGCATCTAATATATAAAATTTTGTTGGTCTTTCTGCTTCAATAGCTGGATTGCTCACCCCCTTAACACGATAGAGATTTAACAATATCTCGTCAAATGTGCTGTTTCGCAAGGTTATGCCAACTAATGGCTGTGCTGAACGGGTAAGAACAGCATTGCTATAGCCACTTTTGTATGTAATAACAGGTAATCTGTTTTTGCTTCTAAAGCTTGCAGCCTCTTTTACATCCGAGTCGGTCATTATCGCGGGCACTGCTAAGTACTTTGGATAGGTGTCAGCAAACTTCCAATCACTATTATCGTATATTTTCCATTCACTAGATGATGCTAATCCTTGCCTTGTGTAGTCACGCATGATGTCACTTAGCATCCAGCCTTCATAATTAAATGTTTTTCTATATTTATAAGCAAAAAATAATGTACTTGGATTAGATCCTTGTTGGCGGAATGCTATTTGTTGGATCGTTTGGACCAGTGACTCACTCTTGGATGAAAACATGTCGGGTTGGGACAGAGTAATGCGATACACCCGAGTGTCTTTGGTGTGTAAAATTATATTCTTGGATTGAATTAGTTGAATCTTAAAGATTGTACTGAGTGGAATAGTCATAACATTGAAGAAAGACGGAATGTCGAACTGTGTGTGTACTCTTGCTTTCCCTTGTCTACTTTTACGTGCATTCGCTAAAATAATGCGATAGTTAGTGACATAAATTGACCCTGGGATACCCACTCCCTTATTGGAAGAGATACTCCAGCGAATTTTATGAATTGAATTAATAAGAATTTCTCCTGGAATATAATTAGTAAAATCCTCAAATGGTTTTGTTTTTAGAGTGTTGGATGCTTGATACAACCACTCTTCTAAGCACTCTCGTAAAGTAGTTACCGCAGAATCTATGAATAAATGAAAGAATGAATGAAAATCAAATATGTCACCATTATTATGACCAAATGGTAATTTAAGCATTGCATCCAATTCTTCTTCTGTAAACGCAATATCAACCATATTAAGTGCAGCACTTAATGCAGTTTTGGTTATGATTCCAGTACTTTGCCCTTTAGAATGCACTGTTTTAGTTATTGAGTCAAATGCCGAACGAACGTAATTTCCCATGTCATTTCTAAACTCAACATAATGAATGAAACTAATTGCATCGTCTTTTGAATTAAATAGAAATCTTTTATGTCCAGTCGCTACATGTGAAGGCTTGCGCATATCCACAAGCACATTGCCCTCCTGTAAAAGTGTTATGTTTAATATATCACTGCAATTAAACTTCTTTCTTTTAGTGCCCACAAATTGATATATCACTCCATTGTACAAGTTGATATGGAAGTACTTAACGGATGACGTTTTTAAACAATTTACTCTATAAACGATAATCCCGCGCTCTCCAACTTTTATATACTCTTCGCTTCCTCTGTAATCCGTATGAGGCTCGTCCTCATCAGAACTACTCGTGTCTTTAGCCGCATCACTTGTCCCGCCCTTGTTATAAGCAAGAAACGACGACCACAAGTTATTCATCCTCCAATAGTCTCTTATTATTACACTTCAATGGAACTCCAATCAATATTCATTGATTGAATTAAATGCGAATGCGAAGCGAAATCGCTCAAAAAAGATTTCGTAGCCGGTCCTGATCCCTAATCCCTGTTTCTAAATTGCTCGGAGAAATTGTATTTCTACGATTTTTGCTATTTTAAACGACCATTTCAAGGAAATTGTAATGATTATAAGTCATACTCCAGAGTTATAAATCAACTTGAAGTTGTTAATTTGTCAAATCGAAGGTACCGGTACTTGTACCGGCAAATCGCGTACCGCACCGCACCGCACCCTACAGTGAGTGTGTCTCAATGCGACAGAGACTCAGTGGCTGAGTGAGTGAGGACGTAAGTGCGTGAGTGAGTAAGTGTAATCGTTTGCTTGCTAGTTTATTTTGCACACACTCGTATTTGTATACTGTAGAAAAAAATCTGAAATGATTTTTAGCGATGTTGCGATCGAGCTGCTGCTGCTGCTTGTCGCGCTGCATCTTTACTTCGGTAACTTGATTTCTCCATTTTTATTGTTTATTTCTGTTTTGGTTGATGGTGCAAAGGCCACTCAAAAGGCTGAAGAAGAAATTGAGCAAACTACTATTTCTAGGGATATCGTCACCGTCGCTGTTGCAGAGAAAGATGTTCAATATAAAACCAAATTTGAATATCCAATTGGTGTGATAAAAGGGGTAGAAGAGCTAGAGGTTCCTTCGCCTAATTCTACTTTGTATACTAAAGAGCAACAAAAATGCTGCCTAAAGTATATGAGTAACCCGTCAATTTTTGATTTGAAATCAAAACTTTTAGACGAATTGCATATAATGGATGAGGCACTGGGATGCCAGATGGACTCGCCATTTCAGAAGGGATACACATACTTTTACATTACTAAAAATAATGAATATGGTTATACTTTGCATGCGACCGAGAGTCTTCTGAGTAATAAAGGGAAAATAATTTTTGATTCTTCTAAAGTATTATTGAATAATGAAATAGAAAAGGTTGAATTGGGCGGATTTTGGATTAGTAATGATGGTAAAAAGTTAGTTTACACTTATACTTTACCAGGTGCTACCTCTTGCACATATATTCGGGTTAGAGATGTTTCCACTGGAATAGAAAATGAAGGTGATCACCTTACGCTGCAAAATAACAATATTAATCATGTGAATATCGTTTGGTTGGATAATACGTCATTCAGAGGATTCTTTTATACCAGTAACGTAGCAGCGATGATTCCAGGCGATCAATCAAATTTTGTAACAAAACATCGGGTATATTTTCATGCACTTGGCACTACCCAATTTGATGACGTTATTGTGCGCGAGTCTATGGAAGATAATGTATACTATCTGCACATTACTCCTGATACGAAGTACTTGGTTATTGAGGTGTTTCAAACGAAGCATATTGAGAAAATATTGAAGTGTGAATTGTCTCCAAATTACGGTGATGTAACCGATTCCTTCGGTAACAAGGTGTATTATATTGATATATCCGAGATCAAAATGTATTACCAAGAGTTTCGGCTATATATGGATCAGAATATAAGCGGTACACATACAGGAGTGTCGTGTCAAATGGCGTGTGTCAAGCTTATTGATAGCTACGATTATCGATTTCAGTACATCACGAGTATCGAAATTGATATTTGGTTCCGTACTAACTATGACGCACCTAAATACAGAGTCATTTTAGTCACCCTGCCTGAAATAACCAGTTCACATCTCGGTATCTTGAATTTATCAAAGCCGTTAGTTGATATCGCTATTCCCATGAAGTTTATTCTCGACAGTGTCAACACGAAGGAGTGGATTCCAATGGCCAAAGATGGAGGTATCCTTGTCTCTGGGATGATTGCCGCACATACTGTGTTGGTGCTAAAATATCTACGTGAAAATTCACATGAAATATTAATATTTGATTTATCCCAAAGCGTTGATGGTACTCCGTCAGCACCGGTAGCAGAATTGCCACATCCTCCATATGGCACCATTACTACTATTAGTTGCTCGTTTTATTCTTTTGATATTTTTTATAAATTCAATAATTTTTCGGATGCGGGATCGATATGGCGCTCTGTAATCACACGTGATTCTATGAGTGGCTCTATTGAAATATCCTTCGATCTATTCTGGAATGAGATAAATTTGAGACTGTCAGAAGAGTTGGAGTATAAACTGGAGGCTTATGACACCCGAAGAGTGGTGTTTAAGTCGGCAGATAACATTCCTGTGCCACTACTATTATTTGGTAAACGTGAAGTATTGGATGCCCCGGCGCCGAACCAACCTTGTATATTATACGCTGTTGGTGGATTTGGTATTTCCATTACACCTACATTTTCTTCTACCTTTTTGATATGGGCCCAACAGTACAATGGTATCATTGCTATTGCTGGTATACGCGGAGGTGGTGATAATGGGAAGACTTGGCATAGCGCAGGCATTAATAAAAATAGAAGTAAAGCCGTGAGTGACATCGTAAGCGCAACTGAATATTTATTTGAAAATGAATTTGCCTCAAAGACTAGTTTAACGTTATTAGGGGAAGGTCCGGCTGGTGTAGTCATGTTAGATGTCGTCAATAAACGGCCTTTCCTGTTTCAATCGGTAGTCTTTAACTCGGGTATATTCGATACATTCCGCTACCACCACTATAACAGCTCCATCACAAATGACAATAGTGCGGATCCGTTGACTTTGGGGACTTCCAGTCTAGATAGTATTGATAACTGGAGTGATTTTAGTAGTATTGACAACGAAAAGCATTTTGCTATTACAAATTCGTGGTACAGAGAGTATGGCTGCTCGGAGGATAGTCCTTATGAACAGGAGCGATCTCGCGCTTCATGTCCTTTGAACAATATAAATCATGACTTGATTGTTGAGTATCCTGCTATGCTACTGATAGCGGACAAGAGCAATCAAGTAGTATCGCCTATTCATTCCATGAAATTAATTTATCAATTACAGAGTTCTATAATAAGTACAACATACAATAACACCAAGCAAGTCCCGTTTATTCTCGATTATCGAGACAGTCTAGCGTCTGGTAAGAATGAGATGGATAAACACGCTACCATTCTAGCATTTCTTTGTAACTTTATTGCCCCACAACAGCAGTGACGCACTTGTTGCGGCAAGGAATATATAATTTGTAAATAAATTTAAAAAATTCATTCAAATAAAGTAGTTTTGAAGTCTTTTAATATGGTTGCACAGGTCACTTTCAATGGCTTATTCAAGTCATTATCGTACATGGTAGGTGCAGCCAACAGAGTAAATATCAATTTCCATGCCGCACCATTATCCTTTTCAAGTACATCAAAAGCCGCACTCCATTCTTTGATATTTCTAACCGACTCTCGAAACAAACCAATATCGTAATCGCATAATTTCTCGAACAATTGTTGATACTCTTTCTGTCGCAGCTGCGATTGGTCAATATCCTCTGCACGCGCCAAATAATCAATTTTAAACTCTTTACCTGATAATTTAGCTCTCATTCTTCTGGCACCAGTATTCTCGTCACAAAAACTATTAATAATTAATTCTAGAAAGACGAATCCTAATTGATACAGATCTTCTAGTGCTGCATCGCGGGCATCACTACGGGAGCCTGAAAGCGCTGGACGAAATTCGCTAAATTTTTGTGTGCTTCCTAAATCTGTTATTTTGACATATAATTTATCAATTTCTATTTGATTGGTGGTAGACAACCACATGCTATCGCCACTGATCGCATTGTGACACATACCACTTCGGTGTAAAAAGTCTAATGATTGTAATGTTTTCTCTATGATTTTACGAATAAAACACCATCTTTTATTTAATCTTTCGGTGGGTCTAAAGTAGTCAAGTCCTTCCACAACTTGAGGCAATGGAGCAAAGTATTTGAAGCTCTTGAAACTCGCTTCATCCCAATCAAATATCAACCACAAACAGCCTTTTTCTGGGGGTTTTGTACGTTGAAATTTCTTATTCCATCTTGCTCGAAACTCAATATTTTCAATTCTATCGTCGGTTTTAAGTGAACCAATTAACTTTGGGGATAATTCACTGCCATTCTTTATATATGATAAGCCTCCTTGTAATTGGTACTCATAGAATTTATCTGATAAATACTTGCTAGTACTTAATTCTCTTCGACCAAAGTACAGTCCAACTGGTAAATATTCTTTCAAGAATACACGCTGGTTCTCGTAGCCATTCTTTAACAATTTCGCTTCAAATATTCTAACTAATGTAGTTTGACTAGCTAATTTCTGGAATTTATTAATCCAACTATTCAATGCTTCGTAAGAATCCTTATCTTCGGTTCTCAGTAGTTCTCTTTTAGTGTCTTCTACTAATTTATCGTTCAATGCGATATCAATCTTACCTAATAGTCGTGTTATCTCAATATCTCCAGCATCAAACATCACTGCACGACGCACGTAATGCCAATCATATGAAACAATCTGTCTAGTCGCTACAAAGCATTCCCCTGCTTGATTATGAAAGAGCAACAAGCATAATAACCACAACGCATGCATATTAACTGCAATAACTGACTAAATCAATTAATCAATCACGTTCTGTCTGGTTTACTTATGTACCATGGTTGCGCGCAACAATCATTCATCAAAAAAAATTCCCATAAAAATCGCCAAAAAATGAGTGACTTGGATGCGTTAGTGGCGCTGTTGGAGTCGCAGCAGGCGCGTGAACGCGGCCTCGCTGATGAGCTCCTACTGTGTATTGCCGCCTGCCGGACACTGTGTAAGCAGGACAACTTACTCGTAAGGTGTTTAAATTCGATCACTTCGGATAATGCTAAGAAATGGGAAATATTAGTTTCTACTGGTTGGTTAGTCAATTATTGTGAGATTAATGGGGCATTTGCACCTCAAATTATTCGCGCGCTGTTTGAATCAATTGAAAAATTGACTCAGAATGCAGAATTGATCTCATTACTTGTTACCTATTTGTATAGAGTTGTTCATGACATGAATAGGGACGAAATGGTATCGTTGATTTTAGAAATTTGTTGTAAAAATGTTAGAGTTTATGCAATCAATGAATTAAATATTTCAGAACATCAACAAAAGGTGCATTTACTATGTATTGACTTGATGCACACATTATTCTCTGGGGAAATTATAATAAATAATGATAACCTGTTAGAGGAATTATGTAATTTAGTTGTTTTGACGGAAGATAATAAAAAGAGAAATAGGATTACGAGTAGAATTGTAATACCATTTCTCACTAACTGCACCAACAGTATGTCAATCGATGCTATCCTACCTGTTATGTTCAAGCTTTGTTCTAATGTTATTGGTGATTCGATGGTCACATCAGCGGTGCTGTCTTCTATGGTGACTGTTCACCCTATTGATATTGTTTCAATTTATGATTCGCATATGTTTTGGACTTTTGTTAGAAGTTTTTTTACGCATAGTAATGAAGTGGTCAGGAAGCGTGGTGCTTACATATTACAAAAATTAAATGCAAAATCAAATTTATCCGCCCCCTCTTTATCCCTTGGTTTATCTGGAAATGTTTTCTGGTACGTTGATTACCTTAATATTTATCAGCAGATAGAGAATTGTAAATCGATGCATTTGATGGAACAAATTATGCCACTTTTTATACATTTAATGGGTGTTGTATTCAATAAATCGCACCTTCCATCTAATGACACGGTACTTAGTGGCACTCATGTATTTACGGAAAGTATAATAGCAGATATTACTCTTATCAATGACAAACCTGAGATCGATTTTGAATGGATGAAGGGTTTAATTAACATAGTAATGCATTTACAGGTCCTTTCATTAAAAAGATTATTTCTTCATCAATTATGTGGCGGTATCATTCCACTCCCTGTGAATAACGTGACAATATCGTACGTGGTAACCTGTTTGTTGAAGGGTGTCGCTAACACTTCGTTCTTTCCGATGACATATATTGTTAGAAACATCGATATCGGAATCAGTCTTAGTCCCAATGACCAATCTAGTACAGTCTCTATCGATACCATTACTGACGTATTCAAGCGCTACTACATCGATGTTGACGTGTATCCTGGAGTTCTAATTCCACTATTTATAGCGAGACTATATGTGTCATACCCCAGAAAAGATGTTCTTCTTAGGTCTTTGATCTATATTATTTGTGACGAAAATAAAGGTGTGGACTCTGTTGCTGCAACGCAATGGATTGTAAGAACCTTTGCGGATGCGAAAAATTTTCCAAATATTGTGCCATGTCTGACTATCGATGACATAGCCCGCATAAAAGCATATACATCCCGCAAGATAGTGAATTTACATCAAAATCTTTTGTCGCATGTCATTGATGGCTTTCTACCAATAATACTGTCTGGCTGTGACATGCAATCTGTCGGCCATGTGCTCTTTCTTGAGTTGCTAGTTGCTCATCCGATTACGTTGCATCGAATCATTAAAGATGATGACTTCTTCCGCCTATTCACCACCAGTTTGAAGTGCTGCGTCAGTGCTCGTTGCATTAACTCCACCACATCCCGTGCTAATAATGCAGCGAAACGAATGTGTGATTCCAGATGGGTATGTTTGATTCACGATTTTTACACTGCCACTGGGTCTGATGACACACACCTGATTGAGTTAAAAACTGTTTGTCACGATTATTTGAAACAAATATGTAATTTGATGAATACTCCCTATGCATCATCGCTGTATCAGGAGGAATCGTTGTGGTTCCTCGAGGGCATGTCGCAGTTGGTATTAGTATGCTTTACTACTGGGAGAACTAGTCTAATTACAAGCACAGACCTCGACGTCCTTGCTATTCATACCATTAGTCCTCTTGGGGCAGATATTTGTAGTTATATAATTGCAAATGTAACGTCGGTCTTATCGTTTACTGCATTCACCTTTGAGCATGGTGTATCCCCAATGTTCATCAATACAATGGAATTGCTGGATGTATCCATGCAAGTAATCGGTAGCTTCTTTTTATTGGAGAAAATCAAATTTAATCACGCTCCCAATACGCACGACTTGACGACCAAACTGGTACTAGCCGTTACGGGGTTTATTCATTTTTTAACGTCTATTGTTAGCGTCGAGGATAAGCTAGACTTGTCTTGGTCTCTCAAGTCTATCCTAGCGGTGAGGTGCGTGGCCAAATTGTTTCAAATAGTGTCCTATGCACTGCCATTAACGAACTGTGAGGCTAATATATTGAATATGTTTATGCTTGGAGTGGTTGAATTATGCTCCACGGTCATGAAAATGCACTCGATAAGTGGATCGGTATACAAAGCTATTTCCGAGCGATTTGATGTCGAAGCAGGCAAATACCATACAGGCAGACACAAAACGGTGTATTACGATTTTATTAGTAAGTATGGTCATTTTACCCGCTGCACCAGTATGTTTTATGAAAATAAGTGGGCAACTATTGCTTCCAGTCTTCGCATCATCGCTGAGTCTAGTCATGCGTTAGGCTATGAGAATTATGTGTACCTACTAGATCTCATACAGGACCAAATCAGTACTTGCACCACCACTACGCTTCCGTCCATACTAAAAACTTGTGAATTTTCATTGAAACATTTATTAAAATACTATAATAACGATAGCTTACCGGATACATTGGTTCAGGAGGTGGTAGGCGCATTCGATTCGTTATGGGTCGAAGGCATAGCAGCCACCGAATGCGTGGATCTAGATACGTTGTCCATCTTCATCACATTGGTATTTGATTCAAGTATTTTAAGGTTAAGCGACTTGTTTGGTGGTGTCTTATGCCGGACATACGCTAGGCTAAAAGAGCTGTGCATTCCTCACAGACCGCATGTCATGAGATATCTGGTCCTTCACTTATGCAACATTTGGTCGTCTAATCCTGATTATTGTATTCTTTTTTTCCAAGATATCGAGGATTTATTGCTGTATCGAGAGGCACCAATAGATGACGATCCGTTGATCATAGAGAAATCTCATGCATCGATGAGTAGAGTAATGGTGCTATCCTTCCTGGAATCTATTCCAAACGCACCAAATATAGACTTGGATGCACGTAGTATTCTGCTTAATAATATTGACGAAATGGCAAAACGATTGGTTCACCTCAGTCTATCCAAGACGTACAGCAAGCCAGCCATGATCACTTCAACTCTATATGGTGAGAAATTAAGAATATGGCAAGCTTTGGGTGTGCTCTCGTTCATAATATCTGAAGCTGCCGCTGAGTCGATTGTTGATAATTATTTCACAATTCTAACTCATATATGTGTTCCCAGTATTCGGGTGCATCTTGAGATCTTTGGGGCTGCTTTAGTTACCCGCTTCACTTCTGTCGCACTACCGCGTGTACTTCGGGAACTTGCCAATTTCAGTCATGTGTATCAAGTGTTATCATCGTATTTTATTATTTTAGGTCACTACGTGTTACAAGCAATCAGCAATAATATGGACTCGTTAGCTCCCAGTGCCATAATTGAAATAATTAATATTTTAATTCCATGGCTTAGTTGTGCATCTGGGATATCCCGCAGTACTGCCCAGATGATCGTCATCGAACTGATACCTCATATCACAAAAGAAATGGCGGGGTCTCTGCACATGACATACGATGCACTGCAAAAGTTGCGGGTATTTACTCATGAAAATAAAGATGCTAGAAAAATGCATACAAAAAATATGAATTTTTTTGAAGAAATGAAGTTATCCACTCGTTGCTCCGTGAAGGGTCTGATGTCATTGAATGTAGACTACTATGGCGAGCTCACTACGACTCACGTCCTTGATGGTATTATTGACGCATTGAAAGCCGAATCTCTCTTCAGTAATGATGTCGTGGATGTAGTAACGAAATCAGATGATACGGCGGCAATAGCATTAGATATTTTTCAAACGAAACGGATTCCATTTAATGATTTGAAATTATTTGTAAGCGATGATTTGGCGTCAAAGTCGAGAAATCTAGGAACTATCCAACGGCAATCAGTGATTGTTTGTGCGTCATTAGTCGGTAAAAGTACAAACTTAGCGGGTATTGCTCGGACATGTGAGATATTCGCGGTCGAGGCAATGGTGGTAAGTAATATGGCAGTTGTTTCAACGGATGAATTCCTTGGTATATCCGTGAATAGTGATGAATGGCTTCCAATGATCGAGGTGAATACCGCTAGCTTGAAAGACTACTTATTATCGATGAAACTCTCGGGATACTGCATCGTGGGATTAGAACAAACTGGTTCGAGCGAGGTCTTAAATGAAGTAGTGTTCCCTGAGAGGTGTGTTCTCTTGTTAGGCAGAGAGAAGGAGGGAATACCTGCAGACTTGCTTAATATTGTTGACTTGTGTGTGGAAATACCTCAATATGGAGTTACCAGGAGCTTAAATGTTCATGTTAGTGCCGCTATTACACTGTGGGAAATGACAAAATCAAACAAAAGATTATTACGTAGTTTATAATCGTTGTACAAATACATACATAAATAGTTACAATAGTTATATTGACAGTTCATCTTGCGCATAGCACGACAATTGTTCATATCCCTCAGGAGTCACAGCGAATGTCAGCGTACCCGGATCTGCCCATAAAACACAGTCTAACCTGTCGTTTGCATAACCAAATAGAGTAGTAAAAGTAGTCTCGTTCATTCCAATTATATCACTGCAACTGATAACTACAGCATCGGCATCGCTTATACGGTACTGCTCTGCATACCATAAAGCTAATTGATCTTGTATATTCAGCGGCACTACATGCTCCCGATTTGCTGTTACTGGATGCGCATGCAGTGTTAAGAAGTCCAATATCTGTGTTACCTTAATTCCACGCCTATAAGCATCCCGAATCTTTTCTCGCGTAATTTTTCCCATGGCCATATTCGGCATCTTTATCTTAATATCCACAAATATATTAAGCATTGCGTAATGCAGGTCGTTGGAAATATACGCGACTACATCGCAATTGGTTTGCACAATAATTTTTAAGTCAACTGTTGATAAATTTACCGATCGTACTGTGCCTACTGTTAGTGCCCGGGCTTGTACTACAGTCTCTTGAGTAACGAATAATTTTTCTGTATGAAATATCAAGTTTATTGCAACATTGCATGGATAAAACCGCGATGATTTCACAGTGCGAATATATATAATTCCAAAATGTGAAAATTCAAATATAAGTTGTTGTTGCAGCTTTGTCAAGGCATCAATAGGATAGCCTTCACCAAGTGTACAGTATGACAACATGAATAGGAGTGACAATGCTTCGTCGTGAGTAGACATTCGATTAAGATATTCTAATATGTACGTCCACACCTGTCCTTGATGATCCTTCAAGACGTACTCATAACCATCTGCTGATATCTGATACTGTTCATTACCCGGAAGTTTCACCATTAAATTTGATGCGATTAAAAAATTATTGATTGTTTGTCTCTTCATATTGTAATCACTTTCACTAACTTCAGCGCGTCTAGGAATAGGCATACTTAGTAATGTTAGTAGTACCTCATTCCATTGGTACACCGAATTAGTTTCTAAATTCTCTACTGATGGCTTATTTTTATCAACCTTTAACGCCTGAAATGCTGATGTATCACTCCAAGGTTCTATAGGATTCGTAATAGCGAATTGTAATCCCTTTTGAAAGTATTTATTCATAATTAATTGCGTTTTTTTACTACCACCAAAATCATTATGAACGTCTTGTAGTATCCGGAAATTTTTTAATTCTTTTATAGTGTGATAATGAATATCACGACAATCACTATACACCCAGCCTTGCAATTCTTCAGCATCAATAGGCCCAGTAACGAATAACAAACGCATTACATAATTTTTTCCTAATTGACTTAATGATTGATACACTGCTTTACATGCCCACGACCCAGCGTTGCCTTCATTCCCTTTGCCATACAACCTCTCTATTGTTACCGTGTTTAACTTCGAAATAAAGTCAAATATAGACGTCGACGAAGATTTACTAGCCATTGAATTAATGCAATAATTTCCAGTGTGGCGCGACCTAAGATAGAGAGCTAATGAGTGAGTAAGCAATTAAGTGAGTAAATGAATGAAATAATGAGTAGGTAAAGAGGTAAATAAGTAAGTAAGTGAGTAACCATGCAACTATGTTATGTGCCTTCGAGTGAACCAAAAAATGGTAAAATACCTAGTAGTCCACACCCGCTTAGTCTCCATGAAAAAGAGAGAGAGAAACAGCGATAATAATGAACCACGCAGTATCATCATTGGCGCTGGACACACTAGGCGTCTGTCCAATGTGTTTATTACTGTTTTTGGATAGTAAAAATGAGCATTATCTCTGTAGAAATAATCAAGTTATTTTGGACAAATTAGGATGGAGTGATCCACTACCAACAAGTGGTACATGCTCGTGTTGCTTCAATGTTGCTGCAAGCATACCAGATGTATGTAGACATATTACCGAGCAGCTGGAATGTAGCCGTGAAGCAGTATCACCAATTTATGTTAAAGTTAAAGTCCCAATAATGATTGATATGGTTAGTAAAAATATTATAAAGTTGTTATTATTTGGAAATGGTGACAAAAGTACCAATCATTTTACATTTTATGAGGTGATTATTCATAGAATGGTAATTTCTGCTCTTAAGGGCAAGTATTCTTTAGCTAATACTGAAAGTCGTGCAAAAACTATCATTCAAATAAATTACTCCCTTCCTTATCAACGATCTTATATGCTCCATATAAATCCATTATTTACCAGCCGAAGAACCAAAAGACAAAGATTGGCTAGAGCTTATTCTAATCCAAATGATGACAGCGATACTATTGATTCAGGCTCTGCTGATATATCTTTCACGGATGCGGAAATGTTCCAAAAATTCATTACACCAATTAGTAGTGAAAGAGTAAGTGAGTTGCAAAGCAAAGTAATCGAATATAAGGAATCCAGTAGCAATCAAGCAGCCACTTGGAGTGTTTCAATCGCATCATCGGCTCTTTATATACTCGGAAGATATAGAAAATTTGCTCGAGATGTGCCTCAATCTGCATGGGTAATTGGAGATGAACGGAAAGGTAGAAATAGCGTCGAAGAGATCATAGCGACTGTGGTTGCAATGGAGCTACAGGCCAAGGAGTGTAAGGTGCATGCTTGTGGACGGGAAGATATAGATGTTAGATGTTTAGGAAATGGTCGACCATTTATTCTAGAGGTATTAGGATGCAAGAATCAACCAAC
>JACCDO012327185.1_pt1 | contig 28292 bp, 25 predicted proteins | sample 7446101 | NCBI WGS metagenome assembly JACCDO01 (sample SAMN15323440, study PRJNA562643) | freshwater metagenome | isolation source: river surface water | place: USA:Blue River Watershed | collected 2017-08-16
AAAATTAAATGATAATGATATGAATGAAGAAGATAAAATTAAATATTTTAAAAGAACTGTTCATATTGGTAAAGCTCAAATTGATGAATGTATTGAATTATTACAAATTATGGGTATTCCATATGTTATTGCACCAGAAGAAGCTGACAGTCAGTGTGCTGAATTAGTTAAATGTGGTTTAGCTGATGGTGTATTAACTGAAGATATGGATATTATGACTTTTGGAGCTAAAAAAATTTATCGTAATTTAACATCATATAAAAAAGATACTATTGAAATTTCAATGGATGATGTATTAAAAGAGTTAAATTTAAATTATGAACAATTTGTTGAATTATGTTTATTGTTTGGTTGTGATTATTGTGATAAATTAAATGATATGAAACCAGAACAAATTTATAAATATTATTCAAAGAATAAAAATTTATTGAATACTATTAATAATATTAAACAAGATGGTTATCAAATAGATGATTTTAATGATTATAAAATTTATAAAGACTATTTTATGAATGCACCAGTTAAAAAAATTAAAGAAATTGAATTAAAAAAATGTGATGTATCTAAATTAGAAAAGTTATTAGTTGGTAAATATGGATTAGTAAAAATGAGAATCAATCATAAATTACAATTTATGGGTGAATTCTATGATAAAAAATAATTTTTTTAAAACCTATGGTTTATTATATGAATAATACTAATATTGAGGATTATAATAAATATTTAAAATATAAAAAAAAGTATTTAAATTTAAAAATTAAATTACAAAACAACGTCCCAGTAATACCAAATCCAATCACAAATATATCTGCTGTCAAAATAACGGCACCTACTATTCCAAATCCAGTATCTAATACATCGGTTGTTAATCATAATAAAAGAAAATAAATTTTAATAAAAAATATGATAATTTTTAATATTATTATATTCAATAAAACTATCTATTGCATCAATAAATGTATGTAAATGCAGCCGTTTTTTAGATAATTTATTTTTAATTAATTTTAAATTATAATTATTAACAATCATTTTATTTTTAAATAATGGAACAAGTGTATCTGACTTTAATAAATATATCTTAATATATTTATTATTATATTCATCAGTTTTTAATTTTTTTAACATTAATTTACTAGAATTATTATTAGCTCTATTTATAAACACATAAATTATTTCATCAATATTTGAGGGTTCATTAATAATAATAGGTTCATCATCATCAATTATAGTTGGTTCATAATTAAACATATTATAAAAAAATCCAAATATATTAGATATAAAATTCATTATATTGATATTTAATAAATATTATTTTAAATATTATTATATATAATGATGTCTAGATCTAGTTATGATAAATATTTTTTATATAAAATAAAATATTTAAATTTAAAAAATAAAATGACTGGTGGAAATCCACCTAATGAAAGTGATAATAATTTATTAATATATGAAAAAAAAATTTCATATTTACCAAATGAATATTTACAAAATATATTATTTATAATTATTACTAATAATAATTTAAATATTAAAGATTTTTATATTAATTATATTCCAGAACCAGTTGAACAATTTAAATCAACACCAAAATATTTAACAATTCATATATATGCAATTAATGGAAATATAAGTGATGAACAAAAAAATAAATTAACTAATTCATTAAATGAAAAATTACAACAACATAGTTAATTAAAATTTTTATGAGATTGGTTTTTATTATCATCTTCGCTTAAATCAACTAATACATCTTCATCAATATAATTATTCTTTCTAATATTTTCTATGTTTTTTAATAATTTTATAGATATATTATTATTAATTTGCTCATAACTATGAATTAATGATGCCAATACATTAACTCCTATACCAGCCCATATTAATTCTTTTAGATTATAGCCAGTTCCAATTGTAGTTGTTAGAATACCAACTGATTGAACTAAATAATATAAATAAGATAAACATATATTACATGAATTTAAAGATTGTCTCTTTTTAATAAATCTTTTTAAATCTGTTAATTTATTATTTTCAAATATTTCCTGTATTTGAATACTAACATCATTTGTGTCCAACATATCTATTATATTATATATAAAAATATTATAATATTTGTCTTATATCATTAATAAAACTAATCATACTTATATAATTTTCCATAAATATTAAATGACATTTTGATAAAAATATAGAACCAGAACAATCGATAATTCTATTATTATTAATTTTCTTTATTATTTTATTTAATTCATAATAATATTTAGGATTATTTTTAATAAATTTAATAATTAATTTCATTTTATCTGATTTTAAATGACCAATTGATTTCATTAATTGTTCTTTAATATCCTTATCCTTACTGGTATAATTAAATGGTGACACAAATAAATAATGCTCTAATGGTGTCATATAATAATTATTTTGATACTTTTTATCTTTATTTTCAGATATATCAAATGTATTATGCATTTTAACATTTAATAATTTAACATTACTATGGTTAACAATATCTTTTAATAGAGGAGACCGATTGTGTCTAAAATACCATGTTAAATCAATATTATTATATTCTGGATTATTATTATGATAATAATTGACAACCCAATTGAAACCTTTTAAATAATCACTAATTATCATTTTAACATTAGCTTGTTCAAAATTTAATTTATAATAATAATTATAATCAATTTCATTTTTAAAATAAATATTATAATAAAATTTGTCTCTAGGATTTAATATTTTATAATAATTATCCAATTTATGTTCTAATTTATAAAATTCTTTTTCTTCTTTATTCATATTTGTTAGTTTATTTTTGTATGGATTTTCATCAGATTTATAATTATGAATTAATATTTTTTCATCTTGTGATTTTAATGGAATTAATATTGGTAATTCTGAAGTTAAATAAAAATACATAATAATATCTTTTAATAATTGAGTAGGCAATGCTTCAATAAAAAAAATATCATTTGAATATATTTCTTTTTGTTTTAATTTTTTCCCATCAATTATATTTAATATTTCTATATAATAATTACTAATAATATTCAACATTTTATTCCAAAGTATATTATTTTTTGGTTCAGGTTTATTCATTAAATCAATTAATAATTCTTTAGTTAAATTTGATTTTTTTAAATATTCTATTATTAATTCTCTTAATAAATTCATCCGATACCCAATAACATTATCAATAATTCTATTATAATTAGATGATACGTGATATTTAGCATTTCTTCTGAGAAAATATTCTTCTTTCTTTTGAAGCGATTTTAAGAAAGCCATAAAATTATCAATATTAATTTCATAACGATTTGTGTCACCTTTTGTTATTTTATCTAATATATATCCATATTTAATTAAATTTAAAATATAATGATCCATTATTAAATTGATATCTGTATTAACCCTAACTGTTTCTAATTTTGGTAAAAAATCATCTCCAAATACTGTTAATATAAATACTATATCCATTATTATTAAATTTTTGTCTATTTTTTTATTAATACGAGATGCAACATATTCATATAATATTTTTTTATAATGGTTAATATCAATAATATTATAAACTGGATTTTTATAAGTTGATAATTGTTGATCATATCTTAACATATATAAATTTAAATTAATTTCAGCTGACTTCATTAATAATAATATAATAACATCTGAATCAGGCGAATAAATAATAAAATTATCATTTTTATATTCACTATGTTTTTCTTTTAAATCATCTATATAATGCAATATTTTCATTTCACCTTCTCCCATAATATCTATTCCTGATACATCATAATGTTTAAGATTACTACAATGCATTGTTAATCTTTCTTCAAAATTACTACTCATTAAATAATCAATCATTGATTTCATAAATTTTGTTCCTGGACTAATATTATTACGGGACCAACTAAATGATGATGTATCATCTTTTTTAACTAATTTAGATATAATTTCACCCATATAACGTCTTTTTCTTTGTTCATTTATTTTAGCCATAGAAGGAACACCATCTACACAAATAGTGATAGAAATAATTTTACTACAATGAAAATTTTCTTTTAATAAATCTTCTATATAATATCCTACTTCTTCAATTAATTTAGCTTCAAATATATCTTTAGTATAAACTTCTTTTTTATTTGCTAATAAAAATTGTGAAGTAATATGAACAATACTATTAAAATCAATTAATAAATGTTCTCCATCTATTTTTTTATTAACTTTATGAATAAAATTATAATCTCGTCTTAAGCTCGAGAAAAATCTTTCAACTCCCATTATTATATACTACAAATTAGTAGGTATAATAAATTTATATAATGGTTTCAATAAATTCAATCTTAAAATATTTATAATTTGTTGCATTTTTATGACTATTATTAATTGTAATTAATATATTTTTATCAATTCTTTTTATATTATTATTTTTTGATAATAATAATAATTCATCAATAGTAGTAGGTAGTTCATCTATTTGTATAAATTTACCAAATTCAGTAAATCCATTATTATATGATATTACATAATTAACATATAATTCATTATCTGTAAAAATATTTTTTAATATTTTTTTATATTCAGATGATAATTTTAATGTCATATAATATAAAAAATAAAATAAATTAATATACAAATTTTATTTACAATTTATCCTTTTACTTGCGGATATTACTAACATTTAAAATAATATTTTGATTTACTAAATAATGGATACCGATATTCAAAAATGGATTACACATATTAATATAAGTAATACTAGGAAACGTAAAGCAAATTTTAATGAAGATAATTTAATTAAAGAATTAACTTATTATAGCATTGATAGTATAATTAATACTATTAAAAAACAAAAAATAAAAAATAAAAATTTAGATTTATTTTTAGAAGGTCTTAAATTTGTATTTACTCATTCTAAAAAGTTATATAAAAAAAACAGAAATATTAATACTATTTTATTAATTAATGCTTGTTCTTCAATATCTATTAAAATAATAGATGATATAATTGAAGCAAAAAATAATGTAAATAAATTTGATGTAATTGAATTTTTAGCAGAGAAAAAACAAGAAAATAATGTTCCAAAAAAAGAAAGGAAATTAAATAAAATTGATATTAATGTAATTAATAATGATAATAATGAAGAAGTAGAGGAAGATGAAGAGGAAGAGGAATATAGTAGTGATGACGAATTTATAGTTGATGATGAAGATTCTGATTTTCATAGTGATGATACAGATATGGATGATATGGATGATACATTAAGTGTTAAATTAAGAGATGATTTAGATAAAAATACCATTAATTTCTTATCAGAATTAAAAAAAATAACAAAAGCAGCCAATGGTGTTAATAGTACAAATGATATTATTGATTATTTTAAGGATTTAGATGAAGATAAAAAGGATCAATCAATGAAACAACTTAATGAAATAATTAAAGATAATACAGAAAAAATGCCATATTTATTTAAAATTTTACAAGCACCAATTAATAATTCAACAAAAAAAACAATATTAGGTAAAATATTTTCATCAGTTGGATTTGGTTCAAAAAATAGAAAATGGGTTGAAGATATTATGAAAATTCCATTTGGTTTTTATAAAGGATTAGATTTGAATACAATTAAACCAAAAAATATAAGTACATTTTTAAATAATTTAACTGAATTAATGGATAAAGCAGTTTATGGTCATGATAATTCTAAAAAACAGATTGTTAATATTATGGCACAACAAATTAGAAACCCTTCATGTAATGGAAATGTAATTGGTATATGGGGACCACCTGGTTGTGGCAAAACTCTTTTAATTAAAGAGGGTATTGCTAAAGCCATGGATAAACCATTTATATTCATATCATTAGGAGGTGCTCAAGATAGTTCATTTCTTGATGGTCATTCATTTACTTATGAAGGTTCTATTTATGGTAGAATAGCTCAATCTTTAATGGATGCTAAATGTATGAATCCAATTATTTATTTTGATGAATTGGATAAAGTTAGTGAGGGACCAAAAGGTGACGAAATTATAAATTTATTAATTCATTTAATAGATCCAGTTCAAAATAAATTATTTCGTGATAAATATTTTTACGATATTGATTTAGATTTATCAAAAGTAACATTTATATTCTTGTTTAATGAACCAGCAAATATTAACTATATATTAAGAGACCGTATAACAATGATTGAAACAAAATATTTAACTAATGATATGAAATTACATATAACTAAAAATTATTTATTAAAAGATATATGTAAAGATATTGGTATTAAAGAAAAAGATGTTATTATATCAGATGAAATAGTAAATGATATTATTAATAATTATACGAATGAAGGAGGTGTTAGAAGACTAAAAGACCATTTATATAAAATTATTAGAGAATTAAATAAAGCAAATTTAACAAATTCTTCTATTGCTAATTATAAAATAAAGTTTCCAATAAATTTATCAAAAGGTATTTATGATGAATTATTTAAATCAAAGCCAAAATATATTCATATGATGGTTCATAATAAAGATGGTATTGGAATGGTTAATGGTTTATGGGCTAATAGTTTAGGACAAGGAGGTGTTTTACCAATTGAATCAGTTTTAATTCCAGCTAAAGATGTTATGACGGTTAAAGCAACTGGATCATTAGGAGATGTAATTAAAGAAAGTATTGAAGTTGCTTTATCAGTTGCTTGGAATAAATTAGATGAAAAAACTAAAACATTTTGGATGAATAAATGGGCAAAAACTCCTGAATGTTTTCATATTCATTGTCCAGATGGTAGCACTGGTAAAGAAGGTCCATCTGCAGGTGCTGCTATGACTTTAGCATTTTATAGTAGATTAGTTAATAAAAAAGTAAATCATTTAGTTGTAATGACTGGTGAAATTAATTTAAGAGAAGAAGTAACTGAAATAGGTGGATTGGATGAGAAATTAAATGCTGCTAAAAGAGGAGGCGCGTCAATTGCATTAGTTCCATATAATAATCAAATTGATTTAGAAAATGTGATTAAAAATAATCCTAAATTAATAGATAATACATTTAAAGTAGTAGTTGTAAAGAATTTTGATGAGGTTATACAACATAGTCTATAACATTCATTAAATAATTAATTTCGCTTAAATATAATAATATTTATATAAATATTATTATATATAATGGAGACAAAAAGAGATATGATATTAAGAGCATATAAATGGCGCGAAGATATGAAAAAAAAATCAGATGAAGAATTATATGCACAAACATTTTTAGTATTTATGTATATATTAATTATATCACATATAGGTTATATGTATAATAATTTTGATAAAAAAATGATTATCCCTAATGAAATAAAAAATGAATTATTAAACATAAAGAGTACATAATATTATAATATAATATGGATATTATTACTATTGATAAAGAAATGATAAATCATCAAACATTTATAATTAAACAATTATTTAATATGTTAGATATGAAAGATGTTATAAATGAACTGGATAAACAAACACCATATAATTTATCAAATCAAAATACAAGATTAATTAATAATTCTATTGAATATACACCTTATGATATTATATTAGAAGAACCGTGTATTTATGGATATCAATGTTTTTATAAAAAGACACCATATATGTGTCCAAGAAATCATCAAACAACAGAAATAATAATTAAAAAAGGTGAAATTATTCCAAAATATTTATGTAAATATGAAAGACCATGGAAAAAAAATAATAATCAAGAAATGAGATGCACAAATATGAATTGTTGGTTTTCACATATAGTAAATCATATGTATTATGTTAATTATCCATAAATTATGTAAAAACTAGAATATATTAATAATATATTATTAATAATGAATAAATTAATTCAAAATATTCTTTCACTTGCAGATGGAGGGAAAATAGATATCTCATCAAATGATAATAATAGAATAGATTGGGATGATTATTTTATTTCAACTGCTTTATTAATATCATGTCGTTCACCATGCCATAGATTACATGTTGGATGTGTATTAGTTTATAATAATAGAATTATTAGTGCTGGTTATAATGGATTTTTATCTGGTGCAATGCATAATAGTATAATTACAACTGAAGGTAATAATAGTCATGAACAAGCGACAGTTCATGCTGAATGTAATGCAGTAGCAGATTGTGCTAATAGAGGCGTATCAACCGTAGGTGCAACTGCATATATTACTCATTATCCATGTATTAATTGTTTTAAAATGTTAATAGCAGCAGGAATAAGAGAAATAAAATATTTACACGATTATAAAAATGATATTAATATTGAGAAAATTATTAAAAGTATGATAAATAAACATATAGTAATAACTAAAATAAATTAAATTAAATTAAATTATGGTTAAAACCATAGATTAAAACCATAGATTAAAACCATAGATTAAAACCATAGATTAAAACCATAGATTAAAACCATAGATTAAAACCATAGATTAATATTAATCTCAATAATATATATAATGGATACATTATTGAAATCTATTGTAATTTTACCAATTGTTGATTTTATATATTTAACATTAATTTCATCTCATTTTAAACAACAAATATTTGACATTCAACAATCAGAAATGAAAATACGTATTATACCTACAATTATTTGTTATATTGCTTTAATTGCGTTACTTAATTATTTTATTTTAAATAATAATAATAGTTTAAATAAAAAAGTATTGGATGCCTTTATATTAGGTTTATGTACATATGCAGTTTATGAAATGACAAATTATGCTTTAATTGAAAAATGGTCTATTAAAACAGTTATAATAGATACATTATGGGGAGGTATATTATTTGCATTAACAACATATTTAGTAAATTTAAAATTCTAAGATAATATATATTAAATGGAAAATAAAAAAATAATGAAAATTTTTGCTATAATTTTAATATGTATATTATTTGTTTACTCTGGTTTGAATAAAATTTTTGACTTTAATGATACAACATTAGGTTTTCATCAAAAAATTAATAATGGAATATTAGGAAATATATTTACTTATAATATATCTCAAGTATTAATTATTATTGCTATTTTATTATTGATTATTGCGCCAACTTTAATGATATATGGTGTTTCCACAAATAATTCATTATTATTAAAGATAGGTTCTTGGGGATTAATAATATTTACAATATTAGCAACATTGATATATCATCCAATTATTGATATTAATGAAATTAATAATATGTTAAAGAATACATCAATAATAGGTGGTTTATTATTAGTAACAATAATTGATTAATTATTCTAATTCTGGTAAGATTACAGATGATATTCCCATATAATTATTTATTTTATTAGATACATATAATAATGGTTGTTTAACTTTATCATATACATTTTCTACAAATTGTATATGATTATCCATTTTTTCAGTATTTGTTTCTATTTTATTTTGTTTATTTTCCATTCTATCAAGTCTTTCTTCTATTTTTTCTAATTTATTATTTATTTCTTCTAACTTTTGTAAAATTTTGTCCATTATATATATTTTGATTAAAATATATATTAAACATAATGATATTTTATACAAATTTTTTAATTTGTTTATAAACAGGTTTCCTAAAATGTTTCGGAATATATTTAAAACTTATCATTTTCTTATTTTGTAAATACTGTACATTTGCTTTATTATTTTTTGCTAAGAAATGTTTCATTTCTTCTTTACTTTCTTTAACCAATTTTTTAGTTTTATTATCTATTTTTTGATCTATAAAAATAGACGGAATATTATCACTACAATCCCCTGATACAATTTTTATTCTTAATGCTTCTCTTGCTTCTTCCTTATTAATATGAATTAAATTATCTTTTTTATAATCAGCAATATATAATTTATCATGACCCAATTGTAAAAAATCATTATCACCAGATACAATATATGTAATTTTATTTGGTCTTTTATATTTAATATATTTAGATGCCAATGCTATTAAATCATCTGCTTCCATTCTTGGGACAAGCAGTGAATATATATTTTTATTTTCTTTTATCAATTTAGGAATTAATTCTTCATAAGTATATTTAAATGTAGGTTTAAAATTATATTTTTCAGATAAATCCAATCTATTTCCTTTATAACATTCTGCAAATTCATGTCTCCATAATGTATCTGATGGTGCATCTTGACAAAAAATCACAATACTGTCATTAAAAACTCTTTTAGTTACTAAATTGATAATTGATTCCAAATACATTTTAGTATATTTTTCTATAAATAATGGTTCTTTACTCCAATCAAAAGTATTATCATCTTTATGATCTTTAAATACTTCTTTATTAGCAAATGAAAACCATCTAATTGTTGCAAAAAAACGATGAAAAGTAGTATAAGAAGTATCAATTAATAATATATTATTCATTATTATAATTAAAAATAGATTTTTATATAAATATAATATCAAATTTTATATTATATAAATAATCATTTATTTTTTTGTATATTATAATATATGATTTTATTAATTATAACATTAATATGTATTATTATAATTATATTACTAATTTATTATTTTAGTTCCAAAGCTAAAACAAATAACACAAATTCAGCAAATCCTAAAGCAACATCAACTACTTCAATAATAATTACAACAAGTACAGCAAGCACAGCAGATGTTAAAAATATAATGGTAGAAGGTTGGGGTTCTAATGATTTTTCCCAAATTAATATACCAAGAAATCTAGTAAATGTAATTGCAATTAGTGCAGGAAATACACATTCATTAGCTTTAGAAAAAGATGGAACAGTTATTGGATGGGGGAATAATAATTATGGTCAAATTAATATACCAAAAGATTTAAAAAATGTAATTGCAATTGATGCTGGTAGTAATTTCTCATTGGCTTTAAAGAATAATGGAACTGTTGTTGGATGGGGAAGTAACAATTATGGTCAAATTAATATACCAAAAGATTTAACAAAAATAATTGCTATAAGTGCAGGAGATGGACATTCATTAGCTATTAAAAATGATAATACTGTTATTGGATGGGGTGATAATAATTATGGTCAAATTAATATACCTAAAGATTTAACAAATGTAATTGCAGTAAGTGCAGGACAAAATCATTCATTAGCTTTAAAAAATAATGGAACAGTTATTGGATGGGGTTATAATTATGATGGACAAATTGATATACCAAATGGTTTAACAAATGTAATTGCAATAGGAACTAGTTTTAATTATTCATTAGCTTTGAAAGCAGATGGGACATTAGTTGAATGGGGCAAAAATTTATTAAATCAAGATCCTGTTCCATATAATTTAAAAGATGTAATTGCAATAGATGTTGGAACATTTCATTCATTAGCTTTAAAAAATGATGGAACTGTAGTTGGATGGGGTTCAGTTAAAATACCTTCTAATTTATCAAAAGTAAAAGCAATAACAGCAGGTGGTTTCTTTTCATTAGCTTTAAAAAATATAGAAAAGTAGTTGGATAGGATAAAAACAAGTTGAATATTAACATTTTTAAAAATTGATTTATCGTTGGACGCCCTAAACTAAATAAATCTACGATTTATTTAGTTTAGATAGGCGTCAACGCAAAAGCAAATATAAATAGATATCCAAAATAAAAATTGATTTATTTATAATTAAATCAATTAATAATAATATTTAATGCCATTTGAATTATATATAGAAGAAGAAGATAAAATTTATAAATATAATAAAATGAGCGATATACCTAAAGATTTTTATACTAAAGCCACATCATTTGAAGCAATTGATATGAAATTAAAAAGTATAACAAATATTGGATTAAAATTTCCTAATTTAACACAAATAAATGTAGGATGTAATTATATTAGAGTATTAGATTTAAGTTATTTTCATAATTTAAAAATATTGAGATGTAATAAAAATAAAATAAAAGAAATAATTGGATTTGAATATTGTCATAAATTAGAAGAAGTAGAAATGACATATAATCGTATTGAAAAGATTGAAAGTAATCATAATGTTAAAGAATTATTTTTATATAATAATTTATTAGAAGAATTACCTGATTTTAATAATTTAGAAACATTAATCTTAAATAATAATGTTTTATTAAAAAAAATTGGGAAATATCCAAAATTAAAAGATTTGATAATATCTAATACTTTAATTGAAACATTAGACATGTATATGAGTTTAGAATATTTAAAATGTGACGACACTTTAATTAAAGAAATACCACCTTATCCAAAATTAAAAGGTTTAGGATGCAATGAATTTTTATTAAAAAACTTACCATATTTACCATCATTGAATAAAAATTGATAGGGATATAGAAAAAATTGATTATTTTATTTAATTATTAATAAAATAATAATATTAATGGTATTTTCAATTCAATTAATAGATAATACAAAACATGAATATGAATATTTCAAATCTATACCACCAAATATATATTCACAAATTGAAATATTAAAATGTAATAATAATAATTTGGAAGATATAGATTTCATAGCTAATTTTGTTAATCTGAAAAAATTAAATGCATCTGATAATAAAATAAAAACATTACCTATTATTAGTTCATTAGAAGAACTTGATATATATAATAATAAATTAATTGAATTACCAATTTTAATAAATTTAAAAAAACTCTATGCATTTAATAATAAATTAAAAACTATTCCCATATTTCCAAATTTAGAAATTATAGATGTTTCTCATAATAATATATCACATATATCATTAGGAGATAACATTAAAAAAATATATGTTAGTTTTAATAAAATTACACAAATTAAAATATTAAATGAAAATGTGTTAGATATAGAATGTAATAACAATTTATTAACAAATATTAATTTTATCTTTGGTTTTGATAAATTAACTAAATTTAATTATAATGATAATCCTATAATTTATGAACCGCCTTATATTAAAAGATTTATTCCAAATAATAAATTTAAAAGTAATGAATTGCATTCAATTGATATTAATGCTAAAAAATATTTTTTGAAATTAGTAAATAAAAAACCAAATATGAATTACCAACGAATTGATTGTGATATATTAAATAATAATATATTAAATCCTATTTCAAAGAAAATATTATATAATTATTTAAAGGCAAGCGAAATAATTGAACCTACATTAAGAATAACAATGCTAGAATTATTTTTAAATTTATGGACAGAAATTAAAAAAAAAAATTTATTTGATAAACTTAATATATTATTATTATCAAATAAATGTAAATGTATTAGTTGTATGTTTAATGATATTTATACTGAAATTGTATAAAATTCTTTTTCTAAACCTGTTGTTAATGATAAATTAGTCATACTAATCTTTCTAAATATTAAATTAAACATAATAATATGATGAGTTTCAATATTTATTTCTGGTATAGTTTTCTTTCTTAATAAACTATTACTACTTATTTTATAATTATTTGAAACTGATTTATAATAATGTTCCAAATATTTAGTTAGATTATTTAATAATTTAATAGATGGATTTACTAAACGATTAGCTTCTACTAGATTAAAATTTATTCTACTTATAACTTTAGTTAAAATAGGATCATTTATTTTAAATATATAAATATTTGATAAATAAAAGAGAACTGATAAATCATCTATTATATTTCTTTCAACATAATAATTTTTAACAGGTGTTTCTTCATTATCTAAATTAAATATAATATATGCAATATTAATTTCTCTATCATCTTGTTTAGAAAATAATGTATAATTAAACATATTTGAAAAATCTAATTTTATTTTATCTTTACCAAATACAAAATAATTAATATTTTTACCATTCAAATTATATATTTTAAACATGTAAACATAATGACTTACCATTGAAATATGTTCTAATAAAAATGTAGTTTCATTCAATTGAATAATTATAGGACTATCATAATTAGATATATTTTTAATTAAATTATATGAAAATAATAATGTGTATCCATTGTCAAAATTTAATGTTATATAAACAAATTTATCAATAAATAAATTAATATCAACAAATGGATTATATTTAATAGATAATCTTCTAAAATCTTTATCTGTATCACTTTCAATTATGGTATATGTTTGTTTTTGAATAGCTATTTGACTTTCAGTAGTAGTTTGTATTTCACTAGCTACTTCTTTTTGAATGGTATTTGTATTAAATACTAATTTTAATAATTCATTAAGAGTATGACCTTTTAATAATAAAGTTAATAGTTCTTTAATTTTAGGTTCAGTTGGAATACTATTAAATATTCTATAATCAGACTCTACATAATCACTTATATTACTACCTGCATATCCTTCTAATTCAAATCCGAACACATTATGTTTTAACTTATTTAATATAGTATCCATAGTAGGTTCTTCATCAAACATTCTTAAATCAACTTCATAATAATGTTTTGTATGATATTTACGAACATAATATTTAAGATATTGATACAATAATAATAATGAATTTTGTTTATTAATATTTTGTTCATTTTTATTAATTAATGAATATATTTCCTCTGATTTATTTATTGGTATATTATTATTATTAACATAACCAATTTGTATATTATGACCTTTATTTAATTTTCTCATACGATAAATAGCTTGTGATATATCTGTATAGATGCTATTGCTATTTAATAATACTAAACCATATAATATAGTTGGTTGTTTAAAATCAATACCTACTATATGACGCTGACTGTAATAATAAATAACTTCCTCTCTTTTATAATTTTTTTCTTCATAAATTACATGTTGTCCATTATAAATCATTTTGGTATCATCTTTTAATAAATAAATAATATTTTTTTTAATATTATATTTATTTTTTATTTTTGTAAATAATATTTCAGCTACTTCTTTATTATCATAGTCTTTTAATACTGCACATGCATCAATTAGTACATTAATATTATTATTAACAAAATAGTTAAACATCTCATCTATATTTTGAATATCAACTTTATATATATCTTCATGATATGTTAAAGCAGATTTTACATTTATATTTTCATCATTATCTTTAATAACAGATATATTATATTTAATATCATCTCTAATTGGTTCTATATTAAAATTAATATTAACTGTACCAGAATAACCAACTTGCCATAATGATTCCATATTAATTATATCAATAAATGAACAATTTTTAACAATATCTGATCTATTTAAACTACTAAAAACCATTCCTAAATACATTTTCATAATATAATCTGGTATATCTGGTGCATCTTGATTATTCATCATTTTAAATCTATATAAAAATATATCTAAATCATATTCATTTAGTTTATAAATTCTTACTAGTGAATTAAATAATTTTTTATTTTTATATGCAATTATTATATCTTTTTCTTCTAAAATATATTTATTTAAATCTTTATTATAAAAATATAATATAGTTAAAACTATTGTTAATAATATAGATGAAAATTTAGAACCCTCATTTGGACTATCTTTTCTTAAATATGGTATACAATATCTATAATTTTTTTCAATACTCATTCCAAATGATACATTTTTAATATTATGTAAATCATTTAATATATTCATTACTTCACTAATAACACCAAAAGGTTTATAGTTACTGAATGGTTTTTTAAGATATATAACTCTATGAACAATATCAAATACTTTTCCAATTAATTCTGGATTTAAGCTACTTGATGATTTTATTATATTAAAATTACTTTGAATAGGATTATACATATAATCAAATTCATCTATTAATAATACTTTATTTTCTAACTCATATCTATTATTTAAAAATTTTAATTTTATATCACTATCAGATAATATTTCTGGATTTATTCCAAAATAATATTTAAATTCAGTAATTGTATTATGTGTCTGTATCTTTAAATGTTCAGGGACACATAATATTATATTATTATTAGTATCATGATTAGCATAATGTATTAATGTTATTAACATTGGTGTAATTATACTACTTTTACCTTTACCCATCATAAATTGATGAACATTCCATTTATCAGTTCGTGTTTTATAATCATTAAACATACTATAAATTTTTCCCCATTGTTCATTTTTTATTATATTACCAAATATTATTTCAACCATACCTGCTAATATTGATACATTATCAAAACGTTTAGTAAATATTTCATTAATTTCTAATAATTCATGACATAAAACTGTTTCACATGTTTTAATTGCTCTTAATAACCTTTCTAATGCTGATATATAAATATTAGTTTGCATTATAAAACAACAATAAACATAATTATGATATAAAAATTCAAAATATGTTGAATAATTATGATTTAATTTACTCGTTAATATTTGTAATAATTTATTTAATATCAATAAAATGTCTTTTATTTTTTTCTTAAAAGGATCCTTAGATATTATAGAACATTCCATCTTACATTCTAAATCAGCATTATAAGGAGTTATACTATTATCAGTATTATTATTAATCCATGTAATTAAATCAATATATTTAACTTTATCTTTATCTAAAATAGATGTTATTATTTTTGTAACATTATTATTAGTATCACTCAATATTTTTCCTATATATGTAACAGCATTTGATGATTTAGATAAAATATCTACTCCAGGCATATTAATTAATTCTATCATTTTATCATAATTTAACATATTTATAGAACTATCAAACATTTTATTAATATATTTTACCTTTGGTTCATGATTTTGATAGAATATATTTAAATAATTAATTTTATTTTGATCAATATATGGTGTTAAATAATTTGGTTTAATTTGAAAACTTACATAATAATTATCTTCTTCTTTATTAATTATATTATAAAAATCATTTGTTTTATCATTAATTGAATTTGATATACAATGAACTATATAATTATTATTATTCTTTTCAATAATATTTATAGTATTTTCTGAAGCATGTGCTATAAATGGATACATATGCAGATATGCATAACCACCTAATATTGCTTGATTTGAATTAATATAAATATTATGACCTATTAATACAGAATATCCTTCAGTTGATGATGGTAATAATTCAAATGCAATTATAACATCATATGGCATATAAGTATCTATTCCATATTTGTTTTTATAATTATCTTTTTTCAAAACAAATACCATATATGTTTTTTCTTTATTAATATAACCTTTATTCTTACCATCATTTAATAAAAATGTTCCTAATAAGAAATAATAAGTATTATAACTAGTCATATGATAACCTGATTCTACAGAATTAAATTCATCAAATTCAAATGTTTTTGTTTCATTATTAATAATTAAGTCCATTTTTGTTGGTTCATTTGTATTAATTTTAAAATATGGACTATTTATTTGATATTTATAATGTAATATAATTAAGTCTATTGCATTTTTATTAATCTCTTGATTATTTTCAAATAAATTTAATAATTTTTCATATAAAAATATAATAAAATTAACATCATTTAATATATATTGCTGTTTTTTAGAACCTTCATTATCATATAAAATAGAACTATGCTTTTCTGTATTTTCATATGAACCCATTTCATATGTCATTAAATTATCTTGTTGTTCTAAGAATAAATAAATATCATTTAAAATACTATTAACACATCTTAATATTTTAATAATTATACCATAAACAATTTTATAAACAGGATTTTTTAATATAGGTTTACAATTTATAAATATTTCTTTTAATACTCTATATTTTTCATTATTAGTTAAATAAACACTATAAATTAAATAAATTTGAATTAATGCAAATAATATATATATATTTTTATTATTTTCTATATCTTGACCAGCTTCAAGATCATGAATAATGTCAGCCAGTTTCTCTGCCTCTATTTTTATACTATTTTCTAATTCTATGTAAAAATCTGTTTCATTTTTCAAATAATTTATAAAAAATCTATTTATATCTGATATTTCATTATCTAATAAATATGAAGGAAATACTCTTTTATTATTTATAAAATAATTTTTTGAAAATAAATAATCTATATACAAATTAATATAATTTAATAAAGTATCAGATTTATTTAAACTATAAAGAGGCTTGTTTAATTTATCTAAATCTACAATATTTTCTTTATTATAAATATGATAATTAGAAGATTGTGTTTGTAGTGCATATATATTAAAATTTTTAAATAATAAACATATTTTAATTGGTTTTGGAATTGTTGGAATACTAGAATCATATTCTGGTTTATCTAAAGATGAATTATATATATACATATCATGTAAATTTGTTTCATTTGTTATTTTATCTATTTCTAATATAAATTGTAATATTTCAGTTGATTTTAAATTCTCATAATTATACATGAAATAATATAATAATTTACAAATCCAATTTATTTCATTTGTTGTAAATTCTATTCTAGATTTACTTTCTCTTAATATATATAAAAATATTAAATTATTATAATATAAATTATAATTAGTATTACTATTTATAACCTTTTCCCAAATTTCATAATTATAATATAATTCCCATACTAATCCAATTAATATTAATTCATAATATGTTCTTAAAATATCATTATATTGCATATTTTTTAAATATGCATTTATAATATCTATTATTCTATCTTCCAAATTCTTTTTCTCTTTTTTTTGTCTAATATCTTCTAATAAATTATTTAAAATATCCATAGGTATTGTTGATACAAACATTTCATATGTATTATTTATGGCAGATGAATCTACTTTTTTATAATAAATTTCACTTTTATTAATATATAAATTATTTCTATTAGTTAAAATAATATTATTTATATAATAGTCCTCCTTTATTATATTATCTTTAATTAATTTGGAACATATTTTTCCTATATTAATAAATTGTTGATAATAATGTTTGTCAATTTCACCAGGAAATTGTAATTTATTCATTAAATTATCAAAACAATTATTTGAGAATGTTAAATAACATTCATAAGTTAATAATGGATTAGTATTTGTATTATAATTAATAATATAATACATGATAGATACTAGTAGTGATTTAAAAACACATGTTCCTGCAACTTGAGATGTAATATATAATTTATTATTAAAATAAAAATCTATATTTTCAAATGCTTTTTCTAAATAATTTGCTTTATAAAAATTTGTATAGTCATTTCTTAATTCTTTTATAGTTTTTTCTTTTTCATTGATCCAACTATTATAAAAAATATAACTATTATTATTAAAATTAGTATTATATTGAGATATTTCAGGTATAGATTCTGGAACAAATGATATATTTAATTTTTGTAATCTAGTGGTAAAAATATTATAATTAAACACTTCATTTAAATAAGGAAATGTATTAAAAGAATCTTTTAATATTATTTCATATATATACATATAATAATCATAAATACTACTGAATGATTTATTATAAAATAAAGACATATGATTAAAATCATTTTCATTTATATCTAAATTTAAAAATCTTTCACAATAATCACTTAATACATATATAGAATATTCATAATTTAAATATTTGTTATTTTCAACATCTGCTGCTCTAAAAAAAAAGAATGGTTTTAAAAATAATATAAATGAATTATGCATTTCAGGTGTTAAATATATATGTTTTTCAAATAAATCATAGAATTTTTTATTATTATGAGTAATATTAGATGCTTCCAATCCTAAACCAGTATTAACATGAACTACTTTTGTTATATTTGTTCCAGATATTTTTGTTAATACAAGACATGTAGCGTGATATTTAGAACCTAAACTAATAATTAATGTATTATTATCTGTCTCTTTATTTAAAAAATTATGTAATATAATCATATTATCAATTACTATATCATAATTTGAATTATAATAATATAAAGGTTTTTCTATATTTTTATTTACTAATATTTTATTAAATTCAGATGCAGTTTTTATAAATTCATTATAAGAACTTCCATATTTAGGATTTAAAAAATTACCATTATCATATATATTAAATAATGCTATTTTTATATCATTTGCCCTAAATGTCTCTTCATTTTTTAATGAAGTATAAGCTATTTTTTTTTTCAATGTATCTTTTTGTATATTTAAAATATTAAACGTGTTATGATCTAGTATCAGTGGTTTTGAAAAAAAATACATAAATGGAATCAAGTCAGACAAATCAAATTGTGCATTATAAAAATATGGTGGATTTGGAGGATTATATAATTCTTCAGGTGTTGGTTTTGGATATTTTGGTATATTAATATCAGGCATTATATTAAATCCTTCTGGTGATCTTATAGGAATAGGATACATTTCTACAGGTGATTTTTGTGATATTAGAGGTGGTGGCGGTGGTATTAATGTAGTCATTAATTATATATATATTATAATATATTATTTTATATATTATAATATATTTATGGATATTAAAAATAAAGAAACATTAAAAAATTTATTTAATAAAGCATTATATTTACAAATTATTGTATTACCAGAACCAAGAAGAAATCCAGTAAGGATGGCTAGGTTTAGAAATATGGATATGGAGACTAGTTCTCCACTTACTAAAAGAGTGTTATTGTCACCAAATAGTCGCAAATTATTAGAATCATTTTCTCCAGATACTCAAACTAGACTTGCTGAAGATTTTAAGAAAGATGAAGAATATATACAAAAAACTATTGGAAAATTAGAATTAGATGATCCAAATTATGTAAATTTTAATAATAGTAAAGTAGGAACTGATTTAGAATATTGGGTATGTGTTAATATGACTTGTCCTGGTTGTAATGGAACATTATATAAATATGCTAACCCTAGTATGCCCGCTGTAGATGTTAGATGTATTAATCCTAATCATACATTAGCTGATGGACCTAAATATTATCAAATAAAAGCAACTGAAAAAGATAGAGTATATAATGGATATAAATATTTTAGTGATAATGAACAATATATATGTGTCGGTTCAGTTAGATTTGGATATAATTGTCATGTAATGACTTATAATGATGAATATAAAGATATTTTAGTTGGATATATATGTTTAGAATATACATATATTAATGATACTAATATTAGAATAGATACTAATAAATCATTTATATTAATTCCTAATTTATTATTTATACCAAAAAATGATGAAGAAAAATTATGGACATATTATAGTTATATTAAAAAGGATTCATCTCCTATAATTACATTTAATCCTAATATGGTTACTATATCTAGACTTTCACCTAGTATTAATGATAAAGTATCTCTAACTATAATGTATGATGCAAAGAAAATTAAAATGTATGAAACAGAACCACCAGCAGTACTAGATTTTAAATCAAAATATTTAATTATGAAAATGAAATATTTAAATTTAAAAAATAAAATAAAAATTAATATTCTTTAACCACTAATGATAAGCATGCTCCATTACTTAATGCTCCTCCATTACTTCCATTACTTATTTTAACACTAATTAAATCTAATTCACCTAGAGTAACAGTCCCACTCGCTTTAACTTTATATGAAGTTGAACCATTTGGAATTGTTGCTACTAATGATGATGCTACATTATTTATATATAAAGTTGCAGTATAAGAATGATTAGCTGATAATTCTCTAATATTAAATGCTAATGATGAAGTGGTGCAATTAAAAGGCACAACTAATGTATTTCTTAAAAATGTATTTGATGAATTACCTAAACCAATAAAATCATTATTACTTACTGATTCACTTGTAGCAAATGAAAATATAGAAGTATTACCGGCTTCTCCTACTGGACCTCTTTCACCTTGTGGTCCTACATCTCCTTTATCTCCTTCTGGTCCCATTGGTCCACGTTCTCCTTGAGGACCTTGAGAACCAGTTAATCCTTGTGGGCCTTCCTCTCCTTGATCTCCTTTTGGTCCACGTTCACCCATTAAACCTATTAATCCTTGTGGACCTTGTTGTCCTTCTGGTCCTCTATCTCCTTGTGGTCCCATTTGTCCTCTTTCTCCGACTGGTCCCTGTTCTCCTTGTTCTCCCATAGGTCCCATTGGTCCTTCTGGTCCCATTGGTCCAGTAGGTCCTGTTTGTCCTATATTACCAATATCACCTTTTGGACCCGGTGGCCCCATAGGACCAGTATCTCCTTTGCACCCTTTATCACCTTTATCTCCTTTATCTCCTTTTGGTCCCATATCACCCTTGGTTCCTTTATCTCCTTTATCTCCAGGTGGCCCACAATCTCCTTTATCTCCTTTACAACCTTTTTCTCCTTTGTCTCCTTTATCACCTTTTGGCCCACAATCTCCTTGTAATCCTTTTGGTCCCATTGAACCATTTTCGCCTTTATCTCCTTTTGGTCCAGCGTCTCCTTTATCTCCTTTTTCTCCTTTATCTCCCTTTTCTCCTCTTTCTCCTTTATCTCCTTTATCTCCTTTACTCCCTTTATCTCCTTTATCACCTTTCTCTCCTTTTTCTCCTCTTTCTCCTCTAATACCTTGGTCTCCCTTATCCCCTTTATCTCCACAATCTCCTTTATCACCTTTATCACCTTTATCTCCTTTATCACCTTTATCTCCTTGATCGCCTATTAAACCTATTTCTCCTCTATCCCCTTTTTCTCCTTTATCACCTTGCTCTCCTTTATCTCCCTTTTCTCCTCTATCACCTTTATTACCCATATCACCTTTACTACCAGTATCTCCTTTACAACCTCTATCACCTTTTTCTCCTCTTTCACCAGTATCACCTTTATCACCTTTATCACCTTTATCTCCTTTTACATAAAAGATTTTAACTTTGCATTTATTACATTTGCAATCTTTATTTTTAGAACATGTTTTCTTATCTTTTTCAGTATTAGTGTCTGAATCAGAATCAGAAGATGATGATGAACTAGAATGACGATGCTTAGTAGCTTTATGTTTATTATAATAAGATTCATCAGAACTAGTTGATGATGAATTATAATGTTTTTTATGAGAATGTTTTTTATGGGACGATTTTTTGCAACTTTCCATAGTATATAATTATTTTATATATTTTATTTTTTTTATATATTTATTTTAAAATAAATATATAAATCATTTGTGGTTAAAAAATATAATAATTAATTGGTTGGATATTATCCTTAGGATTATTATTCTCAATTTATTTAATGGAAGAAAAATATATAACAATAATATCAAAAATTTGTTATAATATTTATAATATCCGAACAGTATTAAAACAATTTAAAATATTGGAATTGCCAAAATTAACAGTAGGTCGCAAATGTAATACTTAACCATTGTTCCATTAAAAAATAAATACTAGTATTTATTTTTTAATATCAGCGGTAATATTAGGGTACTTAATAATTGCCTTCGGCAATAGAACAATGGTTAATAATAATCTTCAATTTATTTTTCATTGTATCCTACTAATAGGATATCTATGGTTAAAATAATTAATTTTTTTAAAAATTAATTATTTTAGATTATAATAAATTATTTTATAATTTAATATAATGTATAAATTTATAACAGTTGCACGTAATATGATGGATGAAACTTATCCAATACCTCTTTATATTTATCAAAATGAAGAAAATAATAAATATTATATAAGTAGAATGTATCCAAATAAATCAGTATTTGAAGGTACAAGTATATCAAATCCATCTAAATTTTTTAATATAGAATTTCCTCAAGAAATTTCAGATGATGATATAAAAAAAGGACAAACTCAATATTGGAGTATGATTTGGAAATTTAGAGTATAATATCAACTTGGAAATCTTCATCTTCATTATCATTATTTGATACTGTTACTGGAATTAATCCTTCGTCTTTTAATTCATTTTTAATTTTATCTAATTTTTCTTTAGCCATATTAATTGTTATATTTAACATATTCTCAGAAACATTATTAATAACTTGGCGTTTTATTAATATTTTTTGAAGTAAACTTGCATTCGGGCGTTTACTTAATTCATTATAAATAATTTTATTAGTAATATTATGTATAATATCACTAAATTCATTAATTAATATCATAGATATATAATTAATATCAGCTTCTTCTTCTGGTATAATATGAGGTTTTTCAATCGTTTTTAACCATACACTATTTATATCTTCAAACAAATATTTATCCATTATAGTATCTAATTATACATATAATTAATTTTTATTTCAAATTTTTAATATATAATATAATAATACTATGTATGATTATATTATAATTGGTGGTGGAATTGGCGGTTTATATGCAAACTATTTATTATCAAAACAACATAATAATAATGGAATATTATTAGAAAGAAATGAACATTTTGGGGGAAGAGCATATGAAATAAATTTTCACGACACATTAATTAAATTAGGAGCAGGTATTATGGCAGAACATAATATTCACTTACTATCATTATTAAAAGAATTAAATATTAAAGTTAATTCATTTAAATCAAATACTGATATTGATTCTAATGTTATTAAAATATTTGATATGAGTGATGCTATATGTAAAATTAAAACGATTTTTGAGCAAAATAAAAAAACTATTAAAAATAAAGGATATACAATGAAAGAATTTTTAATAAAATATTTTGGATTAAGTTTTACAAAAGAATTTATATTAAATTGTGAATATCATGATTTTTTAAATTCAGATGTTGAATATTTTATTAAATACTATGATATTAATGATATGACACATGAACCATATAATGTATTAATTATTAATTGGATTGATTTAATAAATAAATTAGTTAAAAAAAATTGTTATAATAATGTTAATGTTATAAATATTAAAAAAAATAATGATACATTTAATGATACATTTAATGTAATTACTAAAGATAATATTTATTCTTGTAAAAAAATTATATTTGCAACTTCACTAAAACCATTAATTAAATTATCAAAAAATATAATTAATATTAATTATAAAAAATATATTGGGACAGTGCCATTTGTTAGAATATATTGTTACTATAAAAAAGGTTATAGTGATAATTTATCTCATTATACCATTGTTAAAAATAAATTACAAAAGATTATTAAAATAAATAAGAATATTTTAATGGCATCATATTGTGATAGTTCTAATGCATTATATTGGAATAAAGTTAAAAAATTAGACAAAAATAAACAAATAAAAATCGTATCTGAATATTTAAATGAATTAAATATTAAAGGAACCATAAATGATATAATAATTGCATATTGGGATGATGGAGTTCATTATTATAAACCAACAAAAGATTTACATAAAACAATTAAGACATTATCTAAACCAACAAATAATGTATATGTAGTTGGTGAAATAATATCATATAAACAAGGATGGGTTGAAGGTGCTATTCAAAGTGTTGATAATATATTTTAATATTATATTAATATGAATAAAAGAATATTTATTTACTTACTGAGCTTGCTGGTGAGATGTTTCAAGTTTGCGGATAAAATCGTCGCGTCCCTCCAGATGCGAATTGTAGCAATCTTGATTGCGACACCGAAGTGCCTTGCCGTTAGGACCCTTCTTCCAAGGACGTTCCCACTTGCAGAAGAAACGAGGAAGCTTTTCTCCCTTCTTGATAACTGGGCCGATAAAGTTGTGGTTCTTCGGGCAAACCGATGGTTTCTTACTGTTGGGGCACTTGAAACCAGCAGGGCAATCAACGTTGAGCTTGAGGTCAAAAGGCGCGCACTCGTCGTCTTCATTTTGATGCTTTGGCTTAGGTTTGGTATCCTGCGCGGGCTTAGCATCAACCTTTTGAGCCGATTTAGCCGGTTGAGCCGGCTGGACCTGTTGGACCTGCTGGGCCTGTTGAGGTTGAACCAGCTGTTGCATAGGGATTTGTGCTACGGGTGCCATGGGTGCCATGGGTGCCATGGGTACCATATGTCCCATCCAATTAGGCATCGCCGGCATTGCTGGCATCGCCTGCATTGCCGGCATGGCCATTGGAACCTGAAAACCAAAGGGAAATTGCATATTATGTTGTTGATGCATCATCTCAAGCATCTTTTGCTGGTTAATAATAATGTTTTGCATAGCTTCAATTATATTAGCCTGAGGCTCCTTAGTTGTCTGGACTTCATCCAATCGGCAAATAGGTGGCTGGCCTTCAGTAATTTCAGCACGAGCCTCAGCAGAAATAGTGGCCTTTTTAGGCGCCTGAGGTGCCTCACTTGTCTGTGATGTCTCACTCGCCTGAGGTGTCTCACTCGCCTGAGGTGTATCACTCGCCTGAAGTGTCTCACTTGCCAGGGGTGTCTCAGGTGCAAGTGGTGCTTGAACAAGCTTTTGTTCAGGCGTGTTGGACACATTCTGAGGGACATCATTCGCTTCCTGATGCTCTGGCATTTTGAGCATTTGTGTGGCCTCAGTATTAGCAACACGCTTCCATTTATCATTAGTAGTTGTTTCCGGTTGACTAATTGTCTGAGCCGGAGTATTATCAGGCTTTTTAGAATACATAGCATTAATTTCAGAATTCTTATCCTTACCCTTACCCTTACCCTTATTAACGTTCATGACATTATTAGCCATACAAGGTTTAATTAAATAAACAATTAATATAATATTATTTCAATTTTTATTATTAAAAAATCTAAGATTTTTTAATAAGAATAATAAACCAAAGGTTCGTAATTGCGTGGACAAATGAGTTTTGAAAAATCAAAACTCATAGATGTTAGCGAATATAGAATTTCTTAAAGAAATTCTATATCACATAACACGTTTTTATAAAATTATTTACTTTGTAAATAATTTTATAACGTCCCACGTTATTTCAATTTTTCTAAATATATAGCAAAGCTATATATTAACCATAGGTTATAAAGTTAATTGGTGTATATATAAAAAATTAGATAAAACAATTAGATAAAACAATTAGTTAAAATATTTATTGATTAGCACCACTAGTCATGTAAAAACGCGAAGCAAAAGTAGAATTATCGGAAAGGTCTTCATCATCATCATCATCCTCATCCTCATCATCATCCTCAGATGCGGATGATGATGCAGTTGAACTATTTTCACTTTCATCCGAATTTATCTTTAAATGAGACAGAATATCCGCAACTGCAGACACATCTTTATGAGAAAGCATCATAGTCGTTCCTTTAGATGATGTATTAATAATTGCAGTAGCATACTCATTTTCACGCTTCGACTTTCCAGCAACTGAGCTGTAGGAATTTCCAGATGCATCAGTTTTGAAAAATTGTTGCTTTTTTTGTTCAATGAACTCGGCCCGATGTTCCAGATGAATTTTAGTGCAACGACCATCACCACAACGGCGATAAGGAGGACGCTCGTAAGAGCATAGAATATCTTCAGTCAATTCTGTTCCACATTTAATGATATCACCCTTACCGTCGTGATTAAGCGCACAAGCAAATGGGCGGTCGCGCTTAACACAGGCTTTGCCATAAGGACACTGCTCTTCCTTTCGCATATCTTTCGGAGCATAATGTTTAACAACTAATTCTTCAGCAATAGTTGTCATCGAAAGTTCTTTTTCATCCGCCATAATCTTTGAAAAGGAAATTCCTTTGTTTTCAGGTTTGTTCCAGTTTTTAGTAGAATTAATACTACTATGAGGACGTGTTGCTACAGGAGTTGCCACATCGTTCAAATTTAATGGAACAAACCGACCCTTACCCTTCTTGTTATTAACAGGCACCGGAGAAGGCGGAACTGGAGAAGGCGGGACTTCTACCTGCTTTGGTGGAGGAATTGAAACAAAAACTCCAGCAATAATAGAACCTGCATTTTCAAGAGGCGATGCATCAAATGCCGGCATGGGCTTGGTAAGAGTATAGGTATTGTTAGAATAGTCAGGATAAATCCAGACACGCTTGCGTGAAGACATATCAAGACCTTCCTTCTGCAATTTTACTAACATTTCCTTATGGTAAGCATCCAAATGGCGTGTGATAGAACCAAATTCTTCACAAATATGAAAACCACATCCGCCTGGACACTCAAACGCTTTCATCTTACGATGCGATAAAAGGTCTTCAGCCGTATTAAACGCAATTCCACCATCTCCATTAACACTCTTCTTCTTGCATTCTTCACAATAGCACAAATAACCAACAATATCACTCGTATTACGGCTCTTCAATACACTCGCACCTCCCATTACCCACAAATACTCAATCTTATTATCCTTGGTGTTCATAGACGCCATAATTATCATATAAATGAGTAATAATATAAATTAATTTCAATTTTTCTAAATATATAGCGAAAGCTATATATTTATAAAGTTAATCCGTTGTTTATAAAAAATATATCACCGATGGTTATTATAATCAGATACTACTTGTTCCATAAAATATATACCATTCCAAAAAATAGAACTTAATATAATCATAGATGCATTTAA
>JACCDO010474709.1_pt1 | contig 28290 bp, 20 predicted proteins | sample 7446101 | NCBI WGS metagenome assembly JACCDO01 (sample SAMN15323440, study PRJNA562643) | freshwater metagenome | isolation source: river surface water | place: USA:Blue River Watershed | collected 2017-08-16
AAGATGATGTTGATGGTTCATTAATGTCACCAATGCCACCACTATCAGCGAGGTCCCAAATATACGACCTACGCGACGACCGACTCTGTGGAGATTGCGGCGAATTCATGATGTTTTTATATAATAATATTAAATTTACCGTATCCGATTTTTTGAAAGAAGAAACAGGAACAGTAAAGATTGGTGTAATTTGTACTATAGTTTTGTAGATTGTAAATTATCTTTAATGTATAATTTAATTTCTGTTGTTTTTCATAAATCTTTTTACTTTCTAATTTAATTTGAGGCAATTTTTGTCGTAGATACACAATAACAACCAACAATTACAACATTACATTGGTCCTATTAATTTTAAATGAATATGTAATTTAATTTAATTTAAAAGTCTATAGTAAGAAATTATTAAACAAATGAAAATGCGGAACAATCGTATGTTATGGTATGACTCACTGTGAGAGAAGAGAACCGACAACACACAAGTTGTAGTGCTTGATCAGTTCCGCTGATGTTGTAGTGAGTTTCATTGGTTACCAAGTAGTTATATCACCATGATTAATACGTTGTTCATAGCATTTTGCTTATTTTATGTTTTACAAGTAGAAAGTTTTACTACAAAAAGTATTTCATTGAATTCACAACTTTCACCACAATCCAAGGTTCTTTGTGATAAGATTCGTAGTAAAAAACAAGAATTAGATACAACAAGTAATGTTGTTCAAGATAATAAACCATCTGCTTTTGATACTGTTGCATCTAAAGGACTTGCTGGGGTTTTAGCGATTGCTGTTGCAGAAGCAATATTTTGGGCACTTGGAATGCCATTAGGTAACTAATACTATGTATTATATATATTTTTTGTACTGATAAGTGTATACTATTTGTAGCTACTTTGTGGGTCAAATATACTACTGGTGAATGGATTGATTTAATGACTACTGAGGGACAACTTCAAGCTGCTGGATTTACATTTGGATATGGCGGGTTTGCTACTGCAATACTGCAATATAGAGTAACATTATTCGCAATACCATTAGTACCAATCATGGAAAATATGGTTGTTCAACCTGGTAAAAAACTTTTTGGTGAAAAATTTGGTGAAAAAAATATTTAAACTGAATATTCTCAATCAAAAAACTTAATTATAATCGTCATTAATTATATTTTTGTAATACGCTATACTAATTCTTTATACTTTAGTATTTATTTCTGGAATTACTTTAAATAAATCATCAACTAATCCATAATCAGCAACTTGGAAAATTGGTGCTTCTTTATCTTTATTGATAGCGACAATTGTCTTTGAATCCTTCATACCAGATAAATGTTGTATAGCACCAGAAATACCAACAGCAATATATAAATCTGGAGCGACAACTTTTCCAGTTTGACCAACCTGATAATCATTAGGTACAAAACCAGCATCCACGGCTGCTCTTGATGCACCAACAGCACCACCCAATTTATCTGCCAATGTTTCTAACATTTTAAAATTTTCTCCATTTTTCATACCTCTACCACCTGAAACTACTACTTTAGCTGATGATAAATCTGGTCTCTCGGATTTACTCACACTTTCGGAAATAAATGATGATAATTCTGCGTTTACTTTATCAACAGATAATTTTTCGATAGGTGCATTACTGCCAGAAGGACCAGTTTTATCAAATGCAGTAGAACGTATTAACATCATTTTTAATTTATCATTCATTTTTACTGTAGCGATTGCGTTTCCAGCATACATAGGACGTTTAATAGTTGATGCATCAATAATTTCAATAACATCAGATACTGGAGATACATCCAATATTGCTGCAGCTCGGGGCATGAAATTTTTGCCATAATTTGTTGCAGAAGATAATACATGAGTATAATCATTATTTCCTTTAACAACATTAACAATCGTTAGTGCTATATCCTCTGCTACTTTATTTGCAAGTACATCATTTTCAACAACTAAAACCTTACTTACACCTTTTAAACCGGCAATTTCCTTGGCTGCCACCGCAACGCTTGCAGCACTACCAGTAACTAATATATTAACAGTATTCCCTATTTTACTTGCTGCAGTTAATGTAGATAATGTACTTGCTGTAACTTTACCACTTTTATCGGTATCTGCAATCACTAAAGTACTAGCAAAGCGACTAGTAGAGACTTTTAGGCGAGGAATTTGACGCAACAACATCTTCAAGTTCAATATATATCTGATTGGATCTTTTCCAACAAAATTCGGGTCGGTCGTTTGTAGAAGTACCGGGTTGGATAAAATAAATGAAATTGATATGTTTTACTGATCAAAAGACTGGAATACTACATTAATTAGTCTTAAACAATTAATTTGATCTTTTAAGTAATGATAAATACTAAACCAAAATAAATAATACATAAGTATAGTATAATAAAAGCAACAATAATAGTCTTGTTGCCTGGTTAGATGTCGTTGCATAATATTTATTCTTACAGAAGGGATTATACACATAAATTATATAAATCTCTAAAAATTATCTGGAGCTGGAACTTTCTCCAATTTTTATCCAAAAAGTTAAGTTATATGAATTTCAACACGAGAAAGAATCGACGATAGTAAATTGATTCAATGGGTGGTTCATTTACTAGTTTATATGAAGTTCAACACGAGAAAGAATCGACGATAGTTAATACTGCAAATGCTGTAAATATAGTCAATCGTCAGAAAGATTTTAAAGGAGGTATGAATAAATTATCAATCTGCTCAACTGTTCAAAATGACGAAACAACAAAACTATTATGGACATTGTGGTATGAAATAGATCAATTACCATTACAAGGAATGACAAATGAAAAAACCTCTAATTACCTCAGAGGATATTCTTGGGCAGCACTAAGAACAAATTTTTCTGTTAAAAGATTAATGTTTGACGCGGGTTTATCATCAAACATTACTGCCGATTATATATTTTTAACTCACGGACATAGTGATCATTCTGCAAGTTTATATTTTCATACTTTAACAAAAGAAATTATAATTTATGCACCAATTGAAATTGTATCACTATGTGAAACACTTCTTCAAACAACATTCCAATTAAGTGATTTTGGTAAACCATTTGATCTTCAACTTGCAAAGTATAAATTAGTTGGTGTCAAACCTGGTGATAAAATTGAGATTATTCATGATGGTAAACCACATTTAGTTTATGTTTACAATAATGATCACAGTGTTCCATGTGTTTCTTATGGTATTTGCGAAAGCAAGAAACGAGTAAAAGCTGAATATCAATACCTAATTGAACAAAATAATGGACCTGAACTAGGTCGTCTCCGAAAAGAAGGTATTATAGTCGATGAAATTAGTTATATTCCAAGATTCGTTTATGTAGGAGACACTTCAGAAAAAGTTTTTGATGATAATCCAGAATTATTTAAATATCGTGATATTATAGTCGAATGTACCTTCTTATTTGATCAAGATTTAGATCAAGCAACTGCCACTAAGCATTGCCATTGGACAAGACTGCGTAAATATATTACATTACATCCTGAATGCAGATTTATATTGTATCATTTTAGTTTAAGGTATAGTCCTCATGATATTAAACTGTTTTTTGCGAAAGATGGCCCAAATTATGAGAAAAATATTTTCCCATGGATAAACAGTTAGATGTTCAAACTCGTAGTTATATGAATCTTAAAAGACTGTTATACTTTGAATAGACTCCAAAATTGAACCTGGTAACATACTAGCAACTCCATTGTAGTTAGTCGTTTACATACCAGGACATTTCGGTCATTAGTCACATTTAATAGCAATAATTTTGTGCCATGCCCTTTTTATTTGGATCTACTGTATTGAGGTAGAGTAACAAATTATTTTACAAATAATTATAAGTTTTATGATTTTAACAATCAGTAATAATCAATCTATTTTAATTAGACCACTAAATACATTTTAACATTAAGTACATTTATTTTAATAATATTCGATCAATACTTTTAAACCGCTCATCTACAGTATACATTCGTATCATATTGTTTTTACTATTTTTATTCTCACAATGGTGTGAAATAAAGCAACCAGATGAAGGTAAATGAGATAAACACCAGTCTGTCCAACCTGCTTTATGCTCCATATGTGGTTTATCTGGATGTGATGCAATTTGAATATTGTTTGGGTTACGATGATAAAGGGCCATTTGTCTGTCCTGTTCCCATGGCCATTTTCTTCGAAATGGACGACGTATTGGATTATTATCATATGAATCCATTGAACTGTCCCACCATTCTTGTAATACTTTTAAACTTAAATCATGACGATACCATAAAACAGTTCCTGCATTTAAACACGTTGTGTAACCAATACCTTTTATCATTCCACACCACCAACATGGTCCATCTTGATTAAATATAATTGGTTTATTTTCTACATCCCAATCTAGTTTTGATTGTAATACACCTAAAAAAACGCCTAATGAAAAATTTTCATACAATTTACTAACCACTGCATCACTATCCATATAGATAAACAATTTAATATGCTTATAATTATTATTAGCTTCTAACATTGCCCTTACTTTACACCATGGCGAGGCTAATAATTCGGTACCATGCATACATGCTGCACCCTGTACATCGTACAATTTATTATTATTAATGTCATTATTATCTAATAGTGTGTAATGTATATACTCGTGTCCATGTTTTTTACAATAATAATTATTCCAACTTGCCGAAGCTAACCAATAATCATCTAATGGTCGCGAATCATATTGAACGATTGCTATTTCATTTGGATTTAGTTTACTAATATCTACTTTGTTTGATTTAATAGGTTCCATGCTATTTTGTAGTAATAACAACATATTTGGTGTATTCGAACTTACTTCAACATTTAATTTTTTACTGTCAAATGACTTATGCGATTGTTCAACAATTACAACGTCATCAGTCTTGTCCTCATTTCTCACAGTACTAGGTTGGAATGTCGTACTATTTGTAGAAGTATTAACTTCACGATAGTAAATTAAAAAATACACAAGAAATAATTGTGCAAATAGTACTGTAGCGAAGAGTGGAACTAAGGACATGATATAATCATCGTTACATAACCGTCTTTCTCTCTTTTCTCGGTATCTAATTTATTCTTCTTAAACAAAGTTTTAAAATTTGCACGGAAATTTAGGGATCAGTATTTACAATACCTGATGATGAAGTCAAGACAGAAGAATAACAAGGTTTAAAATATTACATTACAAAGAATTTACATTTTATTTCTTACATGAAATCATCATCGAAGTCGCCACCGAAATCTCCACCTTCTAGGTTCATTTCCATTTCAGCAAAGTCAACCTTCCATCGCAATAAGCCACCAATTCCACCAAAACCTTTACAAAATTGACTACCTTCTTGTGATCTATCAGTTATAAATTCTAAATTAGCACCAAATGATTTATAATTATTTGCTAGCCATTCTACTAATGTTATTCTCTCAACTACCTCTAATTGTACTCCAGTAACAGCATCATGAAAATGAGCATCATTTTGTTCTTGTTCAGGTGATAAATGTAATATTTTTTCTTCACCTGTGCTTGTATTTTTTACTATTAATCTATTTATAGTCAAGTTTTCCCACACAATTAATGTTTCAACGGAACTCATTTCTAATGCTTGTAATGTATCTTGAACCATGAAACAGTATTTCCCTGTGTCTTGTGATATTTCATCAAAATATTTTTGTAACAATCTTTTTTCTTGGACTAATTTAACATTTGCTAGACATTCGGCGGACATTTCAATTGCTTGATTAAATCCAGGATCCATGCCATACGATACATCTACTGTTCGTATAACTTGTTTCTGTAATCTAGGATCAAACATGTCAGATTGTAATAAATCTGTTTTAAAATCAGCACTACCAGCTAATATTAATCCTGCAACGTTACATTTATTATCAGTAATAAAAAATTGTACAGCTAATTCAGCACATTTACGAACATAATTATGACGTTTTTCCATACGTAAACGAGCAAAACGTAAAGCAGATTGACCACCTCTACCATGCTTCTTTGGTAAATCAACGGTAAATTTATGTAATATATTTCTTGTATTACCCTGTAATGTGGCATATAAACATCCGTTACCATCCATTACAATAAATCCAAAAGTGTCATCATCCTCTAATAACTCGTTTAAGGCTTCAGTATGAAATTTATTGTCACATAAATATAGCGATGTATTGATTGGTTTAAATGGCTCAAAATCTATATTTACTCTTTTCTCTTTGCCATCATCGGTCAATATTGTACCACAATATAACACTAAACCATTATCAGGCACACGAGTATATAATTTTAATTTCTGCTGGGTAGATGTGATAGCACCTATAATTATCAGTTACATAATTAGATCTCAATCAAATTGATTTGAATTGAATATAAGATTTTTACCTAAAACAGACAATCTATTTACTCTTGATTTAATATTACTTGCTGTACCATATTCATCAGCTAACATTTTACCAATGCGCGATACTTGATCCTTAGGTGGGATGATAAGTGATATCATTGATGTACCATTACCACGCGCTGCTTGCAATGATTTTATCAATTTCTTCACCTTCCACATCTCCACCTGCTTATCCTGTCCATCGATTTCAGCCTTCGACATTTTGAAATCGCTTCTCTTTTTTTTGTTTGGCGCCCAATGATGCTTGCTTAACAAAGGGTAGGGTTTTAGTTTCAGGTGTGTTTCAAAAACATTACATATTACAATTAATAAATTCTTTTATTTCTGTTTCTACTATTTATTTGATCAAATATATCCGGGGTATCATCAAAATTCTTATTTTTAGTTTTTTCAATGCCCAGTATTTTTTCTAGATTAAACTTAATTAATGGTTTATCAACAACACGGCGTAAACTCATTGCAGTATTCAAAATGATTAATCTTGGACCAAAAAGATATGAATATATAGCACCACTAATAAAACCAAATGCATGTCCATAATGATCAATATTACTTGAGGACATTCCATAAAATAAATTAATTAAAAGTGTTCTTTTAATGCTATCAAGACCAGATTGTGCTGTTGTACCTAAAATATGCTTATTACGATAAAAAAAGATAAAAAATGCTCCAATGATTCCATAAATTGCACCACTAGCACCTAGTGACAATCTTGTCGTATGAAATAAATATGTAAGAGTATTGCCAAATAATCCACTAGCTATATACAATGCAGCAAATCTACTTTTCCCAAATGTTTTCTCTGCTTGAGGACCTATATTATGTACACTATACATATTCATCACAAGATGTGGAACCGAACCATGAAGAAATAATGATGTTAATAATCGATATGATTGACCACGAGAGACCAAATAGTCATTTTTAATAAATAATCCAGTAAAATTAGATAAACATTTTTGTAATATAAATATAAAACAATTAGCGACAATAATTGAATTTGTCACTGTAATTAACCTTTGAATTGAATCCAACTTATTATTACTGTTATTATTATTCCGTGGAATAAAATTATTTCGTATTCTACGTACTTCTAACTTGAACTTATCGATATTAGATGTTATTCGGTGAGATTTAGGTGGCGAGATAAAACCATCACATACATATTGCTGAAGTGATGTAAGTAATACCAAAATCATTAAAAATAAAACAACCATGTTCTATATGTTATGTTATGCAACTTCAATTAAGTTGATGCGTTGGTACGATGCGCTTGGTGGTTGATTTAAGATTTTTATTCTTCTCTATTGTTTAATTTTACGTGTCGATATTTGTACGAAGTTAGTTGTGATGATCGAGTCGATATCACTAATGTTATAGTTCGAGATGTTCTTTTATTGGTACATTTGATGACAAATTTGGGCCGATACCAAACTACTTATCTTGAAATTCTTGTACCCTTTCACACATCCATGTGAATTGTTCGTGCACTGCTATAAACGACGGTAGATACTTGCCTGAATTTTCTACTATTTTACATTACTAAGATTTAACGCAATAAACGCAATGTCGGGTTTGAGGATCCGGCCTTGGCGATTCTCTGCGAACTTACTTAGATAAAAATTTGATATCTTTTCATGAATAAAATCATTTGCTTTGACGTAAATGTGCAATATTAACGATACCAATGCACGGTTTCATGCTGTTCTAAGCGCGTATCTTAGTATAGTTGCTGGACTATGTGAATTTGTAATGTCTTCCATGGCAGGTTCGGAGGAAATATCAATGTCTTTATATGGTATAACTTTAATGGCCACATTAGATGTTACAGGTAGTGTTCTAGTCCTTATGCGCTGGCAAGGTTCTTCTGAAGTTCAAGGTTTGGTGGAATATATTAAAGAATTAAAATATTCGATGATAATTGGAGTACTGATGGTACTACTTGGATTATTTTTAATAGTTGATAGTGTTATGAAATTTATAAATGAAGACAAGCCTACTGAAAATGATGAATTGGGTCCAATTGTTGCAATATTTGGGTTTGTTGCCAGCATGATTTTAGCTATTTACAAATTTGTGGTAGGTAAAGTATTAGATAGTGCAGTTGTTACTGCAGATGCGATAAGTTCACTTTGCTCAGGTTTTGCTAGTCTTGCTGCTTTAATAGTCGTTTATATAGGTATCGCATTATATTAGTATTTTCTAATTTTAGTTTAATATACTTCCTTATTATTAGACAAATTTATATGGTGGGATGATAGTATAACGGGATTGCTTGTTGCTTTGTACACGTTATACAATGGAGTTTCTACGTTTAGAAAGTCTTACGTAGGATTTAAAAGATTGAATGCAGAAGCTGATCTAACAAATATTAAACGTTATGTTGTCAACAATTTTGATAGTCAGCCGTATAATAAATCAAGTAATGAAGGCAGTCACTTTTCTGCACAAATCTGGAATTCATTTTCGTCTATTTCACGCACAGATTATTCTAGAATTCCAATAGCAGACAATGAATTCGATAATAACAACGATGAAACTGTAACATTTGTAGCATGATAAATGTATATTGAATTTTTTTTAGAAATCAGCTTATTTTAATTTAGTAGACGCACGCGCGATCAGTTGACTTTTCAGCGGCCATCCGAAGTTGGTTAAATACAACTAATTATTGTACTGGCATCTTATATCTTAATCAAACTATTAATGTCATCAGAAATCTCAAAAGAATAGGAATTTCACTGGGAACCGGAACCGGTACCAGTTCATTTTGTTCAAAAAAATTTCATTGAAAAGTTGTCCACAATTTTATAGGTGCTTTAGGTGTGATATCTTCCTTGGAAATAAGATGGGTGATACCGATAAAAACAATGAGACAATTTTGGCTGGGTGTTTAGTGAAACTGCTTGACAAAGCAGGTCACGATCCTCGGTTGACTCCTAGATTATTGAGAGAAAAGGCTGAGGATCGATTGTCGATGCCACGCCACTCATTGAAACCTAAAAGAGAATGGATCAAAAAAATTATTGTTAGATGGTGGACACAAAATGTAGATAGTAAAGTTGAAAAGGATAAAGTGAGTAATGGTGTGAATAGTGCGCGCGTTGAAATGAGTGAAGAAGAGAAAGCTATGAAGCAGTATAGTAAACTAGCTAAGGCGATAGGACACTCAGAGTTATTAAAAGATTTGGGAAATTTGTCCCATGATGCTAAAATTTCAACTTTACGGAGTAAGTTTATCGCTGATGGTTATAGTTTCTCTACTGTTCCTACTGATGACGAAATTGCTACAGCATTACGCCAATTTGAATTAAAAAAGGAATTAAAAAATATAGAAGCAAATGATAATAATGCGAGTAAAAAGCGGCCAGTCGAAAATAACTCCTCTGTTATAAAAAGTGAAAAGCCTAAGATAGCGAAGCATACCCTAAGAGATTCTGATGAAGAAGCAGATTTTTAAGTTGTAAAAGTAATAAAAAAAAATAGAACTTATTATTTCATACATAAAACTAGACTATGATATCATCAATTATAGGAAAATTTGTGAATAATTAATCACATGCAATTTTAGAATCAAATGAACTTAATGTTATTGCAAAAGCCTGAAATGGTGACATAGGCCATTGTAAATCCATAGTAAACTCATCTTTATCTACCCTTCCAAATTGAAGTACCACTGTATTCTGCTCATCTGGGTCAACAAGTTGGAAATTTTTTACTGATGCCATGGTGACACGACCATTAAAATTAAGAACGTAAGCTCCTACTTGCTCGTTCCATCTTGGTGGTTTATTAATAAGGTATACCAAATTTCGCAAGTTTTTGTCCCGTATTCTGCTCAAAATTTCTTCTTGCCCTCCAGCACTTGGTCGCCATTCCATTATTTGATTATTTTCATCAACACCTGGTATAGCAACTTGCATCTTTCTAGGACCTCTAGATCCTAATACATTAGCTGCGTAAATTACTGATCCGAGTTCACGACGAATTGCTGAACTACCACCGGTATCTGATTCATCTTTAGGATTGCGACCATCATCAAACACTTGAAATTCTGTACCGACAAAGTTAGAACGAAGTTTACCCAAATAATTAGCACCGTCTCTACTAAGATCGTCGGCACTCATAGATATCAAATAATTTGAAGTTTTATTATTAGGCCGTTTCTTCGATGCAAGTAAAAAACGATCTTGATCTTTTAAAAACATTGTATATTGGGGGAACAATTTATTAACTCCATTTTTGTTCCGTCTGATGTAACATTGCACTACACCTGCACCTTTAGGTACGGGTGACATCAAGAATTTCTTCATATCAGACAAATCTAATGGGGTTATCTGTGCAACTGATCTTGCAGATAAATTATTACTAACGTTACTATCATTATCTTGTTTTGAAATTGCTTCACGATCTTTATTCCTACTTTTATTTTTTTCTTGTGTCCGATCACGGTCTGAATCTTGTTGACGTTTTTCGTGTTGTTCTCTCTCTCTATCACGAGAAGTCGATACTCCTTCCCAACGATCAACATCACGATTCTTTGGGGCATCTCGTCGATTGCTTTGCTTTCCTTTTCCACCTCTTCTATCTATTTCATCTTCATCATCGTCATCAGATGCCGACTTTTTTTTGTTTCTTCTGTTTTTCCCGTTTCTTTCATCATCTTCATCGTCTTCATCATCTTCATCATCATATCTGGATGGTTTCCTAACTTTTACTTCTTGGGCCTATATATTATAAAATTAGAGTTAAAATTATAGAGTAGATAATATAAAATGAGTACAATTACTCTTGTAGCCTTTTTTGGACCAAATTCTGTATCAAAATCATCAGAATCTTTAAATGATTTAGGTGCAGAGAATTGGCGCACGGCAGGTGTGAATTGTTCAGATGATAATCTGACAGGACTGTTCGATTTACCATCAATAGAACTTCTAATCATTCCTGATGTTTGTGCAGCATCCGCTCTTTTCTTCAATTGTAATTCTCGTTGTTGTGCCAGAGCTCTTGCACGACTAGATGCACTATCACCAAATACTCCATCAGAAAAGTCGTCGGCATCAAAGTCATCTAATGTAACTGTATCTGCGAAAAAATGCACATTAAGCAGAAGAAAAATACGGACAATACTAAAATATTCTTACCATTTTGTGAGGATGCTGGTCTGAACGTATTTCTGAATCCTCTGTTTGTTTTCCCTTCATTCCTACTATCATCACCAAATCCGTCGTCCAGGAACATTTTGATGCTACTTTCAGCCTTTACTTCCTCTCAACTCAACACGTCCTTTTTCCAAGTTTTTTCTAACGAATAACAATAGGGTTTGTCAAAAGGGCCGAGATATTAATTACATTGAAAATATATAAATACAAAGTTCAAGTTGATTCAAGTCGCTTGGATCGTTCAAGCTGATACTATTTTTATGGATCCCTTGTCGAAGTGATTCTAGCTGTGATTTCACATCTCGTACACAGGTCTCCAAATCCTGCACAAATATATCACAGAGTGAGTTATAGTAATTATTTGAGTCAATTTCATGTGCAATTTTATTCGAATTCCATTTAATATTCTTACTGACAAAAAAATTTACTGCTTTTGTAACATTGGAAATATGATTCATGTTCTTTAAAGTTATCATTAATAATTTAACGATATTCCCACAAGGTATCAGAACTTGTTGATAATCTAACATCTGATTCGAGTGCATTGACATAAAATTTGTGACTACTTCTTTGATAAAAAATGTGTATATATAAGGGGACCAAAATAATGAGTGACCATACCAACTATATATATCAGTGTCATTGTTATAATTATTCCAGTTATCCGTTGATACAATTTCAACGTTTGTGCCATTTTTTAAATTAAATGAATTGGGGATTTTGTTGTTACTAATAGCACGCTGGATGTTATCTTTAGCTATATCCAATATAAGTCCCTTCATATGATTGTAAGGGCACTCCCTCAATATATGCCGAAGAATATTAAACCTTGAGTGCTCATCAAAACAAAGTATGATTTTTTTTAATGCATCGAATGCTCGTTTTTGTAACGTTTCATTGGAGCATGACATAATCGAAGTGGTTATAATCTGAATTATGTTATTGACATCATAACTCACTCCGTGAACTATACAAGAACGCAATAATTTCTTTGAACTTTGGGTGTTTAGTGTAAATATAATTTCATCGGTGCTGATATCCTCTAATAAATGTGGCAGAAATAATAGCATTATATTTGAACTACTCGTACTTAATATATTTAGCTGAATGAAGTTTATGAAGTAATTCAGAGCTTCTTGATTACCAACATTTTGCTTTTTTAACAAAACATGCAAGTATGGATAAAACAAAACTATTAACCAATTTATAGAGTAAACCATGTCTAATGAATGAGATAAAGACCCGGAATTACTCAAGTTGTAAAAAGTATTATTCAATATACGAGAACTAATTAGAGATAATCCATCAATTGACCAAAATATTCCTGATTCATTTGGTTTATGGAACCGTTCAAATTCTATTATAGGTTTTGACTTTATGACGGGGTTACACAAATTGTTTTCTATTAATTCATTGTATGTATTGCTAATTTCAAGTATCAACTCGTCATTTACAAGTTGCCAAGGTATAACTGAAGCATATCGTATTAAATTATCATTTAAAGCGAAATAATTTTCTACATACTCACAAATATTTAAATTTTGAAGTTCAAATTTTTTCGCGCTGTTATAGCTATTTGTTTCATATCTACATCTCCATTTTTTGTATTCGTATATCTTATGCCTTATTTCATACGAATAAAGTAGTAACCGATCCAATGGAATAATTGAAAGTAATATTTTTACAACAACATCCAATACAGGATCCATGTGCCCTAATTTGACGACTAAACTATTAACAATATGAAGTAAAAATCCTATGAATAAATCATATTTAAATGTACGCATTGGTATGTCTAATTTATCATTAATCGCTTCCACAAGGTCTTCGAAAAATTGTAATACTTCGTTTATATTATCAATTATTGATATTGTTTTATTTTGTTGCTCAAAAACAGTTGTTAGTTTCTTCAATAATAATGACAACGAAGTATTATAAGTTTTGTTGTCATTTAGCTCTAATAAAGCATATTTTAATATTCTCAATAATATGTAACAAGCCTTATATCCTTGGAAACTAAAAATAGGATCACTTAACTTTTCTACAATCATGAGATATAACTCTTTGGGTTTACTATTATACATTATAATATCCAGAGATTTATCAATATCAGAAATATTATATATCTCCTGCAAGCTTATGATTTTGTCGAATAAACTCCAACCATACAATGAAATAAAATGACGTACATCTGCTAAATCTTTTATTTGAGATGGTAGACTAGAAGGAGTCCAATCCTCTAAGATTATATTATAGACATCACAAGAGTCATCCATACTCTCATCAGGTTATGAACAAAATCCCAAAATAATTGCCCACAATATACTAATTGTCAATATGTTCCTTAAATCTAATAGTCTGCGTAAACTACTATTATCTTCTGCTGATCAAATTTGATCGTGTAGCTGCCTGTGCTCAAAATTTGATAGGTAGTATCAAAAAATGGAACAGAAAAAAATTATTTTTTTTGAAAGCGGCACTAGTATTGTCCTGGCTTGTATACTGTTTTAGTTGAATTTTAAATATTATTCAAATCCACACTACTCGTTAATGAACTTATATTGCAAAAGAGCATTCTCCCTAGCATGGTATCCTTAAATTGAGGTGATACTGTTTGAGGTACCGGTATGGAAATTTCGTGAGTCAGTAAATCAGAGATTTATTACTAGAAAGTACGTAAAAATGATACGCTGCATTGGCAGAGGGATACGAAGTCGAATCTTTCCCCGCAAAGCAACATTTTGCTCTAGTGTGGATGATACAGCGAAAGCTAGAAGTATTGAAAGAAAAAACGTTCTTCGTTTTAGTGTTGATAGAAGTGGATTGCCGGAAAGTATGGCTATAAATGAAGAGCTTCTTGGTAATAAAGAGGAATTAACGCCATTGGGCAAAGAGTTGAGAACATTAATTCAACTTAAAGGCCCTATTACATTGCACGACTACATGTCGCATTTATTAAATCATGGTATACACGGTTACTATCATAGCAGTTTAGATAAAATTGGTGAAAAGGGTGATTTTGTAACATCTCCCGAGATTAGTCAATTATTTGGAGAAATGCTTGCTGTATGGTGTATAAGTATATGGGAACAACTTGGACGACCAAAGAAAATAAAATTTATTGAATTAGGACCTGGAAATGGCACTTTAATGGAAGATATATTAAAAGTAAGCAGTAGATTTCCTGATTTCCATAACTCATTACATATATATATGGTTGAATTAAGCGAAAGTATGCAAAAAAATCAACAGAAAAAGTTACAGTGTGGAGAAATGAGTATTGAAAATAGAATTAAATCATTCAGATCTCCTTTAAATAAAAATAAAATTTCTTGGTACCAATTTTTTAATCAAATTCCAATCGATGATACCCCAAGCATAATAATAGCACAAGAATTTTTGGATGTTTTCCCTGTACATCAATTTGCATTTACTCCAAAAGGTTGGAGAGAAAAATTAGTTGATTTAGATACCTCTAGTGACTCGACGTATAATTTTAGAATTGTATTGTCCCCTAATGCTACACCTGCATCGATGTCACTATTAAATAAAAATTTGTATGAAACTAGTGAATTAAAAGAAGGAGATAGTGTAGAAATATGTCCCATGGCGTTGGCCACTGTAGAAGATATTGTAAAAGTAGTAGCTGGACCTGGTAAGGGTGCCGCTTTATTAATTGATTATGGTGAAACGTTCACGCAAGAGGATTCTATCAGAGCATTTAAAAAGCACAAACAAGGAAGTATCTTGTCAGAACCTGGTTTACTTGATGTAACGGCGGATGTTGATTTTGGTATGCTCTCTAAATGTGCTGTTAAGAAAGGGGCATCAGTTCATGGTGCTACAACTCAAGGTGAATTTTTATTAAGAATGGGAATAATTGAACGATTAAAGCAGCTTATCGATTTGGATACTACCAGTGATGCCCAGGCAAATGATTTAGTGAAGTCGATGAAAATGCTTGTAGATCAATCGCATATGGGAAATAGGTTTAAAATTATGTCTATTTCACACAATTCGTTACAGGTCCCTGGATTTTAGGGATAGTTCAGGAATGGCTCATATTTTAATTTATTTTTTAAAAATTTTTACTTGTAATGATACAAAGGTAATTAATTCTTTATGAATCTTGTTTCTTCTTTTGGCCTTTCCAATCAAGGGGATGCTTCCATTGTGTAGTTTTATTGACATGATCAGCGTAGTATACTCTATTTGTCGCAGGATCAACACAGCGATCCCAATTTGGTGGCAAAGGGATAGAGTTCCAATCAACATTTTCTCCTTTCGAGGGACTTGCTGGAGTTGGTGGATAAGGCAAAGGCATGGTATTATGTTTTGCACCATGTTTATGTGTGGTCTTGATAGTTTCGTTACTTTCACTTACCACTCTGGGCACAGCGGGCAACTGCACAGTTTTACTTTCTGATATGGCATATGTTTCAGTTACTGATGGTAAATTACCATTCTTGTCGCCAACAACTTTCGGAGGTTTATGGACTGAGTGATCTGCCGATTTACTATTCTCTAGTGATATCGACACCTTTTTATCTTCAGTAACGGGGACTTCTACTAGGCTTACTTTAGCAACTGGGATTTCGACTTCAACCACCGGCTTTTCCATAGACTTTTCTACGGGCTTTGCAACAGGCTTTTCAACAGCTTTTACGACAGGCTTTTCAACAGCTTTTACGACAGGCTTTTCAATAGGCTTTTCAATAGGCTTATCATCGGGCGTTTCAATTTTATTTTTTGTCTTAATAATCTTATCATCATCTAGCGATGAACTTGAGGAATTCTTTTCCTCCGTGCTCACAGTACTTGAAGAATTTAATGTCGTTGTATTCTTTGAAGGTAAAATATCCTTGCGCAACGGATTTTCAATATACTGGATATTTTTAAATGCATCTCGAAACGCATTGATAACTGCAGATATATCAATAGAATCTGATTTATTTCCAACTTTATTATCCAATTTGTCAAATATAACTGCTAAATGTTCATGTTTTACGTCGATCAGTAAATCCTCACACGAATTCTTAAAAGCTTGGAACGTAATTAAATTATCAGCACTTGCATATGATTGAAGTACCCTGACAAATGGTTCAAGGGGTCCATTTTCTTTATTTTTATACCGATTGAGAAAAACTTGGGCAATATTATGGATATCTTTGACATCTTGGTTTGCGCCGAATCGCACGAGTTCATTTATTAATCGCTTAGATTCTTGCTCTAATGATTCAACGTGCTCTTTAAGTTGCTGTTTCTCTTTCTTGACAACTTCCATATCGTTTTTTAAGTGCTTGAAAGTCTCATCTTCGTTGATACTTGGTGGTGTTATATCATTCTTCAGAGGTGTTACGTCATCATTATTCTGTCTTGGTGATAGTTTATGCAATATGTGTTCATCGCTATCTTTCAGCGCTTTAGTTAGTCTATTTTCTCGTTTTAACTTAGATAGTGCCTCCGCTTCTTGACTTTCTTTACTATGGTATGACAACTCAATTTTAACTTCACCAGCTCTAATATCAACAAATTGACCATCACCTTTAAAGTCTGAGGAATAGGTCAATGTAACCCATTGTTCCATTGAATCCGCCCCAGATATAATACTACTTATAGGTACTTGCGCCATACCTAACTCCTCTATAAATCCTTTGCGCTGGTTGAATACACTCAATACTAATCTTGGTGTTATGGCTGGTCCTAAAACTAATTTGTTTTTTTCTATCGCATTAGACAATTTAGCTGTGAATTCTTCCATCGGTGCTAGTGTCGAATTATCTAATTGACAGTAATATAGTGCGTAAAATGAATCTTTGTCATCAGGATCATTGGCTACACCACATTGGTACTCAGTTGCACATCGCGGATCATAAAGTGTTAAAAAACGAAATAAAGAACTTTCTCGCTTTTCATTCTTACTGTCGTTGACAGACTTAGCACCATTTTTCTCTATTTTTAACTTCCCTTCTCGCACAAGTACGATAACATACTTATCGACGCTATTTATTTTTATTTTTGCAATTTCAGTGGTTAAAATACGACAGCTTGAGATTAAAGGTGGTTTAAATCTTAATTTCATTTTATGATTCCACGCAGGATGTGTACCCCCATCAATATCGATGGGGCTCGTTGCTACTAAATTCTCTGTGTCGACATCTTCACCAAAAGACTCAATGTCTTTATTCGGTTGATAAATATATGACTTAGGATCTAAATATTTGGGAAGAAGTTGAACAGTGGCAAATGGATTTCTATAGTCACACAAGTATGATACCATTTCCTCCCAACTCATGGTAATACGAATACCACTATTGTAAGATAAAATTATGACTTTCATTGTAGATAATGTGTTGATGAAAAATGCATGAAGTTTCTTGTTTTCACGAATAGAGTGAAAAACTAATCCTGTTATTGATTTTTTAGATGACTTTAACACGTTAGCATCAACAGAAAATTGAACATTAAAATCGTTAACAACCGTGAAAAAAGGTAGGTTTGGACAGCTTTGAATCAACTCTACGATTTGTGATACAAATTTAGAATCTTCAACGAGCATCAAGCTTGACTCACCTTTACCATGAACAAGGCGGAGTCTATTGACGACGTCTGTCATTACGGTTTCTTCAACAGGTGTAGTCCAAATATTATAAAAAAGAGGAGATCCGTCGTCATAAACGTTTGGTTTAGGACATATGCCATCGGGATAACGGTTACGTGGTGGTAAATAAGGTAGGTAGGTAACTGGCGGTGCACCTGCGTTTACTAGATATGATTTTACATCGGAAGGTAACTGAGATTCCTCTCTTATGATCATACTATAACTACTTCCACTGACTGGATCATAACCGACAATTTTGACGTTTGTTTTGGATAAATATACTCTCAAGAGCAGATAGATAGCACCAGCGTAGGAATTTAATTGAGATTGTATAATATATCTAAATTTTCGCTCAATGGCGTCGACATGGTTATTCCGAACAAAAGATTCGAATCCGCTTAAATGCAAGTGAGTTGGTAAACTTGTAACTTGTGCAGTAGAAGTTGAAGTACCAGACCTATTCCAAATAGAGCTTATCAACTTATCAGCCAATAATCGCCCCAATAAAGATCCACTGATACCTTCAAATTCGTACGATATCGATTTTTCGGAGTCTGGCGAAGTTACTTTTATGGATCGCGGACTTGTATATGTACTTGTATTAATACTATCAGTACTACCTACACTTTTGCCCTTCTCTACGATAACATCCGCGAAAGTTCTCTCAAAAAAAAGAGCAGCTTCTTCGAACGAAACTGGATTGTGTAACGCAGATGTAATTGTGAGCCATAATTTATTCAAAGCTGCACTTGCATCCTTGACTCCATTACCAGCATTAAACGAAATACCAACCCTCCTTTCTAAATACGTCAACATTTTTAATTTATAGTCATTGAAAACATCTTGTAGAGTCGATACTTCCGAAAAAATATGAGCCATAAAAACAGTAACATCTTTCTTAAAAACACGCTCAATTCTTGCCATTTCTGTCACATTTATGTCGATATTCAAAGATTGTAAAGTCAGTACATTTTTAGCAGACTGAGAACCATCAAATTCGGAGAAGAAAACATTAACTTTTTCAACTTTGTCCCTATTTAAATTTAGAATCGATTTTACCTTATCAACGATAGTAGCAAGTTCTTTGCTATCGGCATCATCAACTAATTTATTTTGAATCTGCTTGTCACTAAAAAAATTAAAAAACTCATATATATCAATATTTCCATCTTTCACTCTTGTTTCAAATCGGTTGAATAATGTTTGGGATTCTTCATCAGATGTCTCGATGTTAATATCTCGCAATGCTTGTCGAAATTCGTCGATGCAAATCACGCCATCTTGGTTAATGTCAAACTTGTTAAATAACACGCTAAGAATACCACCCACATCACTGTTAGACAAACAAGAATTGTTATTTATTTTTTCGCCATCGATTTCGGCACGTGAAATACGAGGAACTAGAACAACTCTTCTATAAACTTCTTTGTATGAATTTTCATTGTCATTAATAGCTTCTTGTGCTATTTTGTCTTCGAGTTCACTAGATATTATAGCCTTAGTTTTGGAAATATTTTGATTTGTTGTAACTGATGCAGTCCCAGGTGTTTTTCTGATATTACGAGGAGTAGGTACAGACCCCACTGAGACTTTAGTATTTGTCAATGCTGCTGGTTCAGGTAATTTAGATTTATCTGGATCCATGATAACACTACCCTTATTATTACTAGTCCTCGATGACGAAATTGTGACAACGCAATCAACTAAAAAGTCCCATAAATCTGCATAACAAGCACTGCTACTATCAGTTGATTTATCCGCAATTTCACCTATATTGTTCTGCTCAAGTGACAACTTATCGCTAACAACTGTAGACTTATCTAACTTGTTGGTTGGTTTAATTAAATTTTTTAGATATTTCATGTTTAATAAGCTTATTGCATCATTGTCATCAAAAATATTCCTTTTAGTCTTGACAGTATTTATAGACGAATGACGACGTAGTACAGTGTTTTGCTCCAAAGCTACATTCATAACACCATCATCTGATGCTTTTTTTTCTGCAGATTGTTTTTTGAAACTTTTTAAATTATTATCACGTTTTTTACCTACATCATTATCGTTGATACGAGCTGAGACTGATTTCATATTGGATGTTACTGAGTTGCCTGAATCGTCTTTGAAGGGTTTGTTAGAAAGATCGTTTTGATTAGTAGAATTTTTATCTATTAACGTTGTCGATGTTGGTTGATCAATACTCTTTTGTGACTTAAGATGTGCAGTCGTATAGTACTTGCGAGTATAATCAAGAGCGGCGGAATAATCATACTTGAATAGCGGTCTCAGCATTGCACTTGATTCTTGGCCTTGTGAAAACCAAGTTGATACTTTTCGTAAGTCTCTACCAGATATTAACTTTACGGTCACATCGCCCTCTAAATCGACAGCTTTGTAGAGGATATCGTCTACAGGTGGAGGTGGTGGGGCTAAAGGGAAATCTTTTGGTTCTATCCCATCAGAAACAAATGAGATGAAGTCGTCAATACTAACAGTTAACAGTTCTTCTGAAACCTTCTCCAATTGTGAATTAGCAGGTACTTGCGACAATAATTTTAGATCTTCATCAGGAAAGTCGGCTAGGCTAAATCCTAAATCAATGATTCGACGTTTAAACTTTTGCAACTGTAATTCTTTAAAACCTGCAAATGCCGTGCCTAGACTTAATCCAGTTAATTTTAAACGTTTACACTCATTAACCATTCTTTCACGCAATTGCTCTTTTTTCTCATAGTACTGAGTCAGTGACAAAGGTGCTACTTTTTCTTCATCACCAGTAGATACGGTTTCTACAATTTTGCTCATCTGGATAGTATTGACAAAAGTAGTATTGGCTTGTATAGTATTCATTACATTTATCCCACCTTCTAAATCAAATTTACAATCTGCGAATACGTTAATGATATAAGTTCCAGGTTGGCCACGTTTACACAAAGAAGGTACTATTATATATTCAGTATTTGCTTTAAGAAGTAGCTCACATTGAGTTGTACCAAATGTGTAAGAAGTTCGTTTCGCCTCAATCTTTGTAGTAGAATCTTTATAATCCATGCGAACTTTCAGATTATCATCATATCTTATAACAGCACTTTCGGGAATATCCTCTATATCAAATGCTTTTTTGTGACTTTTTTCTAGTTCTTTAAATTTTTCAACTGTAATGACATCAAAAGCTAGCGCAGTAGCATATAATGGATCTTTATAATAATCAACGCCTAGTGATAAACGCGTATCTTTGATACTTAAACCAATAAAGACTTGTTTAAATGATTTATCAGTTTTATCCGCACTACTTAAATTAAATCGAATTTTGGGATTACTAAACCACGTGCTCATAGATCTACTTCCACCAGTCTCTCCATTCCATACATCCACTTTCTTCATACCAAACCAACCGGAGGGAAATGTAACACCGACAAATACTGAAGTAAACTTACTGATCCAATCTTCAAATGACATGAAAAATGTTCCATCGTTCTTTTCTTGTATTTCATTTTCAATATTAGAATCAGTATGATATGGCGTATACTTAAATTTCTGTTTCACTAATTCCTTAAAATCTGCATTTTCCCATTTCGTTGAACTGTCACTATAGTCACCGTCCCATTCGCCGCGCCCCCAAGGATTTCGAAGTCTTATCAGACGAATCTTCTGCCCATTAAATTCGATTTCACCTGCATTTAGTATACTATATGCATGTCCAAAGAAAAGTCCACCTCCTGCGTCTTGTTCCACTTTAGTTTGCTCTTTGGGATTAGATTGGATAGATGATCCCATTAGACATCCCCATGATAAATATCTTTGTAATGTTAACCAAAGGGCATTTTTTTCTTCAGCGTTTTCATACGAATCTGAATACCCTATATGCCCAGGCTTCATTACAATAAGCCTTGGAGAATATCCTGTCAAATCGCTCAATGCATAATGAGAATATCCAGAAATAAGAGCTTTGTAACTACCATGTAACTTAGCATATGCTTTTTCAATTAATGGAACCCATAGTTCATTAGGGTCTTTACATTGAGCAAACACAACTTTACCATCTTTTGCTTTCACTGGTATTCTATCATCAATTATCACATATATGATGGAACAATCCTTGTAAAATCGACAAACGTATAATCCATACTCCTTGAAACTGTCTAATTTCCAAAAACATTCTCGGAGTAATTTTTCATTAGTTCCTAATACTGCTAGTGCACTTAAAAACCAACAGTCACCGAGTTGCCCTTGAATCACATCCCCAGCGCTTGAACCATCGACAAATAATCTCCCATGTTTGCAAAAAACTTCATTTCCATCATCAGAGCTTATACCGAATTCATCACTAAACTCATCCTCTTCATCACTATTGCTATTCTCATTATTACCACTACTTTCGGCATTAGCAGTAAAATGATCGTCGTCGTAACTAGGTCTACTCCATTTCAATACTTCAGGCGCAGGATATCCTACTGGTGTAGCATTATTGTATAAAGATTTTGCACCATATTCATCCTAAAATATTAATGAATATTACTAAATAAATATTTAAATATTAATTGAAGAGAATGTACCTCGTCATTTGGACCGAAATCACGATCTTCAAATTTTTGATGAGATGTTTTTAGTTTATCTATGATTATTTTGACTTTCTTTTCAATATCATGATCAATTTCAAGCATTTTCTCTGTATGACAATTTTTTGCATTATCTGAATTGTCTAGTGCAATGCCATCTAAAGAATATTTGAACACATTCACCATAGAACTTATAAAGTACTTTGGTTCAGATGCCATTTTAAAATATACCGTAACTCGGTCGGAAACTCTTTAGTTGAGATTGTTATCAACCGATAAACTGATTTTGAAAAAAAGGGCCTGCCTCAGACCTTCCTTGCAAACCAAAACGTTTTACATTACGATATTTGATAAAATTTATATATAGTTACCTTTAAGAAATGTTCTATTTTAAAACAAAAAATAAAATATACAAACCTCGAAAAAGGTTAAAAGTTGATACAATAAAACATTTTCCCCTTTACTGACAATAGAATCAATAAGAAATCATCAATCAATTATTCTGAATTAGTCTAAACTTACTACCACTTAGTGAAAAGAAGAATACTGCGGAGGTTCGGCGGAACTCCAAGTTCTAAGAAAGACGGAAGACCTAAAAAAAACATCTAAACAACAGAAATTATGGCTGTAGCAAATAAAAACACAAATATAAGACTACCTCCTGAGGTTAATCGCATGTTGTTTGTAAAGAATTTGCCTTACAAAATCACTGCGGAAGAAATGTACGATATATTTGGTAAATATGGTGCGATTCGTCAGATTAGACTGGGTGATGCTAAAGAGACTAAGGGACAAGCCTTTGTGATATATGAAGATATTTATGATGCTAAAAATGCAGTAGATCATTTATCTGGTTTCAATGTATGTGGTAGATATCTTGTTGTTCTTTATTACCAGCCATCAAAAGTATTAAAGGCTCAAGACAATTTGACAAAACAGAAAGAATTGGATGCCTTAAGAAGCAAATTTGGTATTGAGAAGCCATAGTAGTATGGGTTACTCTAAAACCGATTAATTACCACAGAAAACAAACCATTATTTAATGTGGTTGATGAATTATTTATACATTTGACGATATTATAAAAACTGTAAAATAAACTTATAGAATCCAATTTGGTCGCTTTCTTTTCCTCTTTCTATTTCCAGTTAAATCCGATGGTTCTGTTTTTGGTAGACTAATAGGTTCTACTCTAGCTTTACAAAGTTTAGGAGTTTGATAAAGTATTTGAGGATTTAATGGAGGATTTAGGCTACTATGAATTCTTGGCAAAATCCAATCTTTATAAAAAAAGTCTTGATCTTCAATCCTAACTGCGGAGGTTGCATGAATAAATGTTTGTCCACTTGTCATAATCATTCCTACATAATCCTTTGCAAACAATAAATGTTTTGGTGGGAGAGTTAAGGCATTAGAGCAAGCACCTGACTCTTCAGCAAAATCTATTGATTCTTGATCTGTGTCATATTTCCCAGAGAGAAGTATATCACCCCAAGATTTTAGACAATTTAATCCATGTCCACGACGAAATAACATGACACCAGTATGCCTAGAGTATAAATAAATAATTAAATTATGGGAAAAATGGTCAGATAATGACTTACCATTTTTCGCAACCAGAACAAAATCCAAAATAATGACCTTTCGCGTCTGGAAAGGCAGCAAAGTCAAAAGGTAAACTTTCAATTGCAGTTGGAATACTATCCGATTTATCTATTATTGTCTCAGCTTTTTGTTGAAGTAAACATTTATTTAAATCGCGAAAAAAAACATCCAAACTTCTACTAACTATAATATCTGCATCCAAATAAAGTACATTATTTACACTTTTAGGTAATATATCCATTAGTTTACTTTTTAACAATTTAATATGGATAATGTCTTCTACAGTTGGTACGTATATAGTTTTTATATTATATTTTTTCACAGCATCTTCAAAGCAATCTGGTGAATCCGTAATGATGTATACATCACCATTCCATTTTCCCAATTTTCTTAGTGAAGATATTGAATAGTCTATCATCCACGTATTTGATAGCTGACCCATAGATATATACGCTATAGCATCGACTAATCCTTTAGATGGTAACACATTTCCTCTAGCAGATATTGATATACTATATTCATTCAATGATGTTTGCAAGGGTGATTCGATAAGAAAATAGAAATATAATATACACAAAATCGAAATCACTACGACGGTAATACCTGGTTTTCCAACCATTTCATTAAAAATTCTATTTTACAAATTTAAACTCTCCTTTGCCTTTTGCCGTAGCTTAACCACAACTATTAATTTATGCAAAATGAAACCTATTCCTTATCGATGTTTGTGAAATATACAAGCCTCTCTCTTTGTTCAAATCGTTGAACGACTCTCGAGTTGTAAATGCTATCCAACAATAAGTGTGTGAGTGCCTTGCAAGTCATGACTCAAAAAGTACCGATATTTTTAGGATTCAAAAAATCAAACACTTTAAGAATATGCTTCGTTCAAATGCAAAGATAAGTCTGCAATGTGAAAATGAGTTTGATTTGCATTATCTTGCAGGTCAATCGTCGCGGGATCAAAATTTCGATGATCTAATATATCAAAAAGTTAAGATAAGCTCAGTCTCTGTATCGCAATTAAATCTAGGTGAATTTCACCATCGATGCATATTTAGAGTATTAAAATACGGAGCAAAGGATACATGTGATGTCATTTGTTATGGAGACATGATACATCTCATGCATGAATCAACTGGATTCTATCTATGTGATAATTATTTATGCTCAACAGGTGGTACTGCTGATGCCCAAGAAGAGGAATTAGAATCTCTATGGGTCGTAGAATCTAGATACAAAGTAAAATCAGTCGGAGATGCTGTTGAAAGCTCTGATTATATTGTTTTAGTTAGATATGTTTCAAAAAAAATATTATACCTAGGACTAGAAGTAGATAACATAACTTTTACAATTAATATTTTAAATTCGTACATTTATGGGGTTACATCTCAATTAAGTAACTATGATTACATCACAATAACGTGTATTGAAAATGATAGAAGCTGGTCTCTTGAGTCAGATGATGATTCCTACAAGTTTATTTTGGTAAATAGAAGTGAAAATAGAAATGATGTAACAACTTTAGGATGGCAAATAACTTTGGTGGAATCAAATACAAATCAATTTGGATCTCGCTTAATACATGATAATTGTCTAGTACGCTTACAACACTGTATTACAAGAAGATATTTGGTTTTAATTAGCGATGTTTCTGGAATGAAATATACTTATTCAACGACGCATGATGCAACTGACCGGTTGACAATTTTTATAGTAAACAAATGCGAAATAAATAAGGTAACAGAAAATAAAAAAGAAGTTATCACCTTCAACGATTTTATTACAATTACACATAATGAATCCCAGCGTATTCCAATACCTGCAGTTAAAAGTACGACGAGCTGTGTCGATCACGTAAAAATTACTAATGAATTTAGACTTGCTGGTGCTTTGTGCATTAGTTTATTTGAGCCTCAGATGTATAGAGATATTGATTTTCTGCAGCGATTTAAACTCTATTTATTATCTATCAAATTATTATTGGCGAAAACTGATAATTTGGACTGTAATACACTGCAATCAATAATACATGTTTGTTCAAATTTTTTGACATGGGTAATGATTGATGGGAGATGCAAGTCTAAAACATTCGATTTGGAAAATGTAGCTAGCATATCAAAAATATGCGTTGAAAAGCGAAACATTATTGCCCATCTAGGTATACCCATGGAACTTATTACCCTGACATTTTGTATATTCGATGTATCATCGGAATGTGTATTATCTGCTGGTTATCAAAACGTATGTGATGAGTACATATATCCTTGTTTATCAATTTCTATTATGAATAATGTCAAAATTGCTCATTTATTTATGCGTACGGAAGGACTTATTTCTCGACTCTTTCAAATGTTTCTTCTTGGCTGGAAAGTGCCAATAAGACTACTATTTTTCACAATATCAACAAATGTAAAAACTATGATGCTTGCCTCAGATAAATTAAAAGTGCCACTATCATGCTTATGGCAATTAAGTGGCGTAAATGGAAATACCATTGATCTACTAACAATTATATGCCACTATAATATTTATGTTGACTATGGGGATAAAGTAAAGTCATTTAGGACAGTTGTAATAGAATCCTTAAATGTTGTGATACATACCAAATATGAGGTGCATAGTAATCTCTTCTCATTGAGATACTGTAATGGTCAATGGGAAATTCTTTCAGATAATATAATTGAAGTAAATAAATGGATACTTTGGAGAGATATCGAATACCATCGACTGCTAAAGTGGCTAAATTTTCTTCTAAGTGTATGTGAGGGTGAAGATATCACTACACAGAGCCCGATTAACAAATTGTTACCCGCATCATTCCTTGTTTACATGCTGCACCATTCTGAAAATGATCGTAAAATTCTGATTCATGAACTTATCAGTTGCATTTACGTTCATTGTGATCTAGTCTATAAAAAAGATGATGAGTTATACCATTACTTCTTTGCAGAGAATCAAATTAAAGAAGTATGTCATCAGCAATTATTTAATGACAACGAGAACGGGGATGTCACTGGAAATATATTTGACTGTCATATCATCACTGAACTAATTAATATATCACTCGCATCGGAAAATGACGCATATAACTATACTTTATGTCGTACTATCAAAGATTTAATATCGATTGGATTTTTCCATGATAAAAAAGAAATGTTATTAAAATTATTGCTGACAAATTTAATCGCGTATCTGAAAAGTGCCAATAACGATACTGAGAATTTCATAAATAGTAGGAAACTTTGTTATACCTTATTAACACTTTGCGAATTTACCATAGATCAAATATATAGCGAGATATTACAGATTGATATATCGTTAATTTGTATCGCTAACGATTATAGCACCACAAAAAAGTTAAAGTTATTGCAAGCAGTTAACGATTCCAATATTACTGAATTATTCCTGCTCATTTCGTGTCATGCAAAGTCACTTCCTATCACGATTAATTTGGTAAACCGATTATTGAACAAGCAAATATATGGATACACGTTTAAACTACAACAATTGCGAAGTAATAGCACCGCTATAGTAGAAACTGACTATGATAAAGAAACGATAGTTCGAATCAATAACTACTATGAAGTTATTAAGAAATATTGCGACATTTATGGCAATGATCCTGGTTTTAACAAAGAAGCTGTTCATCCCGCGGTAAAAAAACTGATAATGCAATGTAGTCGTGATATTTCTACGACATGTCACCATTATCGCATGTACCTTTTACATAAATCACCAAATATTTTTCTATCCCATGCAACTAATAACACCTCGTACCGATCAGTACTAAATCCGCTTCATGCAATTCATAATGGAATACTAATCTTGTACAATAAAATTATGCGACAAGTTGGCTATAAGGCATACAACGATAAGAGTGCAAAATACGATATTGATGCAGATGAATTTGATACGTCGTACTTC
>JACCDO012160552.1_pt1 | contig 28278 bp, 22 predicted proteins | sample 7446101 | NCBI WGS metagenome assembly JACCDO01 (sample SAMN15323440, study PRJNA562643) | freshwater metagenome | isolation source: river surface water | place: USA:Blue River Watershed | collected 2017-08-16
AAAAAAGATATGATATTTATCTGGTGTTTTTGCTGTTTGTACCATTTCAACAGAATTTCCATTTTTTATAGTGACATTTTTAAATCCATATAAAGCAACATTTGAACGACAAAATTCTGCTCTTTCTTCTTTCAATTCAATGCCTATAACACAGCCAAAATATTTTGCAAATGAAAGAACGTTTCCTCCAACACCACTACACATATCAACAATTGTTCTTGTTTTTGCATCTATATTTTTCTTTTTTAATTCATTAACAATTAATTCCGATATTTCATCGGCATGTTTCCAATAAGTAATATAATGATATGAATCGTCGTCAATCTGTAATTTTTTAAATAATTCTGGTCTAATTGGTGGAAATAAAAGTTCCCTCTTTTTTCTCTTCAATTCTTCTTCATTCATGTTTTCTCTTTGTTGTTTCTTCGTTTCTTTAATTTTCTTGGTTTTAGGAATCATTTTTTTCGGCGTATATACAGATTGGTTCCCCCGATTTGCGTCGGTTGTACCTCCGTAATGTATTATAACATTATCATTATTTTCAATCATAGAGTTCATATTATATATTGTTCTAATATAATAATCCGATATATTCTATGTTTATATATGTTTGAGATTCGATTGTAATAATTCCACTATAAGTTATATTACTTTTTTCATAGTATAAATTAAAAGTCGAATTTGCAAGAGGCACTTTAATTAAAAATGTATGTTCGCATGAACTTGTCGTCGTTATTTTTTTCGATTGTGGTAAAAGATTTCCAGTTAAATAACCAGTTACTTGAAATTGTTGTGCTGTTAAAGTGCTATAATATACATTGTAGTTAATACGAAAAATTCCCGGCTTCAAAAATGTTGTCTTAAAAGTAGAAGCATTGTAAGAAAAAAGTTGTGTATTCATATTTTCAACTGTATTAAATTTAATGTCATATTTCGTCGGAGATGTACTCGTATCTATTTGATAATTATTACTGATAGATAACCAACTATTTTGTGCTTTACCATTTAAAATAATATTATAAAATTGTGTCAATTCAGTATTCATCGTCGAATCATTTTTAAATATTTCATATTCATAACTACAATCGCATGTTTCTGGTTCCGATTCTTGGCAATTTTCAAAATATTTAATAACGCCATCTTTCACAAGCAAATACCAATTTGTTGTAATCGTAGGAACAACATTAATAGTTCCATCAACATAACATACATAACTACCAGTTATACCACCAGCAGTCCCAGTACTACTTCCAGAACAATTATATCTTACTAAGTCTCCGGCATTATATGTTGTATTTGGTAACCATTCACCACGAAAATTAAATGGTGTATTCGACGGTGCACTGGGTGGGATTATCGGAATGTTTTGTGGATTATCAATATCAACGCACTGAGAACTAAGTAATTTTAAAGTCGTATTATCGTATTTCAATAATAATTCTTTAGTGACAGTATTATAACATAGTTTATATACTTTAAAATTATAAGTAAATGTATAAATGACAATAATGTTATTCATTATATTAATTATTTAATACTTAAAATTTAGATAATTTACACAACAAATAAAAATGAAATTTAAATAACTTATATCATAAATTATTTAAATAGATATAAAATGGAAAATAAATGTCTCTTCGAAATATTGAATAAAGATGGACTTATGTTAAAATATATCGAAAATCAAACAGATGAAATATGTTTAATTGCTGTAAAACAAAATAGTAATGCGATTAAATATGTTAAGAATCAAACAAAAGAAATCTGTTTAGTTGCAGTAAGAAATGATGGAGAAACGATGCAATTTATAAAAAATCAGAGTAGAGAAATTTGTTTAGAAGCAATTTCGCAAAATCCTTGGACATTAGAATTTTTAACAAAACAAACACATAAAATGTGTTTAAAAGCAATCAAAAAAGAACAATTTGTATTTATCAAAGCGAAAAAACAGACATATAAATTGTCATTAGAAGCAGTCAGTGATGGACGACTTTTATTTTATGTAAAAAAGAAAAACAGAAAAATATGTTTAAAAGCAATTAAAACAGCAAGTTTTGCTCTTGCTTCTATTAATATTCAAACAAGAAGATTATGTTTAGAAGCAGTTAAATATTCTGGTTATGCAGTAAAATATATTAATGAAGAAATATATTTTAAAGAAGAAATATATTTAGAAGCGATAAAAAGAAATAATAAAGTAATACATTATATTAATCAACTAAGTAAAGACGCCAGATTAATAAGAAATATATTTTAAAAAGAAATAATAAAGTAATACATTATATTAATCAACTAAGTAAAGAAATGCAATTGGCAAAAAATTGAAAGAAAAATTATTTAATGAATTAATTATTAAATAATTAATAAAATGAGACAAAACAGAATGCTTAAAAAAAAACAAAAACAACCATTTTTCACTGTATTTAAGAATCCAACAACAATAAATATTTACAATGAGAAAAAGAAAATGATTGCACAAATTTCAACAATTATTGTTATTATTAATGGGTGTTATATAAAGTCATCACCACATATTAATAATTTTGACAATATTCCACCAAAAATCTTATTTCAAAAAAGTTTTCAATTAAAAGACACAATTACAAGCCAAACTTATTTTGTTGAAACAAATTATATTAAAGACCCGTTGCCAGATGACAATTTACGTCTACATGTCAATATTAAATATGCCGACGGTCGCGTTTTTAATTTTTATCATATAATGTAAGTTTAATTTTTTAGTTACTAAAAAATTAAGTTTCATTTAGCCATTTTAATATTCTTTAGTTAATAGCGAATATAACCATTTATGTGTGTCATTCATTTTATGACTTGGAATATAAATAGTTGACAAATCAATTGTTGGATGATAATTTTCATAAATCCACTGTGCAATTGTTAATTTATTATAATCTATTGCCGATTCAAATCCAGCATTTATTAATTCATCATCGTATACTAAGCGTTTACTAAAAAATTTAACTAATTCAATGTCTGCTTTACAAGATTGAACGAAATACATATTTATATTCACGTCTTCATCGATGTTATAAAGAAACATTATTATATCGCGACAATTATTCCTACAACTATGATGCAATGATTCTTGTATAACATCATTTGTGATTAAACTTTTGTCAATTCTATCATATGACCACTTTAATGTATCAATATCATTAATCCAGCAAGACTTAATCAATAGACGTGGCTCGATGACAACATTAAATTTTTCATAATACCACGAAATTAATTCAATGTTTTTTGTCGAATATATATCTTCAAAATATTTTTGCTTCTCATTAATTAAAGGCGCTAAAAATTTAATATGTTCAATCAATTTATAATAACATGCTCGATCAAATAAATTATTAATTTCATTTTGGTCAGGTTTATTTTTAGAAAATGCCGAAATAAAAAAATCATAACTACCAACTTTTATAATATGGTCTAATATGTATATATTAAAAGTTTCTAATAACCATATCAATGTATCAAGTTGTTTTGTTTTGTCGCAGTTATTATTAAAACAAATAAAATAACTATATCTCTTTACTGCATTAAAATCGCTAATCAAGTCATGTTCTCGTAGATATTTTAATACATTTAAGTTATGTTTTTTACAACCAGTTATAAATAAATTATAAATATATTCTCGTTTAGATTTTATATCTAAAGTATCAATTCTATTCCTAAGTAACAATTTAACAACATCAATATTATTAGCATAACAAGCCCATTGTAAAGCACTATCATAATCGTATATAGAAGCATATTTTTGAAATAATTTTACTCCATACAAATTATTATCATAACAACAATTTACGAAATGTGTCTTGTTCATTATTGTTTTATGTTTTTGATAAAAAGTTTTTGAAGAATTAAAATATTCCATTTTATTTATTACTTTATAAAAATTATGTGTCAATCTAATTAATTTGCCTAATTGATATATGTCGGCATATAATGAAATAATATAAGCGATATATTCGTCGATATGCATTGTTGATATGTATAATTTATTTATAATAAATAAATAATTCAATTTTTTTAAAAATATCTTTCATACAAAATAACATATTCCATTTCTTTTACTTGTGACTTATTGTATAATACGTCTTTCTGGTGGCCATAATATATAGAATAACAGTCATTTATGTCGCTACAAATATTTTTTGGAAAATATACATATTCTATCATAAGATATACATTTTTTCCCCCGACTGCATAAGGATATGGTACATCACTATTTCCAATTTCCGAAATATAATCAACAATAATGTCATCAGTCATAAATTCATATATTTCTGACCCAATATATATATATCGTTCTAACCCGACTTTTATTAAAATACTATTACCATTATTTTTTTCATTGCATGGGTCTTTTCCTATGAAAATCTCTAAATAACAATATTTAATTTCTTCAAAAGATTTTACACCTCGATTGTCTTTTACTATAATATATTTGTCATTTGCATTGTTAGTTACTATAAATGGAGTTGAACCATTATCGTGAATTTCATATGTATTCATGTTATATAAATTAGTAGTAAACACTATTAATTTACATATTATATTTCATTTTTTTTATTATGACGAGCACATATCACATGCTCCCCTATTTAATCTACTGCATAATTCTTTCTCTTTTTTTATACTATCTAATTCTTTTGTTGTATTAATATCTAAATTAAATTTTGTAGTATCAGATGCTGGTCTACTTCTAAAATAATACATTCCTGTCTTAATTCCTCTTGACCAGCCGTAAAAATGCATTGCTGACATTTTCTTAAAATCTGGTGCTTCCATATATAAATTCATACTTTGTGTTTGGTCGATAAATGGTCCTCTTGTTAAAGCATGGTCCATAACGTATTTTAAATCGATTTCAGTTGTTGTTTTATAGTATCGTTTAATATCTTTTGGTATTTCATCAATGTTTTGAATCGAACCATTATAATAAATTATTTTATCTTTCATATTTTTATTCCATAATTTTAAATCCATCAAATCTTTCATTAAATATTTATTTACGACAACAAAACTACCGACTTGCGTTTCTCTTGTATAAATATTGCTTGCCTGTGGTTCAATCGATTCTGTATTTCCAAGAATTTGCGAAGTCGATGCAGTTGGCATACATGTTGTCAATAAAGAATTTCTAACACCATATTTTTTGATATCAGCCATTAATGTAGACCAATCCCATAAATCTGACGGTTTTACATCCCATAAGTGAAACTGAGCCATTCCTTTTGACATTGGAGAACCTTCGTAAGAAGCATATGTGCCATATTTTTTCGCTAATTCACATGATTCTGATAATGATGCAAAATAAATCGTTTCAAACATTTTTTTATTTAATTCAATTGCTTCTTGTGACTCATATGGAATTTTCATTTCCATAAAAACATCATATAATCCTTGAACACCAATTCCGATTGGTCTATGCTTTAAATTAGATTTTCTTGTTTCTTCTACCGGATAATAATTCAAATCAATAATATTATTTAAATTTCTTGTAACGATTCTTGATACTTCATATAACTTTTGAAAATCATAACCATTTTTTGTTACACATTTAGGAAGTGCAATTGATACCAAATTACATACAGCATATTCATCTTCGTCAGAATACTCCACAATTTCACAACATAAATTAGATGATCTGATTGTTCCTAAATTAGATTGATTTGATTTTGCATTAATCGCATCTTTATACATCATATATGGTGTTCCTGTTTCTATTTGTGATTGCAAAATATCATACCACAATTCTCTCGCTTTTACTTTTTTTACATATTTTTGTTCTTTTTCATACTGACAATATAATTTTCTAAATTCTTCTCCATGAACTTTATACAAATTAGGACAAATGTGTGGGCACATCAAAGACCAATCTTCGCCATTTCTCACTCTTTCCATAAATAAATCATTCATCCATACTGCCGTGAAAATATCTCTCGCGCGCTCATTAACGTCTCCTGTATTTAATCTTAATTTAATAAATTTTGGGAAATCAGCATGCCATGGTTCCAAATAAACAGCAAAAGCACCTTTTCTATTTCCACCTTGATTAACATAACGAGCAACAAAATTTATAACCATTATGTAAGGTATAATACCATCAGAAATTCCATTTGTGCCACTAATTAATGTTCCTTCAGCACGAACATTATGTAAATGAATACCGATTCCACCAGCCCTTTTACTAATAAGAGCAATATCAGATAATGTTTTAAATAACTTTCCGAGGTCATCACTTGTTCCAAGTAAAAAACAACTTGCCAATTGTTCGCACTTTGTACCTGCATTATATAAAGTTGGCGTCGCATGTGTATATACTCCGTCAGCAAGTAAATCAAATGTTTTCTTCATGTTTTCAATATCATTTGAACTAACTGAAAGAGCAGTTCTAATATATAAATCTGGAATTCGCTCAATTACTTTTTTATTTTTTTTTAATAAATACGATTTTACCAAAGTTTTTGCACCAAAATAAGTACATTTTGGAACATATTTCAATCTTAGTGTCTCTAATAAATCAATATTTTCAATAGCACACTTATAATATTTATCATTAATTAAATTGTTTTCTTTTAATTCTTCTAAGGTTTCAGCGTACGTATTTTTCGTCTTTAATTCTAATTCTTTTAATACTAAATTCGCAGCAATAATATCATAATCATAGTGATCTGATATAAAATTTGCGACATACGAAGCGGTATATATAAGTAAGTCGCTATAAGATATTGATTCTGGCATATCTTTATATAAATGCTCCTTAATGACATTTATATCGATTGATAATTCACATTTTGATTTAACTCCTTCCATAAATTCCACGATTTTGCCGACGTTCATTGATGTTGATTGTAATAATATTTTATAATTCTATATTTTATATATCATTTTTTTCTTTAAAATAACTTTTGAAGAAAAAAATTGATTTAAATATTATCTTATTATAATAAATAATAATGGATAATCCAATGAAATCACACTCGCCAACTTTTAATAAAATAGTACTCGGAAATATTATGGCAGATTTTAATTCTAATTTAACATCTTTTACTAAACAAATTAACGAATATGTCGCCTTATTAGAAAAAAAAGAAGATGTTAAAGTAGAAAATGACGATAGTGATTTTGAACGTATCAAAGTTCCAGAACCATTATTATTAGAAGAAAGTGAACAATTAACGTTTTATCCAATTAAAAATCAAGATTATTACGATATGTATAAATTACAACATAAAAATCATTGGACGCCAGAAGAGATTAATCTTACTGGTGATTATGCACAATTCGATAAATTAAGTACAGATGTTAAATTTTTCATATGTCATATCCTCGCATTTTTCGCCGGTAGTGATGGATTAGTATTTAAAAATATTACAGAAAGAATAACATTAGATATTAAAGATACAGAGGTGTTAAGAATTTATGCATACCAAGCAATGATGGAAAATATTCACGGCGAAACATATTCTATGTTAATGGATACATATATTCCAAACAGTATTCTTAAGCATCAATATTTAAATGCATTGGAAACAATTCCATGTATTAAAAAAAAAGGAGATTGGGCAAAGAAGTGGATTAATAGTACAAAATCATTTTATCATCGTATTATTGCAAATGCTGTTTTAGAAGGAATTTTTTTTAGTGGTGCATTTTGTGCAATTTATTGGCTTGCAGAAAAAGGAATTCTTCCGGGATTGTGTGAATCAAATAAATTAATTGCGAGAGATGAATCATTGCATACCGAAACGGTATATTTAATTTATAATCGTTTATTAAATAGATTAAAAGAATCAGTAGTTCATTCGATTGTCAGCGAGGCAGTTGAAATTGAAGTAGAATTTATTTGTGTCTCATTACCGTGTAAATTACTCGGTATGAATAGTGATATGATGTCGCAATATATTAAATATGTTGCAGATAGATTATTAGTTAGTCTTAATTATAGTAAAAAATATAATGCGACAAATCCATTTCCATTTATGGAAAAGATTGGATTACAATCTGTGAGTAACTTCTTTGAAAGACGTGCAATGGAATATCAAAAAGGTAGAAGTGGAAATGACCACGATATTAGTGATGCTATCGAATCTGCAATTAAAAAATAAATTAATTAAATTTATTTTTTATATTCTGAAGAAAATTTCTCATATTCTAAAGAAAATTGATCTAATTCTTCATTCCATAAGTCGATTTCTGTCTTTCCTTCTAAATCTTCTACTTCTTTTTTCGTCTTATTATATTCATTCTCTAATTTTTCAATTTCTTCTTCTGTTAAAGAAAATAATGGTAGCCTCGTGATATAATTATATGATTTTTTAGCATCTTCAACTTCTTCGTCTCCATCTTCTTCTTTTACATATCTATCTTTTTTTTCATTTAATTCTGGAAATCCTAATTCGACTAATTTTTCAATAATTTCACTCTTTTTCTTTCTATTAATAATAATTACTTTATCTAAAACATTTCTAATAAATTTTCTTTTCCATTTTAATAATTCTAATACTAAATTTAATTTCTTCAGCAAATATTTTTTTCTTACTACATACATTTTCGTTCTTACATTATAATGTTCTCTAATAATGTCTTCTGTCGTTTTATATTTTGTAATAACGTTCTTTTCATTAAATAAATACATATTACGAGTATTGACTGGTTTAATTAATTTTAATTTCTTCTCAAGTGTTCCATCTGATAACATTTTATTCATTAATCCTTTTTTAAAAGTCAAAGTAAAATTAATTGTGTCGTCAGTATTATCTGCTATCACATCTTCGAGAAAATTGTCTACTGTCTTTTTCTTTACAGTTTTTTCCGTTTTCTTTTTTGTCGGCTTTTCTTCTTCAAGTAGCATTTCTTCTAACATTAATTTATATTTTGATGTTGATATTCCAATTGGCAATTCGGTAATACGCAATTTATTTTCATCAATTGGTTCAAATTTACCATGTGTTTCGTATTTACCTTCACCAACTGATGTAATTTCTCCAGTAAATCCATTATACCATGGAGTCATTTCTTTCAATTCTTTTCCATTCATCAATCTTTTAATATTTTTAATGATATCTAATGGATTATATGATGGAATACTTGTACTAAATCCAGTTCCAATTCCTTTCGTTCCGTTTACTAAAATCATCGGAATAATTGGACAAAACCATTCTGGTTCAATTTTCATACCATCATCATCCAAATATTTTAAAATATCCATATCTTTAACTGGAAAAATAATTTTTGCGATATCTGTTAAGTATGTAAAAATATATCTTGGACTCGCATGGTCTTTACCACAACCTAAATCATCACCACCTCCGACACGAGTACCAAATTGCCCTGCTGGATAAAGTATATTAATGTTATTTGAACCAACATAATTTTGTGCCATTCCGATAATAGCGCCTGTTAAACTGGCTTCACCGTGATGATATCCACAATGTTCACTTACATAACCTGCTAATTGTGCTACTTTTATTTCTTTTGATACATTTTTTTTAATAATACCATACAATATTTTTCTTAACGATGGTTTTAATCCATCAATAAGAGATGGAATTGACCTTTCAAGGTCATAATTTGAAAAATGTTTTAAATCTTTGTGAATAAACTCATAAAATGGTACTTTTGTTTTACTATTATCTAAAATAGCATTTCTGTCATAATTAAGCAACCAATCTTTTCTTCTTGCGACATGGTCATTATCAAATCCTAATAAAAGAGCATCTTCGCATTTATTTTTAATCGCTGGCATATGAGTAATACTCTCAACTTCACTATTTTCTTCATCATCTTCTTCTTCTTCTTCACTTTTCTTTTTTTTACTTTTTGAAATTTTTTTAACTTCATCATATTCTTCATCTGTCCACTGATAACGAACCATTCTTCCTTCAAAATTTTCAAACCATTCACATGCTTCTTTTGCCGTTGATGTTCCCAACCCTTTATAATATTTAACAGTCCATTTTCCAGAAGGTTTATTTTCTTTCCATTTTTCATATTCATTTAAAGTATAAAACGTTTCTGTTTTTTTCGTTTTCCCACTTGAAATCGCTTTAATAATTGGTGTCGGTAATGAAACAATGAAATCTTTCACATTTTTTAGCAATGAAGGCCAAAAATAATGAATAAAATTTATCAATAATCCTTTGATGTGTGAACCATCATAATCTTGATCCGCTAAAATAATAATTTTTCCATATCTTAGAGACTTTGTTGACGTATATTCTTTTTTATGTTGTAATCCAATAATTTTTATAATATTATTTACTTCTTCATTTTTAAGAAGTTGTGCAACAGTTGCTTTTCTAACATTAAGCATTTTTCCTTTTAACGGGAAGATACCAAATTTTGTATTACCTATAACTTTTCTTCCAGACATTGCAGATGCTTTTGCAGAGTCTCCTTCTGTTAATATTAATGCACACGATGCAGATTTTGGACCACCTGCGTCAGTAGCATCTTCTAATTTTTCAACATAAATTTTCGACTTTTTCTTTCCAGCATTTTGTTTATTAATAGAATTTAATTCTTTAACTTTCGCATTGTTAATAATATTATTCATAACACCACTTTTTGCTAATTTCGTAATAAATTTTTCAGGAACAGTGTATTTTGAACCAAATTTAATTACAGGTGTTGTCAATTTAGTTTTTGATTGTGATGTAAATGATGGATTAACAATAACTGAATCAATAAAAATATGTAAACCATCTTTAATCATCGGTGCGCTAATTGTAATATTTTTACATTTTTTTTTTGCTGTTTCTGTTAATTCTTTTATTATTTGTCCAACAACATAGTCGCAATGTTTTCCTTCATTCGTTGATAACCCATTAACAAATCCAACTGTTTTAAATTCAGAACCTTCATTATAAACAGCACAAATTTTCCATCGTTCATTTGTATCATCAATTACTTTTGTAAATTTTGAGCCTTCTGGATAATATAAATCAATATATTTCGCGAAAGTATTCTCTTTTATTAATTCATCATTAAAATAAACTTTAATTTTTTTACCAGTAGCATTAACACATGCCGCAATGTCGTATGCCCTCTTTTTAAAAAGAGCAAACATTTCTTTAGATAAATCTTTTAAATTAAATCTTTCATAATCTGCTACATAAGAAATTTGAACACTACCTGTTTTATCTTTACAAGAAGTAATTTTTGGCTTTCCGACTTTTGTCATATTGTCTTCATAAATTTGAACATATTTCTTTTTGCTTTCCGGATCAATTACAGTAACTTCAAATCTTTTTGAAAAAATATTAGTTAATTTTGCACCATAACCATTTTTTCCACCAACTATCTTTTCTTCTGATTTATTATAATTTGCAGAAGTAAGTAAAGTTCCAAATATTAATTGTGGTTTATAAACATCTTCTTCTTCATGTTTCTCGATGGCGATTCCATTTCCATTATTATAAACAGTTATTTTCGTTTTTTCACTTTCTTCATCTTTTTCAATATTTATTTTAATAGTGTTACATTTCTCCGTTCTTTTAGTTTCATCTAATGCATTTACGACAATTTCATCATAAATTTTATATAACGCTTCTACACAATCAAATTCTTTATCAATAATTTGTTTTTTCTCATCAGAAAAAATATGTAATCTCACTTTATCTATTTTATCTGAACCGACATATGTATCACAAGTAGAAAAAATATGTTCTCTCAATTCCATTTTTTTATAAACAACATCCTTATTAGATTTTGCCATCGCTAATATGATAATAACATGCCTGTTATTTTTTATATATTTTTAAATTCAATTTTTTAGAAAAAAAATGGATTATGATATATAAATGAAAAATCCTTTATTATACTCGAATAAATTTTTAGGTGATGAATTAAAAGAAGAAAAAGAATACAGAGAAGAGCAAATTTATGAGAGGAAATCAATAGTTAATATTGATAGTAGTTATAGAAGATTAACACCGACAAATATATATGGTTCATCGAGTGATGGAAGCACTATTCTCGGAGAAAATCCTCTATTATTTAATCATAATCAATCACTCATAAAAATTATCCACAATAATCACCCTTTTAAAGTAGATGATAAAATCAGTATTAATAACGTTAATGCATTAAATGTTACTCTTTACAATATCATTAGTATTAAAAAAAATAGTCAATATATTCGAATAGAACATCAAAAACATGGTATTTCTCTTTTAGGATTATATAACACAACTACAACAGATGATTTAACACCCACAAGTTATATAGAACGCTTGACTATAAACCAAACAAGTTTAACAACAATTTATTCTGATGATAAACAAAATTATATTTTAAATGATAGAATTGCGACTGACTTATATGTTACGATAAGTGGTTGTGTTGGAAATGTCGGTTTCAATTCAAATAGTGTAGGAAATTTTATTTTTGATATTCCAATTAATGTAATTAATAAAAAACAAAAAATTTATCCAATTATTTTTTATAATACGAATACAGGAACATACAATATCGACCCTGATGCATATTTAATTAAACTACCAAAAAAAGCATCTTATAATTATTTAGATGGAACAACGCTTAATTATGTTGATGCATCTTATTTATCCAATTCAAATGAAATTGTTGCATATACGTCTTTAGATGATATCGTAGCATTTCCAAGTACTACAACAAATGACGTAAATAATAATACTATTAAATTAATTATGCTAAATCTTTACAATATTCCACTAAATTATATTGAAGCGGATTATCCATTATCGACAGACAGAAGAAAAGGCTTTCATGTCATAAAAAGTGTCGGAACGAATTATTATATTATTGATGTTGAAAAGAAAGCAAATTGCATAAATCAGAATCAATTTTCTACTTCAATTGATGTAAATAATGACGATACAGTATTTAATTCTGGTGGTGGTTCATATTGTTCTATTCGCTATATAAATTCTGTTTCTGACGGTTATCCATCTCCATCGACATATACAATATCGCTACTGCAAAGTTATAAAAATGTTTCGCAAGTTAAATTACTCAGTAGTGAATTTCCAAATACATCGCGATTAATATCTGGCAAAATTTATTGGCAAAATTTAAATGATGGCGACTATATTTATTCAGTAACCATAACATCGGGAAATTATAGTCCAAATTTATTAGCAAATGAAATAATGAGTGCAATGAATAAAGTTATTAGATTTTCATATTTAGAAGAAGAATATCCAACATTATATACAGAAGTGTCGGATGGTGTAGAAGATTATAAATATCACAAATTTACTGTATCTGTTGATGTTATTAAAGATATTACGACATTTACGTCATATAGAGAAGTTAATTTGATAAATAGTCGAACAATTACTATTCCTGATAAAAATATTATTGTTAATTTAGAAAGTCATGATTTAACGTCAACTGATTCTTTTTATTTAATAGTTACTGACAACTATCCTATTGGATTAAATATTAATTCATCGAGAAGAATGTACCAATATAATTCTTTAACAGGACAGGCGATTAACATGTCTTTAAATACGAAAATTGTTTTTATAAGTGAAAGTTTAAGTGTTAATACTGCGATTAGTTATTCCGATTTATTTTTTAGCACGACAAATCAATTACTTGTTGAAGTTTTAAGTGGAGAATTGTTATCTGTTGGAGATTTTATATTTCGAACATCAAATCAAGTATTATATACAGTGACAGAAATTATTGGTGATAATTTTTATGCAATAGGAACAACGACGGCTAAAATAATTCTCGGGAATACTTTAATAAACATTACTACAACTCCACAATCAACTTACATTTTTCAAAGTTATACGACAGTAGTTAGTAGTAATAATGTTATGATTATTTACCATAAAAATAATGGTGTTAATAAAGGCGATAGTATAATTGTTAGCAATTCAACATCAGTTTCTGGTGTCAGTGAACAAGTTATAAATGGCAAACATACTGTTGCAGATTTAATAAGTGCAAATGAATATATTATTAATTTAACTTCAAAAACAAAAGTTAATAGTGGTTTAACAAATAATATTATTTCTATTCAATATCCAGATATTTTTCGTCTTAGATTTGATTTTTCAGATACTTTTGGAACTGAATTGGGATTTCGTAACAGTGGTGATGTTAAAAGTATTACACAATACAATAGTATAATTACTAATTTGGATTATTATGAAGATGATGTTACATATAATAGTGTGGGAATTTCTTCTGCTGGAGAAAAGTCTGTTCTACCACTAAGCGGATACAATTATTTACTTATTTCTTCAAAAATTTTATCGACTTATAGAAACATCGATAATATTTCAAATGTATTTGCTAAAATATTACTTGTTGATGAACCGGGTAGAATAGTGTATGATACTTTTGTATGTACAAACGTTATTAGGGAAATTCCTATTGCTACATTATCGGAAATCGATTTTTCTTTCTATGCACCAGATGGTACTTTATATAATTTTAATAATATGAATCATTCATTTACACTTGAAATAACGGAATTGGTGAATTATGCACAAGATACTAATTATAATTCTCGATTAAATGCAATAACAAATAATCTTAAGAAAATTTAAGAGAAAATTTAATTTTCTGGTAAAATTAAATTTTAGCATGAACATATTCCAACAAAATAATTAATGTTTCCAAATTGTAAAATTCATTTCTAACAAAACCTTCATACTTAGATAAAATTTCTGCTAAATATTCATAAGCATTTGAAAATACTTTTTTATAATATGGAAAGACATGTGCTTCGATACCTTTAACTACTTCATTCTCTTTATCTATTGTAAGAACGTTATTAGATACTATGTAAGTAACAATTTTATCATTAAGTATATCTGGCGTTATTTTTGATGATGGGTCGTGTCCTTCTTTATATAATTTCATTAAATTTTTTGTTAATTCTTCTGGATATTTTTCCACTATAAATTCTCGTAAAGTTTTTCCATTTATTTGAAACGCAAGTATCCTATCTACTATCCTGGATACAATTTCTGGTATAAATGCTTCTCTCGGCGCTCCAATTGTTTTATTTTCAGAGTGTGATTGTGAAACAAAATTATAAAGTGCTCGTGCTATCGTGCTATGTAAATTAAAACATAATTGCTCCATAATACTTTTAACAATATCAAAAACACATTTGAGAGAATAATTTTTTGCAAGTATCGGTTCCATATTTTTTTTATCTTCATAAAAAGAAATTATTGTTTTTTCATACATATCTCTAATGATTATACAATCTTTTTTTAACGTATCTAAATTTGCCTTATTTTTATTTTTTAACGCTTCTTTCGCTTTATCTACGATACCTTTCAATACTTTATTTAAATTTGGTTGTAAAACATCAATGTATAAATTATCGTTATTGATATATTCATTCCATAATGCATAATATTGTTGTTTTTCAGTACCAGCGATAGTTTTTATATCTTCATACTGGTCTTCAAGTGATTTATTTGTTGCATTTCTTGGACCTCCTAAAGTTGTTATCTGTGCATTAATTGCATTATCCATGTTTATTATGGCTGTTCCTAAAGCGGTGTTTTTTATCGCTTTATTCGGAACACTAATTTTTATTTCTGTTAATTCTTTTTTTTCATCAGTTATTTTAGTTTTTAAGGCATTTAGCGCAGGTGTTGCACTTATTGCAATTTCGGCATCTACTTTTAATAATTGTTTCTCAAGAGCATCAATTTTATCTTTTATTTTACCTGTATCGTCCATTTTAAATATAGAAAATTCTGAATGCTCTTGAACAATTTTTTTCTTTTGTTCTGTCGACAATTCCAGAAAACTTTTTGGAAAAACATCTCTGTCATCATATTTATTTGGTTTTAGAGGGTCTATATAATATTTTTTCATAACGACTACCATATCTTGTATATCATTCAATTTAACACCATTTACATAAAAACACATTTCTTTATGCCATCTATGATTTAACATATATAACGCCCTTGTTAAAATAGATGCGAAATATTTTGGCATTCGTTTATCAGCCATATCTTTCATAATATTACACATTTTTTTTGTATCGTCTTCTGTAAAACTCTTTAACGAATCTATCATTTTAAATTTACCTAAAACTACATCGATAAATGATTTACCACTTATATTAACCGCATATACATCATAAAAATGATTTGGGTCAAGAATTTTTTTTAAATTATTATTGCCACTATAAAAAATTGCCATTTGACCATTTACATCTTTTTTTTGAGAATCTTTTTTTAAATAATCGATAATTTTTTCTTTGTATTTAATACAGGATCGCACACCTTCACTATCATATACCTCGACAATATCTTTTTGTTCTTCTATATCTTCATCTAACTTAATCGAGTATTGTAACCCAGGCTTAGTGATATCTGCTATAGATTTTTCAAATAATTTTATAGGATCAAGTGTTTTATGAGAATTTAACTTTAAAATATATGAACGCGACTCTATTAAAGGGTTTGGTAAAACTGTAATGTAATTTCCAGCAAAATTGTCATATGCAATATTTAACGACTGCATTACTGTATAAAGCGAATATTGGTCGATAAGATATGATATATAATTTTTAATTAAAACATTCGCTTTTTCACCAATCATACTTATTAATGATTCATTTTGGATGTCTGTTGAAAATGTGTTTGTAAGTTTGGTTTTTAAAGCAGTTATTGGTACTGGCACAGGGAGCGCTCCTACATTTGTATAAATTTTTGTTAATATGTTTTGTATTAGTTTTATTTTTAAATAATATAAATATTTATCGGTATAGCCAATATCTTGAATTTTATCTGTTTTTGCGACTACAAAGTGTGTGTTAACTATATTATAGTGATTTGATGAATTTAGAGACATTGTATAATTAGCATTAATTTTAGCGTAAGTATTATAATTTACAGGGAAATGAGTGTAAGTGTACAAAATAAAAGGCTGTGAACCAACCGTAGGAATACTATTGGGCTCTGTAGTTTTGTGATATGTAAAATTTGGATCATATGGTGGTATTGTAAGTGTATTAAAAATTAATTCACGAATATCAAAGATTCTATTCTCGCTAAGTAATTGTTCAATAGTAATTGGTTTTATATTGTGTAGTTTTTTTGTAAATACTGAGTCAATATTTAGTGGCGTTGTTGTGATATTTATGAAGTGTTGCTGAATGAAGTTAATACTATATATATCATTAAATAAATTTATGTACGGAATTATTACATTATTTATTAGTATTATACAATTTTTCAATATATTAATTATAGCAGTACTAATTTTTTGTTCAAAATCGTTGATTTTTATATTAATATCTTCGACAACTCTCGGGTCATCGTTTCTTCGTCTAATATTTTTTTGTATATTGTTCGTCCTTATAAACGATATAATTTCTAAATATGTATCCATTATTTTAAAAATATTACCAAGTGTTATAATTAAAGTATGATACTGTGTATGGCTAATTTTATCTTTATCATTATTTATAATAAGCATATTATTGTAAATCTCTTTAAAAAATGAATATACATTTGCTGTCGCACCAACATATGAAATTGTTCTATAAGACGTTCCAATAGTTTTTTTTTGCGAAACTGAAACATCGTATACATGACTGAGGAAATTAGTTAAATTTTCAGAGATAACCGTTGGCGGATTTATTATACCCCCGATTGTATTTATAAATTCAAATCCTAAAATATTAAATATTTTTTGGAGAGTCACTATACCATTTCCAGTAACTTCATCAAGAACGTTACTTCGAATATTTTTAAAAAGAGAATCGCGATCTGGAGATACAAATGAATTATTGACACTAACAATTGAATCCTGTAATTCGTTTAATTTCTCTGCTGTTACATTTTTTAAGATATCTGTCCATACCTTATTTTTATTTGGATCATCTGGAGTTCGAGGGTCATTGTTTGGATAAAGACCAAGTATGTCTAAATTATTTACTGATATTAGCCCCCCATCATCCTTGATACCAAATATACTATCTCTTTGTGGATATACTCCTATTGCAGGTAATTCAATACTACCAATTTGCAATATAATTCTAAGTATACTTAAATTTACTTCATGCATTCCATCATAAATTTTATCAATCGCATCATCAAATATTTTAAATATCTTTTTTTTTTCTAACATATTTTTTAATTGGTAATTTGTCAACTCTTTAATAATTTTTACATCCATATATTTTGTAGCAGAACCAGTAGGCCCCCATCTATCAGGATTTTTATCAGCAGAAATTTTAACATCTTCAATTAAAGAACTTGTCAAACTTTTAATTTTAGCCGCAACTAATGTTTTTTTTGATAAAATTGTTTCTTTTAACATTTTTTCTGTTTCAAATGTTGTTAAATTTGTATTTTTCAAAATCGTTATAATTTCTTTTTGAATAACTTTATTTAATTCTTCAAATTCATCTGGAAAATATCCTTTTAAATCATTCAGTGATTTAGTTAAAGATTCAAGTAAGTAATTAACAGTATTGCCATTTAGAACCTCCAAAACAATTTCAGTAATATCATTATCAATTTCGTTATTTTCATCCGTTGAATTGTCTGGTACCAGTGGATTTAATTTAGCGTTTGTATTTTTGCATTCTACAGGTTTGCCAGATAAATAAAGCATTAAAGGTGTCTTACCATTGATATCAGAAACTTCAAAATTAAAGCCTTTGCTATGTAAAAATTCAAATATTTTTTCATATTGTTCTTTTGCAGCAATATGTGCTATTGTTTCTCCTAAATTATTTGCTTCGTTTAAATTAATGTATTGTGACAAAAATTTAATAGTGTCTAATTTAACACTTTCGTCTTTAGAATTATCCATAACAATATGGAGAGGTGAGTCGCCATTTTCGAATTTAAAATTATAACGGCCTTCTCTCGCATAATTTTTTATCGAGTCAAGAGACCCATCTATCAACAATGCTTTTAATTTCTCACTTTGTGTTTTTTGTATAGTAGCACTATCAACAACATGTTCTATTTTTGAGCCAGGAATAATTCCCTGTGGTTTATTTCCTAAATATGGTGTTTTTACACTGGGCGGTGGTGCTCCTGCTCCGCCACGCGATATATTCTCTAAATATTTATTCATTATAATTATATTAAATATTTTATTACATGATAAATAACAAAATAAGTAAAAAAACATATATCAGTGATCCACCTATTCAAGAATTACAATCAATTATTATTCAAGAAAAAGAACAAAATAATATATATAATTTACCAATCTTAAATCCATCATCAATCATTCTTTCTCAGTGCCAATTATATAATTTAATTTCTAATTTTAATGGTAATGCGATTAATGTCGTTGCAAATGGAAGTATATCAGGAAAAATAAGTGAAATTAATTTTATATTTGATAATTGTTTAGCACTTACATTTACTGTCGGACAAACAATTATTAATGTTGCGTCATCGCAAATAACACCAGTTATAGTCAAATTACTGTATTTTAATGGCAAAATTCTTGTTATTTAAATAATAAGATTTTTAGCAGGTAAATTCTTATTATTTAAGTAATAAGAATTTTTATTTTTTCATATAAGGTAATGGCATTTGTTTTTCAAAAACTTTACCAGATGGATAAGAACATTTTGTTAATGGTCTACATTTATCAACACCTCTGTCCTTTTCCATAATAACTAAAGCATTTTTTTGTAAAAAATCTCTAAAAGAATGTGTTGAATATAAATTATTTTGTTTTCTAATATCTTGTGTTAAAGTCATATGAGCATTATAATCTGTAATAAATCTTGCTCCGTCAGCCATAACTGCAGGGCATGGTGCATTAAATAGACTGTCCATATTATATATAATTGTTATATTTTATTTTTGTTATCTATTATTTTTTTGATGAGGTCGTGTTTTCTGAGAGTTGGTAATACATTTATATTTGCTTCCTTTGCTTTTTTCTTGAGGTCTTTCATGCATAGTTTATTTAATGATACAGCACTATTTTCATCTTCAAATTCTTTATTATTATATTCAGTAACAGATTCGATATCTTCTTTTTCTGGAACTATTATTTCTTTCTTTTTTTCAGATGGTGCATTAGTAATTTCCGCCACATCTGTTATAGGACACTTTTCCGTCATAGTATATAAATAAGACTCATTATCAAATTTTTTTTGCTCGTCTTTTTTATTTTCTACAGTAATAACTGGTTGTGATAATTTATGTAAAGCCATATGTAATGGATTAATCATTTGTTTCAAAGACGATATTTCATAATAAAAATAAACTATCACAACACATAAACAAGCCACTCCGATAACAATAAATATTTTGTAATCCATTTTTTATATTATAACATAATCTAAAAAATGCATGTTAATAAACTTATTTTTTGCCACCATAGTTAATGTAGTCATCACCAACAAATATATTTATTTTTTGTTAATGTAGTTCATTATCTGTCATTTCCACCAAATATATTTATTTTTTGTTAATGTAGTTCATTATCTGTCATTTCCACCAAATATATTTATTTTTTGTTAATGTAGTCATTATCTATTTTTATTTCAGCGACAGCCGTTCCTGAACCATCGTGAAATTGTAAAAGATTCATTTCAGTTCCTGTAGTATATCCTGGACAAACAGGACATCTTTTTTCTGTTAAACATACTGGTGGTCTCTCAAATGGACGCATCCAATTCGATGGTGGAAGATAAACATAATCATTTTCGTATAACTTCTCACCTAAAGGTACTGTATTTAATGCATTGCCATTATCATATTTCATTTCATTTTTATATTTTGCTTTAATTTTTTTCTCTGTTTCAGCATCTCTTTCTTTTTTTTCTTGCAATGCCTTATCTTTTGGATTACTATATTCATCGTCTAAAAATGATTGTGCACCTTTTTTATTTTCTGCATCCATTTCTTCATTAGTAAATTTTTCTACGACTTCGTCTTTTGAACACATGTAAAACGATAAACCGGTCGCAAAAATCACAATTGCTCCCAAAAACATATCAAATGTAATTCCATAATTATTCAATTCTGGAAAAACATAAACAGATGACATTCTAATAATAATAAAAGACGCTATCGCAACAACCAAATAAAAAATTTCTGACATCACTATATTAATATAATCACATTATTTTAATATTTAATTGCCATTTATCAATGAATACATTTTTTTTATTGCATCTTTAGTAAATTCTAAATTTCTTGTTATTCTTTCTTTATAATTTTCTGGCAGTGCAGGATTAGTTAATAGTTTATTCCATAAAATAAATGCTTCATCGTATCTTCTCGTATAATATGCACACAATGCTAAATTATCGTCGTTTTGATAGGTATATACAGTTTCTGTTACAAATAAATAAGATGTTGGACATTGTAGCGACTGAGCCATTTTGCCCCATTTATATCCTTCTTCAAATTTATCAGCGTTTTTATATAATAATGATAATTCGTATAATGGCTCTGCTCTTAAAATATTAAATTTATGGCATGCGATAAAAGCATCTCTAATTTCTTCTAATGGTGCTTTTAATTGATTTAAACAAACACCGATTTGAAAATATGAATGATATATTTCTTCAGCCCAACCACCCATCGCAATTCTCTTTTTATAATTAATAATCGCATACTCATCTTTTTGAGCAGCCATATAACTTTGTGCTAAATAAAAACGATATCTATGATAATCAGGACGGTCTCTCACACCCTTTTCCAAAACCATAATATCTTTTTCATATTTCATTGGATCTAAAGTGCGACTTCCTAAATGAAAATCTTGAATATAATAAGAACCAGATTTTCCAGGTTTAAGTTGTGCATGTGAAATTTTTGCAGATAAATCAACTGGTGCAAGAAATTCGTGTAAAACATCTCTCCAACACCATTTAATTTTACCATCATTTTTAATTAATTGTGTTCTATTTAAAGAAATTGATGACCTATAATGAACTGTATATGCATCGTGTGTCAAATTTGAAACATCAATTGTACCCCTTAAAAAATTATCTGCATCTAAGATTAATACATAATCGGCTTTTCCTTCACATAAATCTAATGCTTCACTTCTATTTGTTCCAAAATCTCTCCATACTCTATCATGAATTTCTCCTTCTAAATTATTTTTTACTGCAAAATCTCTAATAATATTCTTTGTTTTATCAGTAGAGCCAGTATCAACAATTACATAATAATCAATATATTCTCTTATCGAAGTCAATAATTCTTCAATAATATGCTCCTCATTCTTCACAATCATATTTAAACATAGTTTTGGCATTTTAAATTATTATACTTTTTATTATAATCTTTCTAACTTATTTAAAAAATATTGAATATTTTCTAAATTATTTTTCTTTCAAAAATATAAACCTTATAACAATATCGATGTGTATCATCTATTTTCATATCATATTTATTTTTTAATGGTTCTATATATATATCAATATTTTCAAAATAAGATATTACTAATTTTTTAACATCAAGTGTTGATGGAATATAATCAATCTTTGTATTAACTAAATGTAATGCTAAATTTTTTTCTTAAAGAAAATTTCTGGAAGATTTCTGATTGGATTATCAGACAAATGCAAATATACTAAAGAATCGTGAAGTGTTTTTACTGATATTTCTCTAATCATATTATTCCATAAATTTAGCCACTTTAAACGTTTAAAAGAAAATAATTCATCAACATTTTCAAGAAATGTTCCGATAATAGAGATATCAACAAGATTTGGTAACAAATTAAAACCAGAAACGTTTGTTAAATGTGAACGACAACGTTCATCATTAATAGAAATTTTTCTAATTCTGTCTTCTTTTCCACTTAATTGAATTTTTTCTCTCGTCATATTTAATCTATAGTCTGGAAATTTACCATCGATAGTAATTTTTTTATCGTCCCCATCTCTTATTAAATAACTATTATATTGTGTAAATTCGCCCAAATATTTTTTCCAATCCTTAGTTTTGTTGTATAAAATTGGTAGAATATTTACTTTTTTCATCATATATAAATATTTTATGTAATATCTTTTGACATAATAAGAGAAATTGGATTCATCGAATAATTTTTTAAAATCATTTCCAAAAAAATCGAGACACATATGGTGCATATGATAAGAGTTATCAACGGTTTGTTGCAATTCTTTATTAGTTAAACGAAGAGAACAAATGTCTTCAATGAGCAAGAAAGAAAAGATAATTTCCAATAAATCGGCAAATAAAAACATGTAAGTATTAATTATTCTAAAATGTAATTATCAAATAGTTTCTTATTCAATTTTTATTTTTTTTAATCATCATATATAAAATGATGATAATTAACGATAAAACAAGCATATATAATAATGATACGGTGATAATATATGGATATAATTTTTGTGTAACTTCATTGACGAGTGGCTCGACAACTCCATTATATACTTTATCTCGATTATGTTGTTTTCGACATTCATCTATAATGACATTAATAACATGATCTGTCATTTGTCCAATATTAGATTTGATATATTGAGTTTCTGAAGTATTTTCGCTCATATAATTAATATAAAGTATTTTATATTATACTTTTATACATGGATTTTTACGATACAAAAAAAATAGAGTTAGTTGAAAAATATAATAGAGTCGCAACAAAATTTTTTGTTTTTTATGATGGAGAAAAAAAAATTAATTTAGTTCTAAAAAATGTTGCTATGCCATTCGGGATAGAAACTTTTAATGGAAAATATATTTGTAATTTAAGTTGCGACGTAACAAAAAGTAATGATTTATATAATGTTATAAACAATATAAAACAAATAGAAAAATGGGTATCAGAATCAGATGAATTTAAAGGTAAAACAATGTATTGGTCACTTAAAAATAAATTAATGAGAACACATGTTAAAGAATTAATTATTATGAAAAAAGGTGTAGATATTACTTTGAAAATGATTGATAAAATTCAAAAAGGTTGTGAAGACTTGCCAAAGAATATAAATGCTTATTTAACATTAGATTTTATATGGATGAATGAAACTTCTTATGGGTTGAATTGGACACTAAATCGTATTGACTTATTAAATTAATTTTAATTGACATATTAAATTAATTTTGAATAAAATTAATTTATTTTTTGCTTCTTTTGCTTTTTTTGCTTGCTCTTGCTGTCGATTTTCTTGGTGGCGATCTTGGTGAATCACTTCTAATATTATTTTTAATATCTGATGCTTTCTTTTCTGCCGCTTTTGCATCGACTTTTTCCATTGTTTTTGCACTATTTACTAATTTTTCTAATTCAGTCGCCATTTCTAATCCTTTTCCTTTAATATCAGCATATTTTTTAATAAAATCTTCTTTAATTCCACCATAGATTAAAGATTTATATGCTTTAACCATAGATTCATCTGTGTTTTTATTATTTTTTTCTAACCATTCTTTAATTTTTACTTCTGCTTTTTTGTGAAGTTTATCACTTTCTTCATTCAAAACTCTTTCCAATGAAGCCATATGTGATGATGGTGCTAAAAATCGAGAGCCATTAATTCTGCTACCTCCTGTTTGTGGCGGTTTTACTGAACTGTCAAGTAATTTTGAAAGAGACATTTTATTATCTTCTTTTTTTTCTTGTTTTTCAATTTCTTTAGAAACTAATTTATCTGTATTAACGACTGATTTATTGTCAGTATTTAATGTAACAAAACTTAATGATTTGTTATCAGAACTTGGTGGTGGTAAATTGCTATTGTCAAGTTTAACAGATGGTGATTTTAAAGGGGGAGATGAAAGTTTAATACTTGAAGAATTATTAGATGGCAAATTAATATTGTCAAGTTTAACAGATGGTTGTTTTAAAGGAGGAGATGAAAGTTTAACACTTGAAGAATTATTAGATGGCAAATTAATATTGTCAAGTTTAACAGATGGTTGTTTTAATGCGACGGTTGGTTGTTTGACACTAGATGAATTATTAGATGGCAAATTAATATTGTCAAGTTTAACAGATGGTTGTTTCATTACGATAGATGTTTTTTTATCAGCAGTTGTAGATACTGGAATTTCAGAAGATGTTGTAGTACCAATATTATTTAATTTAAGGGATGGTTGTTTGACATCGGTAGTAGTTATTGGAATTTCGGATGACATATTGCTTACTTTATTTGATTGAAGTTTATTGCTAACAGGAGTTTCAGATAGCAAATTAATATTGTCAAGTTTAACTGATGGAAGTTTATTGCTAACGCTTGAGACAGGGATTTCGGAACTAACATTTGATACTGGTAAATCCAATAATTTAATAGATGGTTTTTTATCATTTTGTAAAGGTGTATCTAATGAGAGATTAATATTGTTAAGAGATTTTGATGGCGCTTTAATACTCGAGACATTAATTTCTGAACTTATTGGTTGTAATGAAGATAATGGTTGAATATTGTTAAGAAATGTTTTTTGTGACTTTTTCAAATTCTTAGATTCTTCGATTTTCTTTTCTGTTTCAGACATATCTCCATTTACACTCGTTTTAATACTTTTTGGTAAACTATTTGATGAACGATTAGATTTAGGTGCCTCATTTACCAATTTAATTGATTCTTTTTTTTCACTTTGTTCTGTCGCTTTTTCACTTTGTTCTGTCGCTTTTTCACTTTGTTTTGTCGCTTTTTCACTTTGTTCTGTTGCAGAAGCAACTTCCATACCTTCTTTATTAGCAATTGTTTTACTTGCACCATTATTTACTAAAACAGTAGCAATTTCATGTTTTGCTTTTTCAGCAGCAATGTGGAGAGGAGTATTACCATCTTTATCTTGTACATTTAAATCACATTTTGCATCGACAAATATTTGAACAATATCAATATTTCCAGCCTCAACTGCCAAATGGAGAGCAGTTTTGCCGTCGTCATTTTTATTGTCGCGGATTTTTTTTACTTCCCCTTTACACATAAGTGCTTTTACTGCTTTAGTATTATTGCTAAGAACAGCGTTGTGTAAAAGAGTATTTCCTTTACTGTCTTTTACTTCTAATACAATATCAAAATCAGAACTATGTGCCATTATATAAATATCTGATATATTTTTTATACGAATAATTTTATATATAATATTTCAAACAAATTAATATCTTGTATCTTTATATAATATTAATGCCTTTAAAACTAAATTTTTCAGTTGCTTTAGCAATTATTTTTGTTGCACTCTTTTTATTTTATATTTATAATCAAGGAGCACTTCAAAATGAAGGAGAAGTTGATCCAGAAAAAATTAGAAATGATGTTTTGAATGATGAAGAAATGGTTGGATTAGATCAATATGCCAATTATGAAGGGAAACAATTACCAAGAAAAGAAACAGAAAATATTGTCGAATATAAAGGAAAAAAATTCAGAGTTGGTGAAGGAACCTCATACAATGTACAAGATTATTTACCACAAGAATTAAATTCAGGATGGTTTACAGATCCAGCAACAACTGTATCTATTTCCGATACAAGTTTGATTGATAATAGAGATTTCATTGGAATCAATACTGTCGGACAATCTCTTAGAAATGCTTCATTAGACCTTAGAGCAGCACCTCCATGCCCACGTGTTAATGTTTCAATTTGGAATCAAAGCACTATCGAACCTGATACAAATATTAAATCTTTATGTTAATAATTTCGTCAAGGCTTTTTATAATTAATATTTTTAATTATATAAAAATGTCGAAACAAATAAAAAAAATTAATAAATTGGAATTATCAGAAGAAGAAATTGATTCTGTATCAGATGAAAGTGATGATGAAGAGACAAAAAGAGTAAATAAAAAAATGGCAAAACATGTAACTGCATGGGTTGATTGTGATGATAAAATAAAAGAAATACAATCTCTTGTAAAAAATTTAAAATTACAAAAAAAAACACAAGAAAAATATATACTTGACATTATGAAAAATTATGAAGGTGAGAATACAATAAAAATTAGTGACGGAAAATTAACAAAAAATGTATCGAAAACAAAAGGTACACTCAAACCAGAAATAGTAGAGACAGCATTAACAGAATTTATGAAAAATCCAGTTAAAGCAAAACAATTAACAGAATTTATTATGGATAAAAGAGTTACAAAAGAAAGAGAATATTTGAAAAGAATAAGAAATCGTGGCAACAAATAATTAAATTTAAATAAATTTAATTATTAGAGTTTTGTATAAGTTTGATAATTAAATTTAATTATTAAAGTTCTGTATAAGTTTGAATATAATGTTTAACGCCATATGGATTAATAATGACGTATGGTTTTAATGGTGATGTAAATGTAGGAATATAATATTCAACATCATCATAAATTGAAGCGTCATACCAATAATAGTATAGTGGGTCTATTTTTTGCGATCTTCTTCTTGATCTATAATAATCATATTCTGAATCGGAAGAAGAAGATGAAGATGAATCATCAATATATTTTTTTTTATGATGTTTTTTCTTTTTTTTTCCACCAGTTTTATTATATCCACCAATATGTTTATCAAGTTCTTTTTTTCCAGGGTAGTCTCCATTCTCAACCTCTTCTACTTTTTCAAGAAATTTTTCTGTAGCCTTTGAGTTATCAGAAATTTTACTTTTAATTTCTGTAATTTTATAATCAACTTTATCTTCTTCATATTTTTCTTGACTTTTATCTTCCTCGACACAAAAATCACATAATTTTCCAGACGCCAAATCTTGAAGAGTCATTTTAAATTTTGGAATCATATTTGAAAATGCACCAGAAATACTATTCCATACATTTTTTGCAGCGTCAAGTGGACTGGTGCCTCCATGTAAAACATTCATGCTCCCTTTTAATACTGGATTAACTAATTTATAATTATTTTGAGACATATATTAACTAACAATATTTTTTATAATAAAAAATAAGAAAATAACACTTAATTAAAAACTGACAAAATTTCACATCATATATATCAATTGCTAAAAAAAATGAAAAAATAACATATAATTAAAATACATAAAGATATGTATAATTAACGATTTGAATATGGAAGACGAACAATTGGTTGTAAATCATAAAATACCAAAAACAAGATTATTAGAAGTAGTTATTGCAAAAGGCGAGTCTATGAAAATATTAATAGAAGCATTGCACCCAGTTTTTCCAGAAGCACTTCTTCGTTTTAATGTTGAAAAACAAAAAAAGAAAGGAAAAAATACTGAGCAAACAGGAACTATGAAAATATGTGTCCTTAATGGAAACAGTACTGTAATGGCAAATGTTGTATTAGATAACTTTGATATTTTTTACTGTGCTAAACCAAAACTCCAAATCGGCGTTGATT
>JACCDO010226295.1_pt1 | contig 28266 bp, 29 predicted proteins | sample 7446101 | NCBI WGS metagenome assembly JACCDO01 (sample SAMN15323440, study PRJNA562643) | freshwater metagenome | isolation source: river surface water | place: USA:Blue River Watershed | collected 2017-08-16
AGTGAGTGCTACGGTGAGTGCGTAACTCACGTAGCCAGTACCATAATAAAAGCCCACTTCAATTTCTGTGGGCTGTCCACATACTGGGCAGGTTTTATTCATTTCAAGATTTCCCTTGAATCGAAACCGGAACGGATTTTTGAAAAGTTTACCCTCTCTACATCTTGGGCAGCGGCATTGTACAGTTGCAGGTAAGTAAGAACGGACAGCGTTGTTATTATCCATGGATTATCCCAGATGATTTTTAATGATCGATTCTAGTTCTTGCGTACGTACAACACCTGATTGTCTCCATTGAACTTTACCCTCTTTAAATAATAGCAGGGTAGGCACACTCTGGATCTGGAAGGTTTGGGCGGCAGCTTGACTTTTATCTATATCAATTTTTAAAATTCGTACCTGATTGCCCATACGCTGGTGTAATTCTTCTAAAATTGGTTTCATCATTTTGCAAGGCCCGCACCATTCTGCAAAAAAATCAACCAACACTGGCGTACTTCCATTGATGATATCACTAAATTTTTCTTGCGTCTCGTTCATTTTTTAGCGATTGAAACAAATTAAATAACAACCCGCCCATGAGAGCACCATAAGCAGTACTGTTATGCCAAGTTGAAGTGATAGGGCAGGTGCCTGACAAACATCCTACTTGTTGCCAATATAAAAATCCTGCAATAGAACCTACAATGACTCCGATTATAGTAAGCAGATGAATTTTTAAGTATTTCATTTAGTGAGGTAGTTTCTCTTTGAAAAATCCATAAGTCCACGTACCTGCAATTGCACTGAAGAGCGTGACTACAATTACTGTAGCACCAGTTCCAATTTGTGCAAACAAAGGTCCAGGGCAAGCACCGGTTAAGGCCCAGCCAAATCCAAAAAGTAAGCCTCCGTAAATTTGGCCCTTACTGAATTTTTTATCTTCTAGTTTGATTGTTTCTCCCTCAATAGATTTAACCTTGAATTTTTTGATGAGAAAAACACTAATTGCTCCCACCGCTACCGCAGATCCAATTACTCCGTACATGTGAAAACTTTGTAGGCGAAACATTTCCTGGATGCGAAACCAAGAAATTACTTCTGCCTTAACTAAAATGATTCCGAATAAAACTCCGGCTACCATATATTTTAACATCGCATACAAGGGTTTGTCTAATTCACTTTGATTAACGCACATTGCATTTTCAGAGCGTATTTCAAAATCGGTATTGCTATTATTTTGCATGAGTAAGTTGTATTAAAGTGTAAGAATAAATGGAAGAACAAGATTAGCCACAATAAATCCACCTATCATAAAACAACAGGTGGCAATTAAGGAAGGCCATTGAAGATTACTGAGTCCCATAATTGCGTGTCCAGATGTACATCCTCCTGCATATCGAGTGCCAAATCCAACTAAAAATCCTCCCACAACCATCAGTATAAATCCTCTAATAGAAAGTAGAGCAGGCCAGTTAAAAAGATCTTTTGGAACAAGTCCATTATAATTAGTCACTCCATAAGTAGCTAACTCTGCCGCTAATTTAGGGTTCACTTCAATAGGGGCGGCCGAGGTTAAAAAAAGTGTAGCAACTACGCCGCCAATAAATACGCCTCCTACAAAAAATAAATTCCACACTTCTTTTTTCCAGTCATACTTAAAAAAGGAAATATTCGACGGCATACAAATGGCACATACATGTCTAAGCGATGAGGAAATTCCAAATGTTTTGTTGCCAAGAATAAGTAATAGGGGTACGGTAAGACCAATTAGTGGTCACGATACATACCAAGGCCAAGGTTGTTTGATTAGTTCTAGCATGCGAATTGGGTTGATGATTTATTTAGATTTTTTCATTTCTTCTCTTCGAGCAAGGATTGGTGGGTAGGGTCCATATTTATGTTGCACTTCTGAAAAACCATCTGTATAAGGACCGAAAGGGTGGTCAATTGGTTTTTTTGAGATATCTGGCCAATCCTTTTCAAGATTTTTAATTGGTCGTGGCCGACTATTAACAAATGCGGCTACATCCCAACTATCTTCTATACTTAAAACTGGATGTTCGTGGCTTGCTTCATTATTTGGCATATTACTATATACAAAACCTGCAAACCGAGATAGCCGATACAGGCCAGCCCCATTGTTATAGCTATTTTCACCCCAAAGAGGAGGGTACTCATATTCGGTTTCGTTGATGGCTAACACCCCCTCTCCATTCTGGCCATGGCACCGCTGACATTGACCCTGATAGACAATGCTGCCTTTAATGGGATCTGCTGCTCTATCTAGATAGGGAAGTTTATAAATGCCAGTTTGTTTTGGGGTAACTCCTTTAGGTACATCTTTCCCTACCCATTTGATATAGGCTTCTATCGCTTTGTATTCTTTGCTGAGACTGTCAGGTGCTTTCCCATTAAGGCTTCTTTCAAAACAGTCACTTACTCTTTTATAAATAGTTTCTATACTTCCACTCCTGTCTCTGAATCGTGGATAAGTAGAGGCCACTGCACCGTAGTTATTCCCCCAGGTTTTTTTACCTCCACTAAGGTGACAATTTTGACAATTCATTCCATTACTAATTGACCCTACTTTTCCATTAGGTCCTAAATAGCGTGAGGTATGCGTGATCAAGTCTTGTCCATAAATAACGAGAGTACGATTCTCGCCAGTTAATGTTCGATCGGTGAATAAACTTGGACTTGCCCAACTGCTATCATATGTGGTAGTAATTGGAGTAGGATTATAGGTTGTATTTAGTGAAAGAAAGTTCATAGCCAATACTAAGATGACGGCAGTAATGATTATAATAACAGGCCAGTTTTCTCTTATATTTTTACGAACAGACTCCATCTTGATTTTTAACGAAATTGATAGGTAGTGCCTTGTAATTGCGTGAGTAGTGTGGCGGGTTGGTCGGTTGCAGTTACTCGGTTTTGCAAAACAGGAGCTACGGGGGAGTGAACAGCCAAATATTCTTCAATTACCTGATGAAGGTTAGCCCCAAGTTTTTTGGGTTCTTTTACTTTTTCAATTCTACAAAGGGTGTCATCGGGATCTCCTTCTCTTTCACAGGCTACAACTGAGTAATATTTTTCTAATTGAAGAGATTCACCATTTACTTTCACCCAATTGACTCTTTTTCCTAGCTCATTACTAATGGTACAATTAACTTCCATTCCGGAGAAACGCACAAACCAACCCCCAAATCTTTTTGATGGGTCTTTAGCAAAGGCATTGTGTAATTCTTTTTCTAACCAGTCCCATAATTGTTGACCCGATACTTTTCCCATTTTTGCTTCACTGTCTACTGGTAACATATTCCATAAAAATTCTCGAGTAATTGAGGTCGTTTTTTTTGTGGGGTCTAAAGCAAGAGGTTGACAGAATCTAAATCCATTGCTTAATGCGATGTCAGGTTTAAATTTCCAGCGTACAGCATCTGTGATCAGATTGTCCATTGGAGTTTCAAGAACGAAATAGCGAACTAATGGAGTGATAGTGGTTCCAACTACTGTGTCAAGCTCGTTTTTAAATGGAGACTCTGCTACTTTAATGGCTTCAATAGTTGCAGGATCAGGAGGGTATCTTTTAGGATCTACATCTAAAAGATCATAGGTGTAGTTTTTAATTGTGCCGTTCTCTACTTCAATTTCAAGTTTTCCAAGAAATGAGCCAAATGCTCCGCACTCTACCACTTTTGTGTACTTGCCTTCAATGGGTACACGAACTCTTTCATGTGTATCTGCCCCTAAAATAAAATCTGCTCCTGCAACAGCTGGATTATTAGAAAGGCCAACTTGTTGTGCCAGTCCCATGTGCGTTACGATAAAAATGATACCACATCCTTCTACTTCTTTCAGAAGCTTGATGTATTTCGCAACATTTTGATCTGCATGTGTAAATCGAATTCCTTCACTATAAGCGGGCGATTGTCTTTTTGGTATCAGATGATCCGTATAGCCTATAAAACCCACTTTAGCACCTGCAATATATTTTATCCAATAGGGGGGGTAAATCAACTCGCCATTATCAGCATCTTTTGTATCATGCCACATATTGGCACAGATCTTGGCTGCTGTAGAATGCCCCATGTCATAGAGCATTTTCTTTTTTTTGTAAACAACTTCCCAGTTTCCAGGTAAAATCAAATCGTAATTAAATGAATTGAGTAGTGGAATCAGTGCTTCTCCTTCTGTAAGAGATGCAACTGCACTTCCATGAAAGTAATCGCCCCCATCAATAAGTAAAGTTTGAGTTGGATTTTCTTTTCTTAGCGTGTCAATCATTGTTTTTAATACAGCAAGTCCGCCTCTTTTTCGATACACTGGTTTTTCGTTTTCCCAAAAAAATTCATCATGTGTATTAAGTTGGGCATGTATATCTGAGGTATAAAGAATCGTGAATCGATTTGAGCTAGCTTTTTCCTTACTCAGTTTGGTTGCTTCCATAATTGGTGGAGCAGCAAATACTGTAGATCCAGCCGTTATGACTAATCCACTTCCCATTCCAGCAAAGGCGGTTTTTTTTATAAAATTTCTTCTTGATTGTGCTTTTGCTGCGGTATCCTTCATATTGAATGATTAAAGTCTCTCAAACATCCGTTATTAAATTCTTTTCTATTGTGATTAAGGTCACAATAGGGAGCTTAAAACCCCGATTTAACATAGCTCCAGCCCTGTTCTTGTAGTCGAACAATTTCTCCTATGCCCATTTTGACAAACCCTGCCTCTTTAACAATTTCCTCTTTTTTCACTTTTCTTTCTGCCATGGTATTTTCACAAGCTAAGAATTGTACCCCCATTTTTGTAAATTGAGTAATCTTTTCTTGTTGGTTGCTTATTTCTTTACGTAGTAAATCAAGACCAGCTCCGTGTGCAACAACAACAAGTTGAGCGCTATCACCCCAACCTGCTTGTAGATGTTTGAGATTATTCATAAGCCCCTTCCAGGCTAGTGAGTCTCCGCTTGTGATTTGTAGCACGAGTCGGTGAGCAGGAAGCTGAATTTTTCCTGCTTTTCCTTGTTTACTTTTTTCCCAGGCAAGAAAGCCTCCTGCAAGGTCATGTACATTTACAAAACCATTTTCTTTCATTAATTCTAGTGCACGTTGACTTCTCTTGCCCGATCTGCAATACAATAAATATTCTCCTTTTGTATCTAAGCTGGTTAATGCGTTTTTGAAACTATCTACTTCCTGTACATTTTGTAAACGAGCTCCAGTAATTTTTCCAGCTCTCCATTCAGCTGGCGTTCGCACGTCGATTAAAACTGTTTCTGGTTTTTTAAGATATCGATCAAATTGCTTTGGAGTTAAGCTGTTTTCTTGTGAAAATGATATACCGAATGAGATTGAAATTGCTATGGTAGCCAGGAGTAGTTTAATCCGCATAAAAATAATTAGCTAAAAGTTACAAATCAAAACTGGTATTTAAAAAAAGTTGATTTCTTGTATATGGAGTGGGGTTCGCATTATGTCGACTCCACTGGTATCCTAAGTTGATTTCGTAATTCTGTTTTTTTAGCTGCAATCCATTAAAGAAGCGATTATGATCAAAAGCAACTACTTCCTTACGTTGGTTGACGAAAAATTCATTTGTTAGATTATAATTTATGCTGGAATGCGCGTTTACTTTTACAATTGGGAACAGAAAGGTATTTTGAATACGAAGTCTTGTTTGAAATATAGTGACGGGCCCCGTTATATCTGTAAATCGAAATTCGTACCAGGCTCGATTTCTATTGATGATGTTCTTTAATTTCAAATTGCGTTGAATTCCATATGTGGAACGCAACTCTGTATAATCTTTTGTATTTCCTGATTGATTGAGTATGTCTCGATAACCATGAAATGAAAGGGGGCTTACGGCTAATACCCATCCTTTACCAATTTTATGATAAACCCATGGCCGGATGATTGTAAGCATCGACTCTTCAAAAATATTTTTTTGCTCCGTCCAGTAGTTGGATTGTCTGCGGTGGTGTAGCTCTAGTCCAATGCCTAGTTTTGGCTTGATCCAGTAATTAAAGTTGGCACGGACCCATGATTCATGTCTAGTTTGAGACCAACTTAAAAAAGTGGTAGTTGTGAAGAGTAAAGTCAGTAAGGTATACCTCATTATTATTGTAGGCTCAGCATATCATTGATTCCTCCACCATTGGTGAGATCTTCGAATCCTTGTTGCTTTAAAAAGTTTAATGCCATTCCACTACGATTACCGCTTCTGCAATAAAGAACAATTGGACCCTTAAATGCTTCAAACTCAGCTATTCGTTGGGGTAATTCCTCTAAGGGAATATTGATTGCCCCAGGATAATTTCCACTTTCAAACTCCCATGGGCTACGTACGTCAACAATAGTGGTGGCCGGATTTTTTACTAATTCTTTTAAGGATGACATAGTTCAAGTTTAATTTTTATAATAGGGTAGTGGGGCAAACGTAATCTGTCAATTTGAATTTCCCGCTGTCTTTGATTGCTTTGTATCCGCCTTTGACATCGATCAATTTGTCAAATCCTCGTGCGCGTAAGATGGATGTAAAAATCATGGAACGGTAACCTCCTGCACAATGTACATAGTAGGTTTTGTCTTTGTCAATTTGCATCATGGCATCATTGATAAAGTCAAGTGGAGTGTTTTCTACGTCTACAATGTGTTCACTCAAGTATTCACTCTTTTTCCTGACATCCAAAATATGAACGGATTGCTTTTCTATAATTGCTGCAAGTAAGTCGGCATCAACAGACTGAATTTGATCAATTTCTTTGCCAGCTTGTTTCCAGGCAGCAAAGCCTCCTTTTAAATAACCTATTGTAAAATCATATCCCACGCGTGCTAATCGAGTAACTACTTCTTCCTCTCTTCCTTCGTCACAGACTAACAAGATTTCTTGTTTGATGTCAGGAATCATAGCGCCAACCCAAGGAGCAAACTGTCCATCTATTCCAATATTAATTGAGTTTGGTACAAATCCCACAGCAAATGTTTGAGGTGCTCTCGTATCCAAAATCAATGCGCCGGTTTCATTGGCGGCTGCTTCAAATGCATCGGGACTTAAAGCGTGTTGCCCTCTCTCCAATACTTTATCAATACTGTCGTAACCTTGAATATTCATCATCACATTCAGAGGGAAATAGGCTGGAGGGGCAGTTAGTCCAGTTGTTACTTCTTTGATAAATTCTTCTTTGGTCATATCCGCTCTCAACGCATAATTATTTTTCTTTTGATTTCCCAGTGTATCGGTGGTTTCCTTACTCATGTTTTTACCACAGGCGCTTCCTGCACCATGTGCAGGATATACGGTGACTGAATCTGGTAAAGGCATGATTTTATTTCTGAGAGAGTCAAATAAGTAACCTGCTAATTTTTCTTGCGTTAGATCGCTAGCAACTTTTTGTGCCAAATCTGGACGGCCTACATCACCAATAAACAAAGTGTCTCCGGAAAATAGTGAGGTGGGAGTTCCGTTTTGATCGAGTAACAAATAGCAGGTGCTTTCCATGGTATGCCCTGGGGTGTGTAGCACTCTTAATGTGATGTCTCCAATTTTAAATTCTTGGCCATCAGTCGCAATAATAGTTTCAAATGCTGGGTTAGCGTTTGGTCCATATACAATTGGTGCTCCAGTTTTTTTACTTAAATCTAAATGTCCTGAAACGAAATCTGCGTGAAAGTGGGTTTCAAAAACATATTTAATGGTGGCACCATTTCTTGTGGCCTTTTGAATATAAGGGGCTACTTCACGAAGCGGATCTATTACTGCGGCTTCCCCATTACTTTCAATATAATAAGCACCTTGTGCAAGGCATCCGGTATAAATCTGTTCAACTTTCATAAAAATTTATTTTTTGTCTCTAGTCGCAAATTTCGTTATTTATAATAATTCTAACGTGATTCAAGTCACACACTAATGAGCTCCTCCAGTACTTTCTTTTACTAGAATATATACTCCCATAACTAGTACGAACCAGCCAAATCCCTTTTTTAGCTTTTGGCCGTCAATTTTTTTACTCCAGTTATTGCCAATAAATATTCCTATCACAGCCATACTTGATACCATAGTTAACAAGGTCCAATCCATCTTTTGCTGCGCGAGGTCACCTAAAAAACCTATCAAGGATTTGGCTGCAATAATCAAAAGGGAGGTGCCAACTGCTTCCTTCATAGGAAGTTTTGTTAGTAAAACAAGTGCAGGAATAATTAAAAACCCACCGCCAGCCCCCACAAGGCCTGTTAAAAGGCCTACTATAGTTCCCTCCACCATGATCAATGGATAGTTGAAGGAAATAGTATTACCTGCAATACTAGAATTGGAAGATTTTTTACCACGAATCATTGAAAAGGAAGCAGCAATCATTAACAATGCAAATAGTAACATGAGTAGCATGCTCTTTGTGAGGGTAAACGATGCTGTAGTGAATAGTTCAACTGGAATAGCAGGAACTATATATTTTCTCGTCAAAAAAACCATTACGATAGAAGGGGCGCCAAAAATTAGTGCAGTTTTTACATTGACAAGTCCTTCTTTATATTTCGGGTATGTTCCAATTAAACTTGTTATTCCTACAATAAAAAGTGAGTAGGCGGTAGCAAGAACCGGATCTACTCCAAAAAGGTAGACAAGTACTGGTACAGTGAGAATTGACCCTCCGCCTCCAATCAAACCCAATGAAAGTCCAATTAATAGTGATGCAAATAAGCCCAAGAGAGTAAGAACGTCAAAAGTAATTGCAGTCATTGCCGGCATAGTTTAATTTTCGCGAATCTAAATTTCTCTCTCACGATGATGCGTGACCTTTGTCACTTAGTTAACTCAATCATATTTCGATTAAGTTTAACGAGTCCGCGCTGTTCCATTTTTTTTAGTAATCTTGAAATGACTTCGCGAGAACTATTTAAGTCTTCTGCAATTTGCTGGTGGGAGAGTTCGATTTTTTGTTTACCTGTTTTTTCTTGATACCGCTTTAAATAAAATTCTAGTCGCTCATCCATATTGCGAAAAGCGATATCATCAACAACAGCTAGTAATTCATCAAACCGGCTTCTATACGTTTGAATTACAAATTGATACCAAGACTTATGTTCTTTCATAAGTTGGTCCATCAATTGAATTGGCAACAGTAAAATTTCCGTTTCTTCCTCTGCTACGGCTGTAATTTCGCTGGACCTTGCTTGTAGCGCACAGATCATAGAGACTGCGCAGGCTTGACCTGGACCTATATAATACATTAAGAATTCACCACCATCAGGCCCTTCACGATAAATTTTAACTCTTCCATTAACGATTAAAGCGGTGGATTTGATGAATTGGCCCGTACGCATAATAATCTCGCCGGGTTGAAACGTTTTAAGAGTTGCTTCTTTTTCAATCAACGCAAGTAGAGATGTATCAAAATCAGGAAAAATATTTCTCCAGTTCATGAATAGTTAGCTTAGTATAGTTTCCATTTTCATACTCCTGCTTCCTTTGATTAGAAAGTGGGTGTTTTCAAAACTTTGTGCATGATACCATTCTGCAGCTTCTTTTGACGTGCCGAATTGGATATAAGGATGTTTCAGTTGGCCAAATTGTTCACCCACCAACACAACATTTTGAAAATCGTATTTGCCAATTAAATCGATTATTTGCTGATGCTCTTTACTACTTTCCTCTCCTAATTCAGCCATTGAACCCAGCATGACTATCTTTTTCTCAGCTTGTATCTTACTAAAGTTTTCAATGGCTACCTGCATGCTACTCGGATTGGCATTGTATGCATCTAAGATGATCGCATTAGTTCCTTTCTTAATTAACTGTGACCGGCTGTTGGTAGGTTGGTAATTTTCTAATGCTGTTTTGATTGCAGGAGGGGAAACACCAAAATGAATTCCTACTGATACGGCTAATAACACATTGGATAAATTATAATCGCCTACTAATTGAGTTTGTATAGAAGATAACTCAGGTAGAACTCCTTTAGTTGTATTTAGTATACTTACACATAAAAATGGATCCGCTTTGATTATTGTTCCAACTGTTTCTCCTTGCGCCGATCCAAATGTTATTTTGTTTTGGATGCCCATTGACATCTCACTTAAGTAGGCTAAATCTAAATTGATAAAAACAGTTCCGTTTTCCTGTCTGATAAAATCAAATAACTCTCCTTTTCCTTTTCTCACTCCTTCAACGCCGCCAAAACCTTCTAGGTGTGCTTTGCCACAATTCGTAATAATCCCGTGTGAGGGCAATGCATAAGTACAATAGCCTGCAATTTCTTTTTGATGATTAGCGCCCATCTCGATGACTGCTATCTCTGCATCTTTTTGCACCCGTAGTAGTGTAAGTGGAATACCGATATGGTTATTAAGATTGCCCTGTGTAGTGTATGTTTTAAAAGTAGTGGATAACACGGCGTGTACTAACTCTTTTGATGTAGTTTTTCCATTACTTCCGGTAATTGCCAAAAATGGAACTGAAAATTGTTCACGATGTTTTTTGGCCAATGCTTGTAAGGTGGTTAAAACATTATTCACTACGATCGTGCGATCATCAATGTAGTAGGCAGGGTCATCAATAATTGCTGCCACTGCTCCGGCATCTAGTGCTTGTTTGGCAAATTGATTACCATTAAAGTTGTCTCCTTTCAATGCAAAAAAAAGTGAACCAGGAGCTAACTGCCGGGTATCCGTTTGTACGGAAGGGTATTGTTGAAAAAGTGAGTACAATGAGTCAATAGACATGATGCAAATGTACTTGGCAACTTATAAAAAAACCCTCCGTGGGGAGGGTTTTCAATTTTGTTTTGTGATTATCTTTTTTGTCTTTTGGTAGGGAAGTACTGACCTGTTTTACGTTTGTTCCCTAATTCCGGACTACCTACACGATTCATTGCACAACGGAAACCGATAGTAGCCGATCCCAAATCGTCTTCCAGAAAGCGACGAGCGCCAGGGCTTAACCAGTAGGCACGATCATTCCAGCTTCCACCTTTATATACTTTTGAGCGCTGAGGATCCAACAATGTTGATACGCCATATCCGTAAGAAGCGGCTGATAAAGAGTCGCCATCCAAAAAGTCAATTACATTACCACGCTGATAATTTCTTCTATTACGTGCATCTGCATCTGTAACTTCTAACATTTTTACACGACCTAACGAATCGCGCTCATAGCGTGCAGAAGGGTCTAATGTAGTAGAGTCTGCAACGTATAATTTCATGAATTTGTTACCACGGAAAGGAGCAGGCTGGTCATCATAATCTAATGTAGAAAGTGGACGATAGGTATCTTCTACCCACTCGCTCACATTACCTGCCATATTATAAAGACCAAATGCATTGGGGTAGTAAGATTCTACAGGTGCAGTATAGAAGGCACGGTCATTCAATCCTCCGGCCACACCCGCATTATCACCGTTTCCTCTTTTGAAGTTTGCATAAAACTGTCCTTGCAAACTACCTCTTCTGTTTTCACGAAGGCCGTTTACATTTTGTCCCCAGGGATAAATTTGTTTATTAGATTGCAATTCTTCTCCACGTTTTCCTTCTTTCAAACTGGTGCGTGGGTTTTGACCAATCAAACCATACGCGGCATATTCCCACTCAGCTTCAAAAGGAAGACGATATTCTGGACTAACAATACCAGACTCTAAAGTTGGTTGTTGTGGAGCGCGACCTTTACTGGCACGCATAGCTTTACCGGGAGGAGCTGTATAAAGTCCTAATAAATAAGAGCGGGTATTGAAGTTGTTGTCACCCTGTTGAGCACCGGGTTTCAAATTATTCTTATTGATGAATCCTTTTTCAACTAACGTAGATTCATTGTATCGATCTGTTCTCCACAAACAGAAATCTTTAGCTTGTTTCCAACTAACTCCTACAACCGGATAGTAATTGAAAGCCGGGTGACGGAAGTACAGTTCTACAGAAGGTTCGTTATAACTTAACTCACTTCTCCAAACCAAGGTATCTGGTAGGGCACCTTCCACAATCTTTACGTTTTCAGGGTCGGATGGGTCAAATATTTTGGCGAGCCAGAAAATATATTCTCTGTAATGCACATTGGCGACCTCAGTACGGTCCATATAAAAAGAGGGTACTGATACACGTCGAGGGATATTGTTCCAATCGGCCATCACATCTTCTTCTGTCTGGCCCATTGTGAAAGTTCCACCTTCAACAAATACAAGGCCAGGTCCAGTTGCTTGATCCTTTGCCTGCGCCACCTGAAATCCGCCTTTTTCGTTGTAATTCCATCCAGTTACGCTGGATTTGGGCGATTTTTTAGCAAAAAGCCCTTTTCCCTTACAGGAATTGAGCATAACAAGACTGGTCAAGGCCAGTAAAAAAGGGAAAAAACGTCTCGAGTTTAGCATAATCCTTCGATTGGTAATGAGTAACGCGGGTTTAACTCTCGTTATTGCCCACTTTTATGCCCCTACAAGCAGGGTCTGCGAATTTAGGCAGTTTGCTTCACAAACGGATTCATCGAGCTTTAATTTTTTGTCTTCACAACCCCTTTTTAAACAGGGAATTAGGCTAATTGGCAGCCTTTAGGTACTTTTTTTAAAAAAAAGGAATATTTTAACAATATTGTGCATCTGGTTGCGTTTTCCTCCCGAAGGGAGGATTCACCTAAAAAGTGGTCACCCCGATCAAAGCCCCCAAAACCGACAAAAAATTTCAATATTGAAAAAAAATCTGTTTTCGGAAGGTTTTTGATCAAAAACGCTATATTTACACACTATTTAAAAAATTTCTAATGAGACTAACTGCACTAAAACTGACTGCCAGCATCCTGCTAGTTTGTGGCCTGACTGCCAACGTATCCGCGCAGACTGACCCCATCAATGTTGTAACTACAGCCGTTCCTTTCTTGCGTATTTCTCCTGACGCACGTTCAGGTGGAATGGGTGAAATGGGAGTTGCTACTTCTCCTGATTCTTATTCTGGAATTTGGAACGTTGCAAAGGTTGCTTTCAACCAGTCTAACGCACGTATTTCAGCTACGTATACTCCATGGATGAAAGACCTCGTAAACGATGTTTACTTGGCTTCTGTAACTGGTTTCAAGAAGTTGGATGACAACCAAGCTCTTTCTGCTTCGGTTCGTTATTTCAGCCTTGGTAATATCCAGTTCACTGATTTCACTGGCGCTGCTTTGGGAACTGAGCACAGACCACGTGAGTTTGGTGTTGATCTTGGATATTCTCGCAAACTTTCAGATAAAAGTGGTGTAGGTATCACTTTGAAGTATATCAATTCTAACCTAACTGGTGGTTTAACTAACGGAAGCACTACCTACAAGACTGGTTCTTCAGTTGCTGCTGACTTAGGTTATTATCATGATGGTAAAAAGAATGGTACAGGCCTTGCTTGGGGAGCTGTTCTTTCTAATCTCGGTGCTAAAATTGCTTACACTAATAACGCAGATGCTAAAGACTTCATCCCTGCTAACTTAGGTTTGGGATTGAACTACACTAAAAAATACAATAACACAAACAGCCTTTCTTTCGGTGCTGAATTGAACAAATTGTTAGTTCCAACGCCTCCAGGTGCTGGTGCAACAGCTGCTGATTTAGCTGCTTACAGAAGCAAGAGCGTTGTAGGAAGCTGGTTCAGCTCTCTAGGAGATGCTCCTGGTGGATTTGGAGAAGAAATGAGAGAAGTATCTGTAGGAGCTGGTGCTGAGTGGGCTTACAATAGTCAATTCTACTTCCGCGCTGGTTACTTCTATGAGAACAAAACAAAAGGAGATCGTCGTTACTTCACAACAGGTTTGGGTGTGAAATACAATGTATTCCACTTCAACTTCGCTTACCTGATTCCTTCTGGAAGCGGCGTGAATCGTAACCCTCTTTCAAATACTCTTCGTTTCCAGGTTTCATTTGACTTGGGTGGTAAATAATTATAGCGTTTTCAATTTCAAAAAGGCCCTGGATTACCGGGGCCTTTTTGTTTATTTGCACTAAATCGATTTTATGTCTTTACGAATAGGTTCTGGTATTGACTTTCATCAGCTGGCTGAGGGGCGTGCGTTATGGATAGGAGGTATACAAATTCCGCACCATAAAGGTGCCGTGGGTCATAGTGATGCAGATGTGTTATTACATGCTATTTGTGACGCATTATTGGGTGCATTGGCTCTAGGAGATATTGGTCAGCATTTTCCAAACACTGATGACGCTTTTAAAAATATTGATAGTAAAATTTTACTTGAGAAATGCGTTGAGCTGGTTCAGTCTAAGGGATACTCGGTGGTGAATGTGGATGCAACATTATGTTTAGAGACGCCAAAGATCAGACCTTATGTTACAAAGATGCAGGAGACAATTGCTCCTTTACTTGGTGTAGCAATTGATGCCGTATCTATCAAAGCAACAACGACCGAAAAAATGGGCTTTGCGGGAAGAGAAGAAGGCTTAATGGCGCAAGCCACCGTATTGCTTCAACAATCATAGTATTACACCGCTATCTTTGCGCGATGACGTCCCTGTCTGTAAAAATTGTTAATCGGTCAACCAATCCATTACCTACTTACGCAACAGCGTTTTCTTCGGGGATGGATTTACGTGCTAATTTGTTGGAGAAGCTTGTTCTTTCAGTAGGGGAGAGAAAATTGATTCCTACCGGACTTTATATTGAGCTGCCACAAGGATATGAAGCACAGGTGCGCCCTCGCAGTGGTCTTGCCTTGAAGCAGGGTATTACCTGTCTCAATTCTCCTGGCACCATTGATGCAGACTATCGAGGAGAAATTGGTGTATTGCTGATTAATCTTTCGGGTCAGGAACAAGTAATTCAACATGGCGACAGAATTGCGCAATTAGTGATTCAGCCGGTTGTTCAATGTGCATGGGAGACGGCCACTGAATTGTCGGATACGCAAAGAGGGGATGGCGGTTTTGGTCACACCGGGGTCAAATAAATTAATTCATGAGAGTCCTATTATCTGTATTTCTATTTGCTGTGCTGCTAACGTCTTGCAGAAGTACCCGAAAAATTCAAACAGCTATTGTAAAAAAGGATAGCACACAGGCAAACATACTCTCAGACCTCGAAAGAGCACGGTTGGATTCAATTGCTTTTATTAAGGAAAACTATACGCAACTACAGGCCCATCGTATCAATTACACCACATTCAACGCAAAATTGGATGTTGATTATGATGATGCGGTTGGCACTAAATTGAATCTAAACGCACAAATCCGTTTGTATAAAGACAGTGTAATCTGGGCTTCTATTACGGCTATATTGGGTATAGAGGGTCTTCGTGTTTACATTACGAAGGACTCAGTCAAAATTCTGGATAAACAAAACAAAGTGTATGTAGCTCGAAGTGTTGCATACTTGACCGAAATCACAGCGCTCCCTCTTACGCTCTCTTCCCTTCAGGATTTATTGGTTGGGAATCCCGTTTTTCTGGATTCTACCCTTCATGCGTATAGCAAGGGGCCTTCTACTATTTCACTGCATGGGGTGACTACTTTTTTTAAAATCCTCTTCACCATTAGTGAGCAGGAAAAGCAATTGCTTAGTACCAAACTGGACGATTTGGATGAGACTCGAAACCGCACTAGTTTTTTGGGGTACGCTGAGTACGATTCCAAGTTGGGCATTCCATTTTCTCAACGGCGTACTATTTCTGTTTCCGAAAAGAAAAAATTGAATGTAGAGCTTCGATTTAAGCAGTATACATTTAATGAAACGTTAAGTTTCCCCTTTGCCATTCCAAAAAATTATCGTCGCGGTTGAGTAATAAAATTTATTTTGCAACCAATCGTTATAATCGTTTCATGCGCTTTAAACTAATCTTACTTCTTTTGTTGTGTTGGGCAGTTGTGACTGCTAGCTATGCTCAACCCGGTAACGATAAGTCGCAACTAGAAAAAGAACGACAAGAAATACAAAAAGAGCTAAAAGAGATACAGAGTCTTTATGAGTCGGTAAAAGGTCAGACCAAGCAGACGCTTAGTCAACTCAATGTGCTCAATAAAAAGATTTCTATTCAAGAGCGTTACATCAATAGCATCAGCCGCGAAATACGTTCAATTGATGATGATATCTATTTAAGCGAGTTAGAAATTTATCGCTTAAATAGGCAATTGGATACACTTAAAGTACAATATGCTCGTTCCGTTGGGTATGCCTATAAGAATCGAAGTAATTACGATTACGTAAACTTTATATTTTCAGCTAGTAGCTTTAATGATGCAGTAAAGCGAATTTCTTATTTGAAGAGTTATCGTGATTATCGCGAAAAGCAAGTAGGTACAATCTATAAAACGCAGGAGTTGATACTAGAGCGACGTAAGCAACAACTGGTTCGTAAAGAGCAGAAGAATAGTGCGCTGGAAACGCAGACGAAGCAAGTGCAGGAACTGGCCGCTCAAAAGAAAGAAAAGAATGCTGTGGTGGCGAAATTGAAGAGTAGAGAGAAAGAACTGTCTCGACAAATTGCTGAAAAGAAAAAGAAGGACCGCGATCTACAAAATGCAGTATTAGCAATTGTTCGAAGAGAGATTGAATTAGCTAAGAAAGAGGCGGAGGAGCGCAGACGAAAAGAAGAGGAAGAGCGAAAAAGAAATACAGCTGTTTCTACTTCTGGGGCTCCCGCTAAACCGGGCGCAACTACAACTGATAAGCCTTCTGCTTCTTCAACAACTCCCGTGTCTACCGACGCAACAGCTTCTTCTACACGTAGAAATGAATTAGCAAAGCGACCTGAAAGTTATCTGGATCTAAATGCAAAAGATATAGCGCTTAACAGCAGTTTTGAAGCAAATCGTTACAAATTGCCTTGGCCGGTTGACAATGGAATTGTGGTGCTAAAATTTGGCGATAATAAAATTGAAAATACATTTTTGACCATTGATAATCCTGGCCTCACGATTGCAACTCCTAATGCTGGCACTAATGTAAAAGCCGTTTTTGAAGGAGAGGTGCGTGGAGTGTATAATCTTGGAGACGGGATGGCTGTAACTATCCGACATGGAAAATATTTTACGACTTATAGTAATTTGTCTTCAGTTACTATTGCAAAAGGCGCGATGGTTAAGACTGGCCAAATAATTGGTAAAACAGGGAAGGACGATGAAGGAAATGGGGGTCAGATTGATTTTATCATGACCATGGAGACTAAAAAAATCGATCCTCAAGGGTGGCTTCGACGCTAATCACTCTTTTATAAACCGAGCGTATAATTTTTCATACTGTGGTACGATATGATGAATATCGAATTTACAGGCTTGCTTGTACGCGTTATTTCTAAATGTTTGCAAGGTTTGTTCATCCTGTAATAATGAAAGTACTTGTTTGCTCATGGAGTCTGTATCTCCTACTTTGCTGAGCATACCTGTTACTCCATCAATATTGATTTCTCCTAATCCACCGGCATCTGTGGATACAACGGGAACTTTTGCGGCCATTGCTTCGAGTGCAGCTAATCCAAAACTCTCATATTCGGAGGTCAGTAGAAAAACGTCTGCAATAGCAAGTATATCTTCCATTTGCTCTTGCTTCCCAACAAAAAGTACATCTTCACTCACCCCCAATTCACGGCTTAAATCTTCTGCGGTACTGCGCTCAGGTCCATCACCAACAAACAAAAGTTTAGTGGGTATTTTATGATGCACTGCCGCAAATATTTTTACTACATCGGGGATACGCTTTATTTTTCTAAAGTTAGAGGCATGTAATAGAATACGTTCACCTGCAGGAGCAATTGCTTTTCTAAATGCATCGATTGGTTTGCGATTAAAACGGGCGACATCCACAAAATTCATGATCACCTCGATCTCTTTTTCTATTTTGAAATGACGATACGTTTCCTCACGTAAGTTGTGCGACACAGCTGTGATGACGTCACTTTCGTTAATTGAAAAAGTAACTACTGGAGCATAGGTTTTATCGCGGCCTACCAGCGTAATATCGGTGCCATGTAGCGTTGTGATAAAGGGAATCTGAATTCCTTCTTTCGCTAAAATTTGTTTTGCTAAATAGGCGGCCGATGCATGAGGGATCGCATAGTGCACGTGTAATAAATCCAGGTGATGATTTTTGATAACATCTACAAGCGTGCTGGCTAGTGCTGTTTCATAAGGTGGAAAATCGAATAACGGATAGGTAGGCACCTGTACCTCGTGATAAAAGATATTGGGTACAAATCGTTCTAGCCGAACGGGTTGCTGGTAGGTTACAAAATGTACTTCATGGTTTTTTTGTGCCAGCGCTTTGCCGAGCTCAGTAGCTAATACGCCTGAGCCTCCAAACGTGGGATAACATACAATGCCGATTTTCATACTATTGCGCTGGTTGAGTCTGTAAAGGTAGGCTATTTGGGAGAGGTGAATTCATGAACGAGAATCATTAACTTCAATATCATTAAACAACCGATTTATGTTTTCGTTCAGTCGTTTTACCCTCTTGCTATTGGTATTTGTGAGTCAGTTTGCATGGTCTCAATCTGCTGACTCTTTGTTTATCAAGAATTTGGCTGATGAAATTTTACGGCATTCCAAGGCTTATGAACAATTAGCCTATTTAACGAAGCAAATTGGGCCTCGTTTAGCAGGTTCAGCGGGAATGGTTAAGGCCGAACAGTGGGGTTTGAAAGAAATGAAAAAAGCGGGTGCTGATAAAGTTTGGGGGCAGGAGTGTTTGGTTCCTCATTGGGTGAGAGGTGGGGTAGACAAGGCCACTGCATTTTTTGTTGCGAATGATAAAAAAGGAATAGTATTGGATGTAGTTGCATTAGGTAATTCAATTGGAACAGGTTCATCTCCATTACGTGCAGAGGTAGTGGAGGTGAAATCATTTGAAGATCTTGAATTAAAAAAAGAAGTAGTCAAGGGTAAAATTGTTTTTTACAATTATCCCTTCAACCCCACTTTTGTCCGTACGTTTCAAGCTTATGGTGATGCCAGTAAATACAGGGGGCAAGGACCTTCTCAAGCGGCTAAATATGGTGCTGTTGGAACAATTGTACGCAGTATGAGTCATGGCACTAATAATCATCCGCACACGGGAGCAACACGTTATGATAGTATGTACAATAAAATTCCAGCGGTGGCTATTGGATTAGAAGATGCAGATCAATTAAGTAAATGGATTACACAGGAATCAGTACAGGTGCAAATCAAAACTAATGGTCATTTTTTGCCAGACACAATTGGCCATAATGTAATTGGAGAATTGACTGGTGCTGAATTTCCCAATGAAATTATTACAGTAGGTGGGCATCTGGATAGCTGGGATAATTGCGAAGGAGCACATGATGATGGAGCAGGTTGTGTACAGACGCTTGAAATACTACGAGCCTTTAATGCAATCGGGTATCGTCCGCGTCATACAATACGTTTTGTATTATTTGCCAATGAAGAAAATGGATTGAGGGGAGGTTCTAAATATGCAGAGGAGGCGAAACAAAAAAATGAAAAACACATTTTTGCGTTGGAGAGTGATGCAGGAGGATTTACTCCGCGTGGTTTTGGATTTACCATGAGTGAGCCACAGTATCAAAAAGTACTGGGTTGGCAATCGCTGATTGCTCCCTATGGCTGTAGTGAATTTAGTCGCGGAGGGGGTGGAGCAGATATTGGGCCACTTAACCGCACGTTTAATACACCTGTTGCCGGTTTACAACCCGACTCGCAGCGTTATTTTGATTATCATCATGCCCGCAACGATGTGTTGGAAGCTGTCAATAAACGAGAACTTGAATTGGGCGCTGTAAATATGGCTGCCTTATTATACCTGGTAGATCGTTACGGACTAGGCCAGTAGATTGTTGGTGGCCATCGTTACTCTGTCAAAGGGGAAGCGCTGCATTACTTCATTCATTTGTGCTGCAATAGCTGCAGTGCATAAATTACCAATACTGCCTTCGTGTGTATGATTGAGTTGCGTAGGTGCTTGATAAGTTCCGTTTTCAATCGCAGCCCCCACCTGACGATAGGCATCTCTAAAAGGGATGCCCTGTAATACAAGTGCATTTACCGCCTCAACACTAAACAGGTGCTCATATTTTTTATCTTGTAAAAGATTTTCACTGATCTTAATCTGGCTGATCATTTGCTGAAGCAGCTGGATGATATCTTGTAGTTGCTGAAAAGCGGGGAATAAATGTTCTTTTAATAATTGTAAATCACGGTGATAACCAGAGGGTAAGTTGGTTGTCATCATTATGATTTCATTGGGAAGTGCTTTGAGACGATTGCAGTGTGAGCGAATCAATTCAAATACGTCGGGATTTTTTTTATGCGGCATGATGCTACTTCCCGTAGTAAGTTCATCTGGAAAACTAATAAAGCTGAATTGCTGATTCATGTACAAGCAAACGTCCATGCTGAAACGAGATAGTGTTTCAGCAATGCCCGACAGCGCTTGCGCTACTACTCTCTCCGTTTTTCCTCTTCCCATTTGTGCGTACACTACATTGTAGTTGAGGTTGTCAAATCCAAGTAGCTCTGTAGTGTAGCTACGGTCAATTGGAAAGGAGGATCCATATCCTGCAGCTGATCCAAGAGGATTTTTGTTGACAACTGAATAGGCTGCTTGCAATTGAATACAATCGTCTACCAAGCTTTCTGCATAAGCCCCAAACCAAAGTCCAAATGAAGAAGGCATAGCTAATTGCAAATGCGTGTATCCGGGTAGCAAAGTCGCTTTATATTTTTCGCTCTGTGCTTGTAATAAAGTAAATAAGGGTTGAAGCGATTGCGCAACCTCTTGTAATTGCTGTCTTAGAAAAAGACGGATATCAACGAGCACTTGGTCATTTCTGCTTCGAGCCATGTGAACTTTCTTTCCTGTGTCACCTAAACGTTGCGTCAGTTCCCATTCTACTTGTGAGTGAATATCCTCCATATCGGAGCGTAAGTCAAAATTACCTTTGGTGATTTCTTGATAAATTGATTTTAATTCTTTGCATAGCTTGGAAGATTCCTCAGGGGTAAGCAGGCCTACTTTTCCTAGCATCTTTACGTGTGCAATCGATCCAATTACATCATAACCTGCGAGATAGGCATCCATTTCTCGGTCTTTGCCAACTGTAAATTTTGTAACAATTTCAGCTGCTTCTTTTCCTTTTTGCCAAAGTTTCATAAGTCCTTATTTAGAGGCTAATTGATCAATGAGTGCGCAATAGCAATCAATTCCATTTTTTATTTCGTCCACTCCAATCCATTCATCTGCACTATGACTTCTGGCTGAATTGCCTGGCCCTAATTTGAGAGCGGGAAAAGGAATTAGTGCTTTATCTGAAGTTGTTGGCGATCCATAGTACGCTAGTTTGTTCGTTAATCCAGCTTTCACTAGGGGATGCTCCAAATCGATCATGCTGGATCGTAATCGCGTACTACGGGGTTGGATGGTGACAGAAGCGGATAGCTCTGATTTTATGGTTGTGATAATCTCTTCAAAGGTGTAGCGTTCATTTACGCGTACATCCACTACAAAACGGCAGGTAGCTGGTACCACGTTGTGTGCCTTATTTTCGGTTTCAATTACCGTTACACTCATCTTAACCGGCCCCAGTAGTACAGATCTATTTTCGAATTCATACTCTTGAAACCACTGTATCGCATTTAATGCATGATAGAGTGCGTTATCTCCTTCTTCGCGCGCAGCGTGCCCGGCTTTTCCAGTAGCAATTGCATCTAAAACCAATAGTCCTCTTTCGGCAACTGCCATCGATAGTAAGGTGGGTTCCCCAACAATTGCGCAGGTATTGGAATGTAAATGATCTTTTGTAAAACAACCTTTTGTCCGCTGAATGAAAAGAGGATCTTTTAAAAGTGCTTCTACGCCACCACTTCCACTGATTTCTTCTTCAGCAGTGGCTGCCAATACTAGGTTCCATCCTGGTATACCATTCGAATGAAAATGTAAAAAAGTGGCAATTAGTGCAACCAATGGACCACCTGCATCATTTGCTCCCAATCCATACAATTTTTCGTTTTCAATGATTGGCGTAAAAGGATCCTTTGTATACTGTGGATTGGGTTTTACGGTATCGTGGTGCGAGTTGAGCAAAAGAGTAGGTTTTGTGAGATCAATATCACCCGCTACTGCATACACATTATTGCCAGTTCTATAACTTGTTACCCCTTTTTGCTGAAGATAATTTTCTATACAGGTTGCGGTTTGCTCTTCTTCTTTGCTAAAGGAGGGAATCGCGATGAGCGATTTTAATAACTCCAGAGCTTCCTGTTTTAGCAAATCGTTATTCATAGTTATAAACTAATAGTCGTTCCTGCTTTGCCTTGTACCAAGTCTTGTAATTTTTCCGCTTTTCCAATGATTACCTGTTGTACTCCAGCACGTAGCGCACTGAATGCATTATCTAATTTTGGAATCATTCCCGCATGAATCTGTCCTGTTTTTTTCAATTGTTCATATAATGAAGGATTGATCGATTGCAATACAGAATCTTCCTGCTCCGAATTTTCCAGTACTCCTTCTTTTTCAAAGGTAAAGAGTAGTCGAGTTTGAAAAGTATTGCTTAAACTCACTGCAATTTCTTGTGCGAGCGTATCGGCATTGGTATTTAGTAATTGACCTTTTTTGTCATGGGTGATGGGTGCCAGTACAGGAGTTGCTTCGCTAAGAAGTAGACCTTTTAAAAAAGTTGTATTGACTTGATCAATATCACCCACCCAACCGTAATCAATAGTGGGGTGATTGCGTTTATGGGCTTGCACCGTATTGCCATCTGCTCCGGTAAGGCCAACTGCGTTACAGCCAAGAGCTTGTAGCTGTGCTACAATATTCTTATTGATATAGCCAGCATACACCATTGTAACAATCTTAAGTGTTTCCGCATCTGTAATTCGACGGCCTTCGATCATTTGTGGAACGATACCCATTTTTTCACTTAGCTGACTAGCTAATTTTCCTCCGCCGTGTACTAATAAAGTATAGCAAGGATTCAGATTGTTTTTAGTGATAGTGAACGTTGCAAAAAGTTGCAAAAATTCCTCCAATTTTTTGGGATTGTCAATCAGCTGACCGCCCACTTTAATGATATAGAGGGTAGGTTTACTCATTGTTGTTCCAAAAGGGTTTTCAAAACGGCTTGTGCAGCCCATACTCGGTTACCTGCTTGTTGGGTAACTAAGCTTTGTGTGCCATCCAAGATTTCATCACTTAATTCAACATTTCTGCGAACAGGTAAGCAGTGCATTACTTTGGCTTGATTGGTGCTAGCCAACAACTGGTTGGTTAACATCCAAGAATCGTTTCCTTCAATCAGTTTTCCATACTCCTGATAAGAACTCCAGTTTTTTACATAGACGAAATCTGCCTTTTCAAGTGCCTCTTTTTGATTGTGCACAACGGTTGCCCCTTCTGTAAATTGCTTGTCTAATTCCAGGCCTTTTGGATGTGTAATTACAAATTCTGCCTCTCCCCAAGCATTGACCCACTCTGCAAAACTATTTGCTACACATTGTGGCAATGGCTTAATGTGTGGGGCCCAGGTTAAAACAATTCGAGGTTTGCGATTAGCGTAGCTGGATGAGTGATTTAGTATTTCTTCTTTGATGGTTATAAGATCTGCCAACGATTGAAGCGGATGACGAGTTGCTGATTCGAGGCTAAGTATTGGGATGCCGGCGTATTTTACAAATTGGTGAAGGATTTTTTCCTGATAATCTTCTTCTCTGTTCTTTAATGAGGGAAAGGTGCGTATAGCAAGTATATCAAAATACTGTCCTAAAATAGGGGCTGCATCTTTTACATGTTCTACCGTTGTGCCATTCATGATGGCACCTTCTGCAAATTCAAGCGCCCAACCCTCTGAACCAATGTTAAAAATAATGGTCTCCATTCCCAGTTGCTGTGCAGCTACTTGAGTGCTTAGCCTTGTACGCATACTGGGGTTCAAAAAAAGACATCCGATACGCTTACTTTTTCCTAGCTGTTGATCTTGAAAAGGTTGTTTTTTATACAGTAGTCCTTGTTCAATGAGTGCATCAATATTATTGGCGTCTTTGACTGATAAAAAATGTTTCATACAATAGTTCAAGAATTCAAGACAGAAGATAATTTTTTAATGGCATTTATAAATCGAGTTGCATCTGCTTGCGTAAGTGCTAACGAAGGAAGAAGACGTATCACATTGGGTTTAGCTTCTCCAGTGAAAATATGTTCTTCCCACAAAAGCTTTTTTTTGAGTTCACTTAACTCAGCGGGTACATCAAACCCAATCATCAGTCCTCTGCCTCTTACATGCTTAATAGTTGAAATTGACTTCAATTCTTTTTGTACGTACGCTCCAATTTTGGCCGCATTGTCCAAGAGATTCTCTTTTTCTATCACCTCTAAAACGCCAAGCGCGGCCGCACAAGCCAAGTGATTGCCACCAAAAGTGGTTCCTAGCTGAAAATGCTTAGGTTGAATATGTGGAGCAATCAAGATACCTGCTACAGGAAATCCATTTCCCATACCCTTCGCCATCGAATAGATGTCAGCTTTTACCCCTGCAAAATCATGACTAAAAAATTGGCCACTTCTTCCGTAGCCACATTGCACACTATCTGCAATATAAACGGCGCCATATTTAGTACAGCAGGTACGTATTTGTCGTAAAAAACTATCTTCTGCAATATGAATACCTCCCACACCTTGTATGCCTTCAATAATTACTGCTGCAATTTCGTCTCCTTGTTTTTTAAAACAATCCTCTAAAGCTTGCTCATCGTTGAAGGGAAGAAAAATGACATTATCTGTTTCATTTACTGGAGCCACATAATTTTTATTGTCTGTAACTGCAACAGCTAATGAAGTACGTCCGTGAAATGCTTTTGAAAAGGCAATCACTTTCTTTCTTCCGGTATGAAAACTGGCAAGCTTGAGCGCATTTTCATTTGCTTCAGCACCACTATTGCATAAAAACAATTGATAGTCCTCTTTACCGGATACTTTCCCTAGTTTAGTTGCTAACTCTTGTTGTATAGGAATACGAATCGAGTTAGAGTAAAAGGCAATCTGATGAAGCTGTGTCTCAATTCTGTTTACCCAATGCGGATGTGTATGCCCGATACTAATAACTGCATGTCCACCATATAGATCTAGATATTCTTGTCCCTTGTCATCCCAAACAGTAGAACCCAGTGCTTTTTGAATGGTGATGTCTTGTATTGGATATACGTCAAAAAGGCGCATAATCAGAAATAGTTTGCTTTTAATTGAAGACCGGTGGTTTCATCCCAGCCAAATAATAAGTTCATATTTTGTACTGCTTGTCCCGCGGCACCTTTTAGGAGATTGTCAATGGCCGTATGGATTACCAGTTTATCGCCCTGCATCTCCAGTTGAACTACTGCTTTATTGGTTCCCACTACTTGTTTTAAAAAAATGGATTCTTCTAAAAGATGAACAAAAGGGTGAGTGGCATAGTAATCTTGAAAAAGTGCTGTTATTTCTTTTAATGATTTTTCAACAGAAACAGTTGAGCTGATAAAAATGCCTCTTGTAAAGTCTCCTCTCCAAGGAACAAAATGGACAGAAGTTGTATTCCCATTTGATTCTTGAGATAGTGACTCATTTATTTCTGAAAGATGCTGGTGCGTGAGGGTTTTATAGGCTTGTATATTGTTGGCACGCCAGCTAAAATGTGAAGTAGCACTTAATGATTGACCTGCACCCGTAGAACCCGTAATACCTGTTGTATATACCTCTTGCAATAAACCTGCTTTTGCCAGGGGTAGTAGGCCCAGTTGAATGGCAGTTGCAAAACAACCTGGATTAGCGATCGCAGTGGCAGTCTTAATTTCAGCTCGATTTAACTCGGGTAATCCATATATAAAGGAATGTGAGGCAGACTGACTTTCTTTTTTTAATCTAAAATCATTAGCCAGGTCTATGATACGAACTGAAGCAGGAATAGTAGTTTCTTTCAAAAATTGACGAGACTCGCCGTGTCCCAAGCAAAGGAACAAAACGTCAATCGAGGTATCAATCTGGTCGGTGTATTGAAGTGTAGTTTCTCCAATTAGATCGGCGTGGAGTTGTGAAATATTTTTTCCCGCATTGCTTCTACTATGAACAAATGCTATATCAACATGTGGGTGACGGAGCAGGAGTCGAATAGTTTCTCCACCTGTGTAACCGGCACCTCCAATAATTCCGGCTTTAATCTTTTTCATGTGCAGATTGTTGAACACGGTGATAAATTCCAACTTGGTTTCCAAAGATGCGTGTGAAGCCTCTCACATCTTCTCCGGTAAAGCCAGCATTCATTTCTCCATACTTTCCAAACTTACTGTTCATTAGGTCGTGTGGGCTTTCAATCCCAATTAGTTGGAAACGATAGGGGAGAAGTTGAATAAATACTTTTCCGCTCACCGTTTGCTGACTATTTTTTAGATAGGATTCAATATCCCGCATCACCGGATCTAGTATCTGACCTTCATGCAGCCAATTTCCGTAGAACTGTGCGAGTTGGTCTTTCCACTGCAATTGCCATTTAGTTAGCACATGTTTTTCTAGTGCATGATGTGCTTTTAAAATAATCATCGGTGCAGCAGCCTCAAAGCCTACTCTTCCTTTAATACCAATAATGGTATCTCCAACATGGATATCTCTTCCAATTGCATATCCTCCTGCTATTTGTTGTAATGCTTGAATTGCTTCTACCGGGTGTGAAAAGGATTGGTCATTAATAGCAACAAGTTCTCCTTTTTCAAAGGTCAAACTAACTTCCTCTGTTCCATTTTTAGTTAGTTGTGTTGGCCAAGCCTCTTCGGGAAGTAGTCCTTTTGAATGTAATGTTTCCTTTCCTCCTACACTTGTTCCCCATAATCCCTTATTGATAGAGTAGAGCGCTTTTTCAAAGTTCATGTCTACGCCCTTACTTTTTAAATAACTGATTTCTTCTTCACGACTTAATTTTAATTCTCTAATAGGCGTGATGATTTCTATACCTGGAATCATGATCTGTAAGACCATGTCAAAACGAACCTGGTCGTTTCCTGCGCCCGTACTTCCATGTGCAACAGCATCTGCTTTTAATTTTACGGCATGTTCTGCCATATGTAGTGCCTGGCTCAAACGTTCTGCTGAAACAGATAATGGATAGGTGTTGTTTTTTAAGATATTTCCATAAATCAAATAGCGTACAATACGGTCATAATAATCTTTAGTGGCATCAATTGTGGTGTGCGAGTGTACGCCCAACTTTTGTGCGTGTTGTTCAATTTTGGCTAATTCCTCTTTAGAAAAACCTCCTGTATTCACTAGAATGCTATGCACTTCATACCCTTTTTCATCTTTTAGGTATTTGACGCAGTAACTAGTATCGAGGCCACCACTGAAACCCAATACAACTTTCTTTGCCATAGTTGATATTATAATTTATCGATTGAATAAATGGTGTAAAAAGCCAATGCTTTTACCTCCACTACTTTTTTTTATAAATGGACGTAGCAGTTTCCATTCTTTGAACCGTACCAGGCGCTCCAAAATTTTTTTGTTTTCTTCAAAAAAACGCTTCGTTTCTTCCGGCTCATAATGATCAGCGGGATCATATAGCATAGCTGTACACATACAGTTTTTGCGATCCTTGCTCATCAAGATCTCATAATTGACACAGCTTTTACACCCTGCCCAAAATGCTTCGTCTTGTGTTAGTTCAGCGTACGTCACGGGTTCGTACCCCAACTCACTATTTATTTTCATTACCGCTAATCCTGTAGTAAGTCCAAATATTTTTGCCTGTGGGTATTTTTCGCGAGAGAGCTCAAAGATTTTTCTTTTGAGGGCACGGGCCACACCGCTCTTCCGGTAGGGCGGCGCAACAATCAACCCACTATTGGCCACATACTCACCATGACCCCAGGTTTCGATATAACAGAATCCTACCCAATCGTTTTGAGGGGTGAGTGCAATTACGGCTTTTCCTTCCTCCATTTTTTTCGCCACATATTCCGGTGATCGGCGTGCAATTCCCGTTCCTCGGGCAGCAGCGGAAGTTGCCATTTCTTCAGTAATAATCTCTGCGTAAATGGAGTCGGCGGAAGTGGCCACTCTGACTAAGAATGGTGCATTCAATTTAGTTTCGGAATTGAGGGTTGGATCACCAGTCCAAATTTGTTTGTCGGGGGTAGTTCACTGACAGGGACCGGGGTGAAGGGTTCGTCCTGTCAGCAAAGACGGAGGCGTCTGGTTAAAAAGAAAATCGTTGTTCTTTTCATTTTTTAAAACCGCTCAATGGTTAAGGGGGCAAAGCTAATTGATTAATTGAAAACAGGCCTCTTTTTTTCAAAGAGTTTTGAAAGCAAAAATGACTTGTCGTTTGTGTAGTTCAGGC
>JACCDO010778707.1_pt1 | contig 28263 bp, 29 predicted proteins | sample 7446101 | NCBI WGS metagenome assembly JACCDO01 (sample SAMN15323440, study PRJNA562643) | freshwater metagenome | isolation source: river surface water | place: USA:Blue River Watershed | collected 2017-08-16
CCTGAGATACCAAGCAAATAACAAATTAATGAACCAGCACCACTTCCCCGTGCTGCTACTCGGATTGATTTACTTCTGGCTAAATCAGTTATGTCAGCAACTGTTAAAAAATATGATTCATAACCCAGTGTGCGAACTGTGGCTAGCTCATCAGTTAAGCGATTAGCGGCAACTACCGATTGCTGGCCAAAGTACTTATTTACTAGCGCGGCCTCGCATCGTTCCTTTAATTGTTTACTCAAATCACCTTGGGTTTTACCGCCAACAACTGATGGTTCGGGCAGGTGAATCTTTCCGATTCCGACATCCTTTCTGGGATCTAGTGTTGCCATCTCTGCCCACTGCAATGTGTTTTTAATTAATTGGTTAGCGGTTAGTTCACCAGCGGCTTGTGAAACTTCAGTTGCCACTTGATGCATCTGCTTAATATCTTTTAAGTAAGCTTCGCTGTTTTGCCGTTCTACATGGCGCTTATGTAGCGGCACTAAATTGCGGGCAGAATCTAGGACATCAGCTAGTGGGCCATCGCTGCGATCTAACATACGTACTGAATTGGTAATAACCGCTGGTAGATTGTTGTCTCTGGCAAACTTCAACATCCGAGCGGCAAATGGTGTTGAGAATGGACCATCGCCACGGATGCGATGCGAAAGTACCTCAATGCCTTGCTGAAAAAAGTAATCCTTACTTGAGTTAAAGATTGATAGCCCTTGGGTTAATTGGCGAGCGCCGATTGCAGTTGCGATCTGTGAATCTGGCCCATGTATAGCTAGTAATTTTTTACTGTATTGAATATTTTGTTGTAGTAACTCGTGAGTTAATAAACCGCCGGCGAAATTAATTGCGGTTAGAAGTTGATAAAGTGCAGGTAATCCACCATCAGAGGTGGCGAGCAAGGTAATTCGAAATTTGGGTTGGATAAAACTTAGATTTACACCAAGTATTGGCTTAATTGATCCAGCTTCGCAAGCTTGCACAAATCTAATTGCCCCAGCCATATTGTCACGATCGGTTAAAGCAAGTGAGTGCATGCCGAGTTCGGCTGCACGCTGTACTAATTGATCAGCTGTGGCGGTACCGTATTTGAATGAATAACCGCTGCAGGTGCGCAGGTGTACAAAATCAGAATGCACCATCAAGATGCACGAGAGGTTGGGCGAATTCGCCAGTTGCCAGTTACTTCATCTAATTCGATTTCAAAGGTAGATAACATTCCGACAGGTGCCGCCTCTACCCGCCATACGGCACGTGGTTGATCATCTATCTTCACTGATTGATCGGTATGTAAATTGCCATCACTGATTCGATTCCACCAACCACCTGATTCACTCCACCTAGATGTAATGGCATGGATGTGAAAGTGATGTCCCTGGTAGATGAACTCAGTTGGCTCTCCTGCAGGAGCGATTACCCGAGCGGGGTTGTTTTGCGCAGAGTTAGGTTTATCGAACATATGTTCGAAAGATAGTCATGGGCGCTGACAGTGGTCAAGTAGCCACTGCCAGTAGCTATTACTGAGCGGTATAGGTGTCAGACACACCCCAGTATTAGTTGAAATTTCAACTAATCTAACCTACCTTTTAGGCAAGCGGGTCGATCTGGACCCACTAATTTAAGGATGGTTATGGACATAGTTCTACTAGTTGGCCGTATTCTCTTTGCGTTGATCTTCATCAACTCAGGAATCGCTCACTTCACTAAAAATGCTGCAATGACAGGTTACGCCCAATACAAGAAGGTGCCATTGGCAAAGCTTTCTGTATATGTATCTGGCTTAATGATTCTGCTAGGTGGCGTATATATCGTTCTAGGTTTCTACGCAGATCTAGGCGCGCTGCTTATCGCAGCCTTCCTAATCCCAACCGCATTCTTGATGCATGCATTCTGGAAAGAAACAGATGCAACAGCTAAGCAAAATGAAACAATCGGCTTCTTCAAGGATCTATCTCTTGCTGGCGCTGCATTAATCATCTTTGCACTTCTACACAATGGCGCAGATTTTGGCCCAAATGTAGGAACACTTCTTTTCTGGGCTAACTAATTAATTAGTCAAACTCTAAAAAGGTTAGAAAACCGCTCTTGGCATATGCCAGGGGCGGTTTTTTTATGGAAGCATGAAGGCATGAGCACCACCTTAATTCTTGCCTCAGTTCTAAGTGGCGCATTTATAGGTGCAGTTCTTGGATTCATCGGTGCCGGCGGGGCGATGATCACCGTTCCGATTTTGATTTATATATTTGATTTCACTCCCCTACAAGCGACTACTGCAGCACTTGCTGTTGTTTTCCTGACTGCAGCAGCTGGACTTATTCCCAAATTTAAAAGTAAGGATGTCTTAGTAAAAGAGGCGCTGACTATTTGGGCACTTGGCCTAGTTACAAATGTGGGCTTTGGTTCAATTGCCCAATCCCTGCCAGATGCCTTTATCTTGATTGGATTTTCATTGGTTTTAGTCGGCGCTGCTATCTCGATGCTGCGCGCTCCAATTAAAGATCATCCAGAAAAAAAGATCTCGCCATTTTATTTAATTTTGTTATCCCTACTTATTGGCTCACTAACCGGACTGTTTGGTGTTGGTGGCGGATTTGTTGCAATTCCAATTCTGGTTTTGTTTTTTCATAACACCCAAAACAAAGCGGCCGGTACATCCTTATTGATTATCTCTTTAAATTGCGCGACCGCATTTTTAGCAAAGTATCAAAGTTGGAATTTAGTTGATTGGCACTATCCAGTGATTCTGGCAATTACTGGAATATTGGTGGCGCAGATTTCCTCAAAGTTGGCCCCCAAGTCACCAACTGTTCACCTTAAGCGGGGCTTTGCCTATCTACTCTTCTGTTTAGCTGCTATTACTATTTTTACTGAGGTTCTTTAATTATTGAAATGGTAATCAAAATGAATAAATTAACTGCTCCAGCAATGGAGTTCTTAGCAACTGCGATCTTAGCGGTTGCAATAGTGGGCTCGGGGTTTATGGCGACTGATCTAACAAATGATCTTGCAACAAGCTTGTTAATAAATGGATTGGTTATTGCCAGCGCATTGGTGGTTGTAATTAGTATTTCCTCTCCAGTTAGTGGTGCACATTTAAATCCAGCGGTTACCTTAATTTTATTTCTGAAAAAGCGGGTTAATCTATCTCAATCTCTACTCTTTGTTGCAGCGCAAATTTTAGGTGCCATTGCGGGCGTGCTTTTTGCCAATTATCTTTTTACTGAAGATTTCACACAAAGATCTAACAATTTAAGATCTGGCACAAATCTTTTTATTTCTGAAATTTTCGCAACTGCTGGTTTGCTTTGGATAATCTTGGCACATTTAAAAAAACCTGAATCCATAAAGATTTTTGTTCCGATCTATATCTTTGGCGCGATGTTATTTACACCTTCAACCTCCTTTGCAAATCCTGCTATTACGGTTGCTAGAAGTTTTACAGATTCATTTACTGGAATAGATCTGCAATCTGTACCTACCTTTTTGTTGGCCCAATTAATTGGGGCGCTATTAGCTCTTCTCATAGCAAATCTATTTGATCGTGAGTTAAAGAATGGCTAAGTCTTCTGTCTTATTTGTTTGCGTACATAATGCCGGCCGTTCACAGATGGCTGCTGCTTGGTTAACAAAGTTAGCGGGCGATACCGTTGAGGTTAGATCGGCAGGATCAGCGCCAGCTGATTCCATTAATCCATCAGTTGTTGAAGCGATGCTGGAGGTTGGAATTGATATCTCTCATGAGATGCCAAAGGTTTTAACTACATCTGCAGTTGAGCAATCAGATGTCGTAATAACTATGGGATGTGGCGATGCTTGTCCATTTTTTCCAGGCAAGAGATATTTGGATTGGCCACTCCAGGATCCAGCCGGACAAGGTGTTGCAGCAATTAGACCGATAAGAGATGAAATCAAGCGCTTAGTAGAGGATTTAATTTCTACGCTCTAAAGTTGGATATATGAAGCTGGCAGTTGAAAGATTTGGTAGTGGTGAACCACTTGTTTTAATCCACGGCATGGGATCTGCAGCCACCGCATGGAAGCCTCTAATACCGAAGTTGACTGATCGATTTGAGGTAATAACTATTGATTTACCAGGTCATGGAAAAACTCCATTAGATAAATCCAGACCGATGGATCCAGAATCACTTGCAAAACTAGTTGTACAAAATTTAACTGAGTTAGAGATCCAACGGTTTCATTTAGTTGGTAACTCTTTAGGTGGATGGATCAGTCTTGAGATTGCAGCCTTATATCCAGATCGAGTAATAACTTTAACTGGATTAGCACCTGCCGGATTATGGCTAGCACCATTTACATCAAGATATCCCGGAGAACTTGCAGTGCGATTAATGGCAAAGGGATTGGAAAGGTTGGCGCCAACTACTTTAAATTATAAGTGGGCAAAGAAGATTGGTTTTGAAACTGTTTCGCCGAGGTGGGAGCAGTTGGATTACCAAGTTTGTCTTGATGCAGTAATGGCGATGGCTAAATCTGAGGGCTACTTCCCAGCTTGGGATGGCATGTTAAAAAAACGATTTGAAAAAGATGTCAGCGCCGAAATTCCAGTAACCATTATTTTTGGTGATACCGACCATACCTTGCCAGCAAAAACTTGTCAGGAAAGATCACTCGCTCCTGCTCATGCAAAATGGATCATTCTTCCCGAAACTGGTCATGCACCTATGTGGGATAGCACCGAAGAGGTTTTATCGGAGATTCTTGAAACTAGCAGCCTGCGTAAATGATCACCTTAGTTTATTTTTGGCGAGTAAAAACTTTTGCCATTCCAGTTGCAATTATTTTAATGGCAACTCAACGCCGATCCTTGCGCAGACAATCTGGAGTTAAATTTTTCAAATTGCTTGGCACTGGTAAGGGAGTTACCTTTACACCATTGGATGCAGATGCAAGGCGTTGGGGAATTCTCGTAACTATAGATGAGTCACTAATTGCTAATTTTGATTCTTCAAAAGTGATAAAACAATGGCGAAAAATTGCCACCTCTGAGTACTCCGCAAAATTACAACCAATTTCATCCCATGGCTTTTGGTCAAAAAAACAACCATTTACGCCAGTTGTCAATACTTGGAATGGCAAGATCGTGGCAATTACTCGGGCGCGAATTAAATGGCTAGAAAATATTAAATTTTGGTGGGCAGTACCACCGGTCACAAAAAGTTTGCATGAGAGTCCAGGCTTAATTAATGCCATTGGAATTGGCGAAGCACCAATTGGATTACAAGGAACCTTTTCTATTTGGCAAGATGCCGCATCACTTCGAAATTTCGCCTACAAAGGACAGGCTCACGCTAAAGCGATCACGGCAACTGCTGAAAATAATTGGTATGCCGAGGAGCTTTTCGCTCGTTTTGCACTTCTCTCCGAGTCGGGCCGGCTACTTTAGTAAGGCACAATTAAGCCATGTCGCTTCGTCAGTTTTATCCAAAACGAAATTCACGCAAGGTTGTCTCTACCCAAAAATTATTTGTGCTTTATGCCGTTACTGTAATAGCGCTTTTATTGCAGGTTTCCTATCCATTAATTGATGGCGAGGCCCTACGAGTTGTAACAATTGCAACTGTTTATTGGGCGGCTGGGGCGATGTTGCTTCATGCTTGGATTGCATATGGAATTACCTATGCATTAACTCTTTTATCAATCACCTTTACCTATGCATTAATAATTGAACAAATTGGCAGTCGAACCGGTTGGCCATTTGGAACATATGAATACTCTGGAAGTTTGGGTTACCAAATTTATGGAGTTCCGCTTGTAGTTCCATTTGCTTGGATTATGTTGGCGCATCCTGTATTAATCGCAGCTCGAAAAGTTACCAAGAATTGGGTATTTCTCTATGGTGGAATTGGCATGGCGGCCTGGGATCTTTTCCTCGATCCACAAATGGTCTCAGCAGAGAGATGGAGTTGGAGTTTTACTGGTGCGCATGTGCCATTTCAACCAATGATTCCTTTATCAAATCTATTTGGTTGGCTATTAACAGGTATGGGGTTGATGGCTATCTTAAATATTGCTCTTAAACATGATCGACGCCGAGTTGCGACATCTACCGCTATCCCAGATTTCTTTTTAATTTGGACCTGGTTTGCCGGAGTAGTTGGAAATATCTTCTTCTTTGATCAACCAGGAGTTGCTTTAAGTGGCGGTGTCATCTTTGGTTTATTTCTACTGCCATATTTGTTCTTGCTTCGCTTTGGTCCACCAGCTACATTTTAAATTTTTAATTAATGTTACTAATCACCCTGCTGTCAGCAGTTGCGCTATTCCTGACAATACTTAACTCTTTAACCATTAAAGTTATAAAGAATAAACCGGCTACCATCAGCAAAAAGGTCTCGATTTTAATTCCCATGCGAAATGAAGAGGCAAATGTAATTGGCTGCCTTGATTCAGTTTTAACTCAAAAAGGTTTACTAGATTTTGAAGTAATTGTTCTAGATGATCATTCAACTGATGCAACATCTGAAAAGTTAGCAAACTATCCACACGTTAAAGTAATAAGGGGCGCCGATTTGCCAGATGGATGGCTAGGAAAGATTTGGGCTTGTCATCAACTAAGCCAGATTGCTATAGGAGAGATCCTGGTTTTCTTCGATGCTGATGTTCGGCTGACTGAAGATGCTGTTGCCAGCACAATAAATGAGATGAAGGAGTGGAGTTTCATCTCGCCTTATCCAAAGCAATTATCAATAGGATTACCTGAGAAAATCTTCCAACCACTGCTCCACTGGTCATGGCTGGCATCGGTGCCACTTTATATCTCGCAAAAATTTAGAATTAAATCTATGGCTGTAGCTAATGGCCAATTTTTTGTAGTTGCTAAGAAAGCTTATGAGAATTGCGGCGGCCATGAAAAAATAAAAAATGAGGTGCTAGATGATCTAGCACTTGCTCGACTTCTACTTTCTGCTAAATATAAGGGTGGTGTTGCAGAAGGTAGCAAGGTTTCAACCTGCACCATGTATCCAAATTTTTCAGAGTTAATTAAAGGTTATGAAAAATCATTGTGGAAGGCCTTTGGTGGAGTAGTTAGAAATATCGTTGCATTACTTCTATTGATCTCCACCGGAGTGTTTTCCATCCTGGCCGCAATAGGAGGATCTGAGTTAGCAGCACTTTCATTTATCTTTATCTACTTGAGTCGAATAATTTCATCAATTAGGTCGGGTGAGAGTGCAATTACTGCCATTGCACACCCGATAGCGGTTTTAATATTGACCTATATCAACATTAAATCCTGGCTTGGAAAGGTGCGAGGAAATTTAACTTGGAGAGATAGAGTCATTTCCTGATGGCAAAGATCTCAATAATTGGTGCAGGCATGGGTGGTTTAAGTGTTGCTGCACGGTTAGCTAAAAATGGTCACCAGGTTGAGATTTTTGAAGCAGGAAATCAAAGTGGTGGCAAATGTAGAACTGAGTGGTTTGGTGATTATGGATTTGATACAGGTCCTTCTCTTCTAACAATTCCCGCGGTCTACCGAGATCTGTTCCTAAAAACTGGTAAGCGAATCGAGCATGTGCTGGATATTAAGCCGGTAGATCCAGCATTTATTTATAAATTTAGCGATGGAACGCAGGTTACCTTCCCAAACCTTTCAAATCCCAAAACATATTTAGAGATTGAAAAATCATTTGGTAAATCCGCCGGGAATCAGTGGAAACAATTAATGGATCGTGCAGATGCCATGTGGGAGGTATCTAGAGGTCCATTTATAGAGTCTGAGCTAACCTCTATATGGTCATTAATTAAACGCAAAGATTTGCTGACGCAGCTTCGCCAAATTGCCCCATTTACCTCGCTGCGAGATCTAACTAAGAAATATAAATTAGATCCACATCTATCAATGATTGTAGATAGATATGCCACCTATACCGGATCTGATCCACGCAAAGCACCTGCAGTTTTACTAACTATTGCATATGTAGAGAGCGCCTTTGGTGCTTGGCACATATCTGGCGGAATTGGAAAGTTGGCGCAAGCCTTGGATCAACGTTGCCAAGAGCTGGGTGTGAAAATTCATTTAAATTCAACGGTAACCGAGATAGTTGTAGAAGATGGGAAGGCGGCTGGAATCAAATTAGTAGATGGTTCGGTAATTCAAAGCGATGCGGTGGTAACCAATGCTGATTCAGAGATTACCTACAATCAATTGATTAAATCTGATGTAAGTAAGGTGAGAAAAGAGCGCAGGAAGTTGAAGAAGGCTAGTAAATCACTTGCCGGGTTCTCCCTCCTCCTTGGTTTAGATAACACAAAGGGCAAATCAGTTGAGTTAGAGCACCACAATGTTTTTTTCCCAACTAATTATGATGCAGAGTTTGATCAAATATTTGATAAAAAAATTCCAGTAACTGATCCAACTATCTATATCTGTGCACCCAAGGATGACAGCATGGTTAAAGGAGAGAACAAAGAGGCTTGGTTTGTTCTTGTAAATGCACCAAGGCATGAGCCAAAAGATGGTTGGGATTGGTCTTCAGGAGGTGAGGCTTATGCAAATCAAATAATTAAGAAATTGGATCAGCTTGGTTTAAATGTCAGCGAGCGATTGGATTTCATGAAGTTTCGCACTCCACTTGATCTACAAGATTACGCATTGGCACCTGGTGGTTCAATTTATGGAACCTCAAGCAACTCTGCCCAAAGTGCTTTTTTGCGCGCAAGTAATCGCTCTAAAATTAAAGATCTATATTGTGTCGGCGGCTCTGCCCACCCAGGTGGCGGTTTGCCATTAGTTGGAATTAGCGCTGATATTGTGGCTGAAATTATTGGTAAGGCTTAGTTTAAATTTTTATAAGAGAATTTTGCAACAGTCAGCAGACTAATAGCCTGCATAATCAACCAGAGCAATGCAAGCAGATTGACAATCTCTATATTTAAAATGGTGGCAACTAAAGCCACAAATAAAATTGATGCCCTTACTGGACGCTCTGCAATAGTTACAACGCCAACATCTGTTAAACCTAAACCAGCAGATCTAGCCCTTAAATACTCTTGAGTTGCGGCAATCAACCAGGCGGCAATCACTATATTTTGATTAGCACCAATACTGATAAAGGTTAACGCCCAAAATACTTCAGTAATTCGATCAAACACTGAATCAAGCATCGCTCCCCACTTGCCACTTTTGCCCGTGATTATCGCCAAACTGCCATCGATACCATCACAAATTAATGAAAGGATTAAAAAAATTATCGCCCAATTATTTTGAGCATTTAAGTAAAGCAGGATGCCAAAAAATAAACCCAGGATAGTTAAAAGATTTGGAGTTACGCGAAGTTTTGCAAGTGGTTTAACTAAAGTATATGAAATTGCTAGCCAGCCTTTTACAACCCCCGTAATCTGCGCATCGCCATGTAATTTACTCCAGCTTTGATTAAACTCCGGTTTATTCATTATTTAATCAAACCTAAATTTTTAGCGATCGCAAGGGTAGATTGTGCAGAATTCATCGTATAAAAATGAAGACCTGGTACGCCACGGCGCAATAGTTCGGCTCCGAGCTCAGTTGCTATTTCAATTCCTATTTCCTTGGTTGCATCTAGATCATCACTAAATTTTTCAAATTTATTGCCGATAAAGGTTGGTACCTGCATACCACTTAGCTCAACCATTCGATTTAATTGTTTCACATTAGTGATTGGCAAAATTCCAGCCAATACTGGAAGGTTAGATCCAGCTGCAGCTAATTTATCCACAATTGCTTGCCACTTTTCAACCTCAAAGAAAAATTGAGTTGTGGCAAAGCTGGCACCAGATTTTTCCTTAGCTAACAAAACTTCAATATCTTTTTCTAAGTTGTGGCCGGATGCTGGATGTCCATCTGGATATGCGCCTACGCCAACTTTAAATCCCATTCCAACTGCAAGCTCTACCAACTCTTGCGCAAAATTTAAACCGCCTGGAACGCTCTCCCACTTTGTTTTTGGTCCACCTGCTGGATCACCACGTAATGCCAAGATACTTTCAATTCCAGAATTTTTAAATTGATTTAATATTTCAATCAACTCATCTTTACTTGCACCGACGCAAGTCAGATGCGCAACTGTTGGTATTGATGTTCGTTTTGTTATCTCTGAAGTAACTCGAATCGTGCGATCCCTTGTGGAGCCACCTGCGCCGTAGGTCACAGATACAAAATCAGGTGCGATCGGTTGTAACTGCGACAGAGCCGACCAAAGCCGGGCTTCACCAGCCTCATCCTTTGGCGGAAAGAACTCTAAGGAGAAGGTGCTTTGTCTAAGTTTTGCGTCCACAGCAGGCAGGGTACCGTTGCGCCGTGAGTTTTTCTCCATCTGCAGATGCCGTCAAAGATATCAATTTAATTCGTGATGAAATAAATCTAGCTTTAGGTCAATTTATTAAGGATGAGAACCAAGATTTAGCAAGAATTGGATCTGATCTAGATCCGGTGTCAGAACATCTAGAGAAGTTTTTATTGGATAGTGGAAAACGGCTTCGTCCAATCTTTGCCTATATTGGTTATTTAGGCGCTGCAAAAAATCCAACACCAGAGATGGTTACGGCATTTGCCTCACTTGAGTTAGTGCATGTGTGTGCCTTAATCCACGATGATGTGATGGATGCTTCTGACACTAGACGTGGTGCCCCAGCAATTCATAGATCATTTGAAAAATTACATCGTGATAAAAAATTAACGGGCTCGGCAGAACAATTCGGGATGTCTGCTGCAATCTTGTTAGGAGATCTAGCACTGATTTGGTCAGATCAAATGTTGCACAACGCTGGCTTATCTGATCAGCAATTAATTAATGGCTTAAAGATTTATGATGAGATGCGAGTTGAATTGATGGCAGGTCAGTATTTAGATGTTTATGAACAAGCCCTAGCCTCCCAAAGTGTGGAACGGGCTCTAAAGGTTGCTCGATTTAAATCTGGTAAATACACAATTGAACGCCCACTGCACTTTGGTGCAGCAATTGCTGGCAGCCATCCATCACTTGAAAAGCTTTACTCCGATTATGGAATTCCACTTGGTGAAGCATTCCAATTAAGAGATGATCTACTTGGTGTCTTTGGTGATTCAGCAGAGACCGGCAAACCATCTGGTGATGATTTGCGTGAAGGAAAACGAACAGTGCTCATGGCTATTGCAACTGAGAGCGCAGATAAAGCTCAAAGCGAACTTTTTGATAAATATATCGGGAATCCAAATTTAACCGAAGATCAGATCTCGCAGTTGCAAGATGCGATTATCAATACTGGTGCGGTTAATAAGGTAGAGGCGATGATTACCGAATTTACCAATCAAGCACTTGCTGCACTTTCCCACAGTGGCCTATCCCCTGTTGGCAAAAATCTACTAACTGCAATGGCAAGCATTGCAACTAAGAGGAGCACATGACAAAGAGAGTTAAGGGTCCTACCGATCACGTCGTTGTAGTTGGCGCTGGTCTTGCAGGTTTAAGTGCTGCTCTGCGATTAGCTGGTGCTGGTCGAAAGGTGACTGTTGTCGAACGCGAAGGTGTTCCTGGTGGTCGAAATGGTTTATTAAATAAGGGTGGTTATGCATTTGATACTGGGCCATCTGTTTTGACTATGCCAGATTTGATTGCTGATGCACTTGCTTGCGTTGGTGAAGATATCAAGGATTGGCTGGATCTTGTTCCCCTATCTCCTCTTTATCGTGCCTTTTATGCAGACGGCTCTCAATTAGATGTGCATGCCGATACAAATCGAATGCAGGATGAGATTGCAAAAACTATTAGTCAAGAGGAAGCAATCGGCTATGGAAAGTATGTTGATTTTGTAACAAAGCTTTATAAGTATGAGATGAATGATTTCATTGACCGTAATATTGATTCACCACTTAATTTACTAACACCAAATTTGGCAAAATTAATTGCATTGGGTGGCTTCAGAAGACTTGCTCCTAAAGTAAATCAATACTTGAAGGATCCTCGCACGCAAAAGGTTTACTCATTCCAGGCTATGTATGCCGGTGTTAGTCCGCAACAAGCACTTGCCATTTATGCAGTAATTGCATATATGGATTCGGTAAATGGAGTTTTCTTTCCTAAGGGTGGAATGCATGCCGTACCTCGCGCCTTAGCCGGTGCTGCGGAAAAGCATGGTGTGACATTTAAATACAACACAACGGTTACTGGTATTGAAAAAAGCAACGGACGTGCAACTGCGGTATTAACTGAAAATGGTGAGCGGATTGCATGTGATGTTGTCGTATTAAATCCAGATCTGCCAGTTGCCTGGCGTGATTTGTTAGGAAAGCGACCACTTTCAGTTAAACGTCTTAATTACTCACCTTCATGTGTGACTTTATTGGTCGGTTCAAATAAAAGTTATGATCATTTAGCCCACCACAACATTCACTTTGGCGAATCATGGGATGGCGTATTTGATGAGTTAATTAAGAAAAAAACCTTGATGAGTGATCCAAGTATTTTAGTTACGGTACCAAGTAAAGATGATCCGGCGTTGGCTCCTGCCGGCAAATCTTCATATTACGTACTATTTCCTACTCCAAATCTTTCAGCAGATATTGATTGGAAGAAGATTGGCCCTAAGTATCGTGATGAAATGATTAAAGCATTAGAGGATCGCGGCTACAAAGGTTTTGGCGATTCCATCGAGGTTGAACATTTGACGACACCGCTTGATTGGAAAGAACAGGGAATGGAAATGGGTGCACCATTTGCAAGCGCTCATACATTTTTCCAAACTGGTCCATTTAGACCAAAAAATATGGCAGCTGGATTTGAGAATGTTGTCTTCGCCGGATCTGGAACTCAACCAGGAGTTGGCGTACCAATGGTGTTAATCTCAGGTCGCTTAGCTGCTGAAAGAGTTGTAGGACCAGTTAAGTAATAATGGATGAGTTAACAGCTGCTGGAATAACCGACCCAGCGCTTAGAAAATCCTATGCCGAGTGTAAGAAATTAAATGCACAGCACGGAAAAACCTACTACTTAGCAACACTCCTTCTTCCACCAGCGAAGCGGCCTTTTGTTCATGCCTTGTATGGCTTTGCCAGATACGCAGATGAAATTGTAGATGACTTGAATTCAACATTAAGTGATAATGAAAAAGCTAAAGCGCTAAAGCAATGGGGCGATGGTGTTTTAGCAGATATTAAAACAGGTCAAAGCCATGATCACATCGGTGCGGCATTAGTAGATACTGTAAGTCGATTTAATATCCCTATTTCTTACTTTGAAGCATTTCTAAAATCAATGACTATGGACTTAACAGTTACTGAGTACCACACCTACGAGGATCTACTTGAGTATGTATATGGATCGGCTGCGGTAATCGGCTTGCAAATGGTGCCGATATTAGGAGTGCTCAATCCCGATGCTTATGTTGCTGCCGAAAAGCTTGGAATAGCATTTCAATTAGCTAACTTCATAAGAGATGTTGGTGAGGATTTAGAGCGTGGTCGGGTTTACCTGCCTATCACTGAATTACAGGCACATGGCGTATCCAGAGAGATGCTTGAAAATCGCGTACTAACTCCTGAGATAAAAAAAGCTTTACAATTTCAAATTGCCCGAGTTCGCCAGTTACAAAAGGAGGCAACACCTGGAATTGCAATGCTCTCTCCTGAAAGCAGAGCATGTATCGAGGCGGCTAGCGAGCTTTACTGCGGAATTGTTGATGAGGTTGAAAAGATTGATTATGAAATTTTTGAAAAGCGAGCCAAAACCTCTACTTGGCGCAGAATCAAAGTTGCGCTGCCTGCATTTATCAGGGCTCGCAAAGCGAGAAGGTAGATTTAAACTTTACTTGCTATAGTTTGAAATACGGGAGCTAAGAAATTTGGCTGAGAGGATCTGAAATTCAGATCGACCGGGTGACCAGTTCGGTAATGCGAATTGGAAAGGAATCGATCTATGTCATTGTTGGAAATTGCTGCATTTATAACCTCTTTAATCGGCGTAATTCTTGGAGTACTTGGACCACGCACCACATGGCCGTGGTGGAGTATCAGCAGCTTGCTATATGCAATTCTTTTCTTTCAATCTGGCTACTATGCAAGCTCCGCACTTCAATTTATTTTTATTGCGGGTGGATTTTGGGGTTGGTTTGGTTGGGGCAAGTCTGGCGCCAAACCACGTTTATCAACAACCAAGGAACGGCTCGCGCTTTTCTTTACTCTTGTTGTTTTATCTGTTGCGCTTTATCCAATTCTTATTGAAATTGGTGCCACCTCTTCTGCGATTGAATCATTTGGATTTGTCGGAAGCGTCATGGCCCAAATTTTGATGGTTCTCCAAAGATTCGAAGCCTGGCCTCTTTGGTTTGCAGTTGACATTGCCTACACCTATCAATACCTAACTGGAAAGTTATATTTAACCTCATTCTTGTATTTAATTTTTACTGCAGTAGCGGTCTGGGGAGTTATCAGGTGGAAACGTGAAGCGAAAGCAAATGGATTACCAAAATTTATTAAGTAATTTATCTGAACTTTCATCTGGTCAGATCATCGCAATTGATGGCCCGGCTGGTGCTGGCAAAACCACATTAGCCAACCAATTGGCGGTTGATATTGCTAATTCGGAAGTGATCCATATTGATGATCTTTATCAAGGCTGGAGCGATGCCTTTTCAGCGAGATTATCCGCATCTGTCATATCGCAGATCCTGCTGCCAATTTCGCAAAAAATGGATTTTAATTATGATATCTATGATTGGCATAGCAATAAATTCCATAAATCAAAAGTTGTCCCCAAGGATAAGATTTATATTTTGGATGGAGTTGGTGCTGGTCAAAAGCAGTACCGACCATATTTAACAAAGATTATTTGGCTCAATATTTCTGATGAAATCGGTTTATCTCGAGTATTGCAAAGAGATGGCACTGAAATACTTTCACCAATGCAGCAATTTCAAAAGGCGCAAAAACTCCATTTTGCAACGGATTTAACTGAGAATGCAGCAGATTTTCACTATGAAGGCGTGCCTAAAACTACCCTTTAGTACTTCCCTACTTAATATTTGCCCGTGGCTGATTTAACTGGTGAATTAATTGATAATCGTTATCTGCTGCAACGAATTTTAGCCTCTGGTGGTATGGCGACAATTTACGCTGGATTAGATACCAGATTAGATAGACCGGTTGCGGTAAAGATTATGCATCCGCATCTGGCTAATGATGAAGCATTTGTTGGCAGATTTATCAAAGAGGCAAAGGCAACTGCTGCACTTTCCCACCCAAATATTGTTTCAATTCAAGATCAAGGCTGGAATGAGGGTGGCGCGCCTGCAGTATTTATCGTGATGGAGTTGGTTGAAGGAAGTACCTTACGGGATTTCTTAAATGAACAAGGTGCTTTGAGTATTGATCAAATATTTCAATTTTTGAACCCAGTTGTTTCGGCATTATCTGCAGCACATCGACTTGGCATTATTCATCGAGATATAAAGCCGGAAAATATTTTGATCGCTAAAGATGGCCGCGTGAAGATTGCAGATTTTGGTTTAGCTGCCGGCTCAATTATTGGTCAGACCATGACCGCGGAATCTAGTGTTGTGCTGGGAAGCGTTTCTTATTTGTCACCAGAGCAGGTACAAAGAGGAATCGCAGATGCCCGCAGTGATATTTACTCACTTGGCATTGTTATGTTTGAAATGCTTGTCGGTAAAAAACCTTATGAGGGTGAGACCCCTATTCAAATTGCCTACAAGCATGTGAATGAACGAATTCCTAATGTAAGAAGTATTAATGAGGCAATCCCGGAACAACTGGCTGAGATTATCTTTGCGGCTACCTCCCCTAACCCAGATCAACGCCCTAAGGATGCTGAAGAGTTACTAAATCAACTCAGAAGCATTCAAGCGCAGATAGATCCAAAACGTAGGCAACTTAGTTTGGAGTTAGATCTTCCGCCGACTGCGATTAGTGTTGCGAAGCGCAAAAATATTAGGGGCAAGGTTAAGGTTGCATCAGCATTTGAAGGGTTGAAGGAAAAAACCGCTCAAATAATTGCAACAAAGCCAGAGGTTAGTAAGGATGTAAAGGAGGATTCGGTGGCAACAAAGCGCCGCAAAACCTCCAAACGAGTAAAACGTAATAGAGCAATTGCGTTATTTATTTTGGCTGCACTTATTTACGGTGTTTATTCAATATTAGGAGCTGGCCGTATAACAGTTCCATCACTGGCTGGAATGACCCAAAAAGAGGCAGCCGCTGTATTAACTGAGTTAGCTTTGAAAACAGAGATTGGTGAAGAGGTATTTAGTGAGGATATTCCAGTAGGCAAGGTGATCTCCTCAACTCCTGGTGGCGGTGGCAAGGTCAGTAAAGATGGAGTGGTTAAGTTAAATATCTCTAAAGGCAAAGAGCGCATCGTAATTCCAACATTAGTTGGAGTAACTCCTGATGTTGCAATTCAAAAATTGGCAGATCTAGGTTTGAAGATTGGTGAGACTACAGAAGTATTTAGCGCCATCGCTGAGAAAGGTTTTGTAGTTGCTACAGAGCCAAAGATTTCCTCTGAAGTAAAACGCAATTCGATAGTTAATATCTTTGTTAGTAAGGGTGTTGAACAAGTATCGCTGATTTCCTACGCTGGCAAAGGTGGCGAAGAGGCGATTAATGAGTTAACCAATGCTGGTTTTGATGTTGCGCCTACATATAAATTTAGCGACACAGTTCTTCCAGGTTTAGTAATTTCGCAAGATCCAGAAAGTGCAGCCTCCATAAATAAGGGCAGCAAAGTAATTTTAAATATATCAAAGGGTCCAGAATTTGTTTACATTCCTAATGTAATTTCAAAGAGTGTAAATCAAGCAACCTTGGATTTAGAGAATAAGGGCTTGAAAGTCGTTGTTAAAGGAAAAGGCACAAAGGTTGTAAGTATCTCGCCAAAACAAGGAAGCAAAGTAAAGGCTGGATCAACGGTTACCATCTCATTAGGCTAGGCTTTCGCAGATGAGTACTCCTCGTATTGGTGCGCACGTTCCAACCTCTGGTGGAATGGCAACTCGTTCAATCGAATATGCATTAACCATTAAGGCTGAAGCGATACAAGTATTTGCATCCAGTCCTCGCACATGGGCAACCTCTGCACCAAATCCTGCAATGGATGAAGCCTTTAAAAGCAAAACAGCTGAACATGATATCGAGGCTTATGTTCATGCATCTTTTCTAATAAATCTCGGCTCGCCAACAACTTCAACCTATGAAAACTCCCTCGCTGCTACTGCATACTCATTAAAGCGTGGCAGAGAGATTGGTGCACATGGCGTTGTTGTACATACTGGATCAGCGGTTGATGAATCACATGTTGATCAGGCATGGAAACAAATTCATGAGGGAATGATGCCGATTTTAAATGATTTAAAAGATGATGATCCTTGGCTGCTCCTTGAACCAACTGCCGGGCAAGGACAATCACTTGTTAAGAGATTAGATGATTTAACAAAGTACTTTGAAGCACTTGAGTGGCATCCGAAAGTTGGCGTTTGTTTAGATACTTGCCATGTTTTTGCGGCTGGCCACGATATTAAAAAACCAGGTGGAATGACGGAGACATTGGATTTACTGGTGAAAATTGCAGGCCTTGAACGAATTCAATTAATCCACGCCAATGACTCCATGGATATCTGCGGCAATCTAAAGGATCGTCATCAGAATTTAGGTAAGGGTGAAATTGGCACAAAACCATTTGCCGAATTACTTGCTCATCCGGCTGTAAAAAATGCACCACTCATTTTAGAAACACCAGGTGCAGAGCCTGAACATGGCAGTGAGGTTGCATTGTTGAAAAAGTTTCGCGCCAAGAAATGAGCAAGCGAAACCTGCTCTACCTAGCAATGCTGGCAACCGCTGCAGTATGGGGTGGCTCCTTTGTTGTCATGAAGGATTCATTAGAGCAACAGGATGTTTATTCTTTCTTATCCTCCAGATTTTTACTTGCTTCATTACTGATGTTTTTATATCGACCAAATGTTTTCAAAGGATTAAATATCAAATTTGTTCGACAAGCGATTTTGGCGGGATTGCTGCTGGGCGGCGGCTATATCTTTCAAACACTTGGTTTATCTAAGACAACAGTCTCTAATACCGGCTTTGTAACCGGTCTTTATCTAGTTTTTACACCATTAATTTCTTTAGCAATTCTAAAGCGCCATGTGTTGCGCATCCAATGGGCTGCAGTTTTTATCGCAACAGCTGGCTTATTTTTAATTTCCTACAACGGAATATCAATTGGTTTAGGCGAAACACTGGTTTTAATCTCTGCATTTTTATATGGCGCTCACTTTGTTGCACTTGGTGAATGGAGCGATGGTGGAAATACCTACGCATTAACTCTAATTCAAATTATGACGGTAAGTGCACTTGCCACAATTTGTGCATTAATTAATGGTTATCAAATTGCACCAAATAGTGGTGTGTGGCTCTCGATCACATTTACCGCCCTCTTTGCTACCTTCCTAGCTTTTTTGGTTCAAACAAAAGCTCAATCAGTTATGAGTGCAACTGCAGCCAGCGTATTACTAGCAATGGAAACGCCATTTGCTTTAATTTTCGGCCTGACCTTTAACAATGATCCATTAACAATTCGCATAATTACTGGTGGCACCATGGTCATGGTGGCTATGGGCTTGGTTATTTGGAGCGATAGTAAAAAGACTTCTCAAGTGTGAGAGCATTGAGCCGTGATTGATCTTCGCAGCGATACGGTAACAAAACCATCGGATCAGATGCGCGCAGTAATGGCGGCAGCTCCTGTTGGCGATGATGTGTATGGTGAAGATCCAACAATTAACTCATTAGAAGAACGTGTTAGCGCTCTCTTTGGTAAAGAGGCTGGTTTATTTTCACCATCTGGCTCATTAGCAAATCAATTGGCAATTCGTATGTTGGTAAATCCTGGTGAAGAGTTATTGACTGAAACAAATTCACACATTGTCAGAGCTGAGTTAGGTGCTGGTGCAACCTTTAGTGGAATCACAACTCGTACCTGGCTAGCACCTCGCGGATTATTAAAGGCTGAAGATGCCCTTGCGATTGCTAAACCAGACTCTGGACCATACTTAGTTTCAACCACTGCAATTGCAGTTGAAAATACCCACAACTTTGGTGGCGGTACAGTCCAATCAATTGATGAAATTAAAAAACTTTATGAAGGTGCTAGTAAATTAGGAATTGCACTTCACTTAGATGGTGCACGAATTTGGAATGCTCACATTGCATCTGGCGTGGATTTCAAAGAGTACGGAAAGTACTTTCAAACAATTAGCGTTTGTCTATCTAAAGGATTAGGCGCACCTGTTCGATCATTAATGCTCTCCTCCAAAGAGCTTGTAGCAAAAGCCCGCCCTTGGCGTAAACGTTACGGTGCAGGTATGAGACAAGCAGGAATATTGGCAGCTGCTGGTCACTTTGCTCTAGATAACAACCTGACACGTCTCTCCGATGATCACAAGTTGGCGAAATCAATTGCTACCGCAATTCACGCTGTTGCGCCAAAGGTAATTAATCCCGCTGAGGTTGATACCAATATCGTGGGTTTGGATTTAACTGGTTTATCAATCACTGCTGCTGAATTATCTACTCAATTAAAAGAGAACGGGATCTTAGGCTCAGCACTTGGTCCAACTTACTTAAGATTAGTAACCCATATGGATGTTAATGAGCATGATATTGCCAAGGTAAATCAAATATTGCCAGAGTTACTGCAGCGCTCCTTCGTGGCGTAATAACCACTCTTTAATCTTTACACCATACCCATAATTACCAAGGGCGCCACCACTTTTAACAACTCTGTGGCATGGAATTATTGGTGCAATCAAATTATTTCCGCAGGCTGTCCCGGCTGCTCTTACCGCATCCGGTGAACCAGATTTCTTTGCTAGTTCAGCATAAGACCAGGTTTTTCCAACTGGAATCTTACGGAGAGATTTCCAAACATTTTGTGAAAATTTCGCACCAGGTTGTCTAACCTCTATCGAGTTTATCGCCATTAAATCACCATCAAAGTAATCATTAATTAAGTCGGAAATCTTGGCTATTTTCTTTACATCTTTTACTTGCTGAAGTGAATCCACTTCAGATAATCGCTTGATCAAATCATTTAGAGATTTAAAACCAGCAGCTAGCAGAATTTGTTCATCCGAAATTAAGTAGAGGGTTCCAACCGGAGTATTAAGAGATGAAGCCTGTAGCACCCTGCCACTTTAAACCTAGAAGGATGAGATTGGAATACTTACTTTTTATGATCTCGCAACATCTCGGCGACCAGGAAGGCAAGCTCAAGAGATTGGGTGTGATTCAAGCGTGGATCGCAAGCCGTCTCATAACGTGAGGCTAGATCCTCATGTGAAATTTGATCTCCGCCGCCCACACATTCAGTTACATCATCACCAGTTAACTCGATGTGAATACCACCTGGGTGGGTTCCTAACTTCTTATGAACCTCAAAAAAGCCCCGCACCTCATCCATTACATCATCAAACTTTCGAGTCTTATATCCACTTGGTGCTTCATAAGTATTTCCATGCATTGGATCGCAAACCCAAAGAACAACTGCACCAGATTTGGTTACTGCATCAATTATCGGTGGCAGTTTTTCCCGAATTAACGAGGCGCCCATTCGAGTGATAAAGGTTAAGCGGCCTGCTTCATTTTTTGGATTTAATCTTTTAATTATTGCCAGCGCCTCATCAGGTGTTGTCTTTGGCCCAAGCTTTACACCAATTGGATTGTGAATCTTCTCGGCAAAATCCATATGAGCGCCATCTAATTGTCGGGTGCGCTCTCCGATCCAAACAAAGTGTGCCGAAACATCATAAGGATTGTTTGTTCGAGAATCGATTCGAGTTAATGCTTTTTCATACTCAAGAATTAAAGCTTCGTGGCTTGAGTAAAAATCAACAGATTTAAAGGATTCTGGATCTACACCCGCAGATTCCATAAACTTAATTGCGCGACCAATCTCATTAGCCATCTCTTCATACCGAGCGCTAAATCTGGCATCTGCCGCAAAACCACGATTCCATGTGTGAACCTGTCGTAGATCAGCAAAGCCACCTTGGGTAAAAGCACGAACTAAATTAAGTGTTGCCGATGAGGTGTTGTAAACCCTAACTAATCGCTTTGGATCTGGTGTCCGTGATTTTTCATTGAACTCTAGATCATTTACCGCATCTCCCCGATATGCAGGAAGTGTTACGCCATCTCGTGTTTCGGTGTCATTGCTGCGCGGCTTGGCAAACTGTCCAGCCATGCGACCAACTTTTATGACGGGCAGAGATGAGAAGTATTGAAGCACTGCAGCCATTTGTAAAATTGTTTTGATGCGATTTCGGATTGAATCTGCAGTTGCACCTGCAAAGGTTTCAGCACAATCTCCACCCTGTAACCAAAATGCATTTCCAACCGCTGCCTCGGCAATTCGTGCCTTTAAATTGTCACATTCACCAGCAAATACAAGGGGTGGAAATGATTCCAATTCGGCAATCGCCTCTTTAACGGCAGATGCATCAGGCCAAGTAGGTTGTTGCGCAGCTCCTAGGCTGGTGTTAAAGATTGAATCACTCTTCATAGTTGAATTCTAGGGAAGGTTTATTAATCGCCGCCGGCAATTAATCTCTAACCGAAGAAGATCTCCGCTTCTTTGTATAGCTCTGGATCAACTGTTTTGAGTTTTGTTGTTGCAGATGCCAACGGTACTCGTTCTATCTTGGTGCCATGTAATGCCACCATCTTTCCCCAATCGCCTTCATGTGCTGCAGTAATTGCATGCAAGCCAAATCGCGTAGCTAGAACACGATCAAATGCAGTTGGTGTTCCGCCGCGTTGAATATGTCCAAGCACTGAAGTGCGTGCCTCTTTGCCAGTTTTGGCTTCAATCTGTTGGGCTAGCCACTCACCTATTCCAGATAATTTAACGTGGCCAAATGAATCTAAAGTTTGATCCTTTGTCACCATGTCACCATCTTGCGGAATTGCACCTTCGGCGATCACAATAATCGGTGCATAACTTTGTTCAAATCTAGATTCCACCCATTTACAAACCTGATCAACTGAGAACTTAACCTCTGGAATCAAAATACAAGATGCGCCACCTGCTAAACCAGAGTGCAATGCAATCCAACCAGCATGGCGACCCATAACCTCAACAATTAATGCTCGGTGGTGAGATTCAGCTGTTGTATGCAGGCGATCAATCGCCTCTACTGCGATGTTTACCGAAGTATCAAAACCAAATGTGTAATCTGTGTTGTTCAAATCATTATCAATTGTCTTTGGAACACCAATCACCTTTACGCCTAAAGAATCTAATTTGGTAGCAACGCCTAATGTGTCTTCACCGCCGATGGCAATTAATGCATCAACGCCCATCTTCTCTAAATTGCCTTTAATCTTCTCTACGCCGCCCTCGATCTTAAAAGGGTTGGTTCGAGATGAACCAAGAATCGTTCCACCCTTTGGCAAAATTCCTCGAGTTGCTGGAATATCTAGCGGCATTGTTAAACCTTCAAGTGGTCCACGCCAGCCATCTCTAAAGCCTATGAATTCATAGCCATACTCTTTAACACCTTTGCGAACTACCGCACGAATTACTGCATTTAATCCTGGGCAATCCCCGCCGCCAGTTAACACACCAAAACGCATTTAATAACTCCTAATCAAAAAATCTGACAAATTTCAGTAAGTAGGCTTTGTCCGCGATGACGGCTAAGTCTACTCTGCTTTCATTGATGCCAATAATTAAGGGCTGGCCTTGAAGGGGCGGTAAATGAAATCTCGCAGAATCGCCCAGACAAAAAATGGCTTTGCCCCCAAGATCTGCGTTACCTGTGGCCTTGAGTTCGAGTGGCGAAAAAAATGGCAAAAGGATTGGGAAAGCGTTAAATACTGCTCAAAGAAATGCAAAGGCAAATGAAGCGAATTATTTATGTGCCACATGATTTACTGAATAAAAACTTTGGTGCCTTAAAGCATGCCAAAAAAGATAGTGATCTAATCGTTCTCGTAGAAAGTGCGAGAACTCTTAATGACAAAAGATGGCATAGCCAAAGATTGCAATTTATTTTATCCAGCGCTCGTCACTTTGCTGCTGAGCTTAAAGATGATGGATTTGAAGTTATTTACCACGAGGCAAATACCACTGTTGACGGCTTGCTAGAAATTGCCAAGAAGCACAAGGTTAACAAGTTTCTTACTACCCAGCCGACTGGTTATAAAAGGTTGGCAACTCTGCAAAAAATTCCTTTTGAGTATGTAGAGAATGATTTTTTCCTAACGCCCGCTGTTGAATTTAAAGAGTGGGCAGATTCCCAAAAATCCTTCAAGATGGAGAGCTTCTATCGCAAGCAGCGGGTGAAATTTAATTTACTAATGGACGGCAAGGAGCCATTAGGTGGTGAGTGGAATTATGATCATGAAAATCGCAATCCTGTTCCGAAGGATTACCAAGCACATGAAATCGCTGAGTTTGAATTTGATGAGATCGATGTCAAAGTAGCCAAACAGATTTCCAAGTTAAATACATGGGGAAACTCGGAAAATAAGTACTGGGCTACTACACGCAAGCAAGCATTACTTCGATTAAATGAGTTTATTAAGTTTAACTTTGAGAACTTTGGTGCCTACGAAGATGCGATGCCGGTTGATAGCTGGTCAGTTAATCACTCAGTTATTTCGCCATACTTAAATAATGGGTTGTTGCATCCACTAGAGGTAGTAAAGGCTGCGATCGCAAAGTTTGAAAAGGACGGAATTCCGTTAGCATCTTGTGAAGGTTTCATCAGACAAATAATTGGCTGGCGTGAATATGTGAATGGCATGTATTGGTATTTGGGTGACCAATACCGAAATGAGAATCAGTTAGCAGCTAATCGAAAGTTGCTTCCATTATTTGAAGACTCTACTAAGACAAAGATGAATTGCTTGTCCTCAATAATTTCAGATATCGAGGATCGAGCTTGGACTCATCACATCCCAAGATTGATGGTGCTATCAAACCTGGCAAATCTGACTGGAGTTTCGCCTTTGGAGTTTTTAGATTGGATGCGTCGAGTCTTTGTTGATGCTACTGATTGGGTAATGGTGCCAAATGTAATTGGTATGGGATTGCATGCAGATGGCGGAAAGATGATGACGAAACCATATGTCTCAGGTGGTGCCTATATTTCAAAGATGGGTCAATACTGCAAGGGATGTAAATATGATCCAAAGATTCGAGTTGGTGAAAATGCTTGCCCATTTACCTTGCTTTATTGGAACTACTTAGATCAGCATGAGGATCAATTCAAGAAAAATCATCGTATGTTTCAACAAGTAAATGGATTAAAGCGATTAAAAGATTTACCCGAGGTAAGAGTGCAGGCAGAGAGATATCTGGAGCTTTTAAGTAAAGGTGAGATTTAAGATAATCTTGCTTCCTAATGAGTCTTAAGCCAGAGATTGTTAAATATCTTTCCGATAGAGCAGCCTTAAATCTGCCCCTGCTTTGGGATGCGCCGATTGCAACCCAGCGCGCAAACTCTCAATTAAGTGTTGCACTCCAACAGCCACTACCTGAAATATTTAAAGTTGAGCATAAAACTATTCCAGGCTCAACAAGTGATCTACCGATAAGAATTTATCGCCCCAGCAATGCGGCGAATTTGCCCGCACTTGTCTTCTTTCACGGTGGTGGCTGGGTATTAAATTTTCTAGATATATATGAGCCTGCACTAAGAAAAGTTGCAAACCTTGGAAAATTTGTAATCATCGCTGTTCAATATCAAAAAGCACCAGAGCATCCATTTCCAATACCTTTTGATGATTGTTATGCAACCTTAAAGTGGGTAGTTAAAAATAACCAGATGCTTGGATTAGATCCAACCTCTATTGGGGTGGGCGGCGATAGCGCTGGTGGAAATTTAGCCTCCGCAGTTGCACTGAAGGCTCGGGATGAAAAATTGATCGATCTAGCTTTTCAATTATTGATTTATCCTTGCAATGACAACAAGATGGCTTATCAAACTGCTGTAGATAATGCAGAGGGGTATGGCTTAACTACAAAATCAATGTTGTGGTTCTGGGAGCAATATCTGCAAGATAATCAGGATCACACCAATCCTTACGCAGTTCCTGCGATTGCTTCATCTCTTTCCAATCTCCCACCCGCTATTGTTCTGGCTTCGCAGTACGATCCATTAACAGATGATGCGAAAAATTATTATCAGCGATTGTTAGATGACGGGGTGAGAGCAATTTATAAAGAGTACCCAGGGCAAATTCACGGTCTGTTTAATCTAGGCGGCGTAACCGCAGATGCAGATTTAATGTACTCCGATATTGCAACTGAGATTAACGCGATTTTAGGAAGAAATTAATTGAGTAAAACTGGTTGGTATAGATTTGCAATTGTCGGCTTCATCTGGGGTGTTCCTTATCTATTTTTAAAGGTAGCGGTCGAAGAGATTTCACCATCTGTTGTCGTATTGGGCAGAGTTGCTATTGGCGCTGCCATCTTGCTACCCATAGCCCTAAGACGCAAGGTATTTTTCATTCCACGCAAGTACTGGCCATTTGTACTTCTATATACCGTTACTGAGTTAATTGGACCTTGGTACTTCATTACTGTTGCAGAACAAAAAATTACCTCTGGTTTAACTGGGTTACTTGTTGCAACAGTTCCAATCTGGGCAGCGATTTTGGCATCAATCTTTGGTGATAAAACTGTTTGGCATGCTGGCAGGTTATTTGGATTAATTGTAGGTTTTATTGGTGTAATTGCAGTAGTTGGCATTGAATCCTTAAGTGGCGGTCAAGATATCGTGGCAATTGGCATGGTTATTTTGGCAGCGATGGGTTATGCGTATGCAATAAATATGATTACTAGAAGAATTCCAGAGGTGCCAGGTCTTGGCTTAAACACTTGGGCGATGATAATTACTTCAATCGTATTTTTACCTTTTGCAATTGGCAGTTGGCCAACAGAGATGCCATCGGTAGAGGCGATCGGGTCTGTTGTAATTCTGGGAGTACTTTGCACTGCAGTTGCCTTTGTGATCTTCTTTAGATTAATAGCTGAAGTTGGTCCACCACGTGCATCACTTGTGACTTATTTAAATACTGCTGTTGCCGTAGTGCTGGGAGTGATCATTCTTGATGAACCATTTACCTTAGGCATTGCAATTGGATTGCCCTTAGTCCTAGTTGGTTCCTACTTTGCTAGTCGGAAAGTGAATCGGTAAAACCCAATCTAGCCAGCATCTTTGGATCCTTTTGCCACTCCTTAGAAACCTTTACATGTATCTGTAAGAAAACCTGCATTCCAACTAAATTCTCAATTGATTTTCTAGCCAATGTACCGATGGCTTTTAGCTTGCTGCCTTGCGGACCAATAATGATTCCTTTTTGACTATCTCGCTCCACATGAAGAGTCGCACTTACATCATAAATACTTCCACCTGCCCGCTCTCCCATTTCATCGATAGTGACCATTACGGAGTGCGGTAGTTCCTCATATAACTCTTCGATTGCAGCCTCTCGAATTAGATCAGCAAACATCAACTCTTCTGCTTGATCAGTTGTGATGTCATCGGGATAAAGCTGTGGTGACTCTGGCAACTCTTTAGCAATTAAATTTAAAATTAAATCGGTTTGATCTAGATTTTTAGCTGAGATTGGAATTATTTCCGCCTTCTGTAATCCCATCTTATTTACAAACTCACCTACCGCAACCAATTTTGCTGCTAAATCTGATTTAGACAATTTATCGATCTTAGTGACTGCAATAAAGGTAGGGGTCCGATCATTTAATTGCGAAGCAATGTACTCATCCCCTGCGCCAATACTTTCATCTGCTGGCAAACAAAGTACTGCAGCATCTGTTGAATCAATATTCTCATTAACCATCTGGTTTAAGCGTGTGCCCAATGCAGTCTTTGGCTTATGCATTCCAGGTGTATCAACCACAATCATTTGAAAATCTGGCTTTGTAATGATTCCGCGAATTGGATTTCTGGTGGTGTTTGGATGGTGTGAAGTGATCACGATCTTGCTGCCAACTAGAGCATTTACCAAAGTGGATTTTCCGACATTTGGGCGGCCAACTATCGCCACAAAACCTGCACGGAAATTACTCATTGTCTAATTCTCTCACCTTAAATGAAGTGGTGTCACCACCTCCAAGATCTCAGCGACACTTGTTGCGATATCTGCTACTCGCTCTGCAATTAATCGATGGCAGCCATCACTAAGTGGAGATGTAATCGGTCCAGGCACTGCAAATACCGGTCTTAATATTTCAGCTGCATCTCTGGCTGTTCTGATTGAGCCACTCACATAGGCTGCTTCGATTACTAGGGTGGCTTTAGAAAGTGCTGCGATTAATCGATTACGTATTAGAAATCGATATGGCCTAACGCTTACATTTGGCATAACCTCACTAAATAAAACTCCACGCTCTTTAATCTCTGAAAATAATTTGGAATTTTCTTTTGGATAGATTTGATTAAAGCCTCCCGCCAAGACTGATGCAGTAACTCCTGAATTTTTTAATGTTGCCAAATGTGAAGCCGTATCTATTCCAAAAGCCCCGCCACTGACTACTGCGTAATCTCTTGCTACCGCCCCTGCTGCAAAATCCTCGGTGATTTCAACTCCATACTGGGAAGGTCTTCTGCTTCCCACAATTGAAATTGAGTTTGTTAAATCAAATAAGGCAGAGCGATTTCCCTGAACAAGTAATCCAATGGGTGGTGCTGATAAATCATTTAAGCCTGCTGGCCAATCTAGATCGCATGGGGTTATGAACTCTGCCTTGGCTTGAACTATTTCATCTAACAATTTAGAGGTCTCTAGGGAAAGTAAATCATTTTGGAGCCAACTTAAATCATCATGTTTTAAATACTTGATCCCACCCAATATCTCTTCGTATACGGCAGCCGCTCCCTTGCTTGCGATCTCATATGACCAAAACGCATCCGCTGGTGGAATACAAACAAATAACTTTAATCTTGCCTCAATCTCATCAATCATCTGCGCAAGATATTGATCAATCTAAAGCTAAAACTGCGTCAAAAACTTCTTTGTGAATTAAGCCTTGCTGTTAATAATCTCTGCAATATTTGCAAAGGATTTACGGTGAATTGGAAGCACACCTAACTCTTTTATTGCATCGGTATGCGTTTTGGTTATGTATCCCTTATGCCCTGCCAGGCCGTAACCTGGGTAATTTTTATCTAACTCAACCATGATGCGATCGCGATAAACCTTGGCCAGAATGGAAGCTGCGCTAATTGAGATTGCTACCTGATCAC
>JACCDO010515916.1_pt1 | contig 28235 bp, 23 predicted proteins | sample 7446101 | NCBI WGS metagenome assembly JACCDO01 (sample SAMN15323440, study PRJNA562643) | freshwater metagenome | isolation source: river surface water | place: USA:Blue River Watershed | collected 2017-08-16
CCGACACCAATTTCTGCGTTGATTCACGCGGCGACCATGGTGACAGCCGGTATTTTTATGGTGGCTCGTTTCTCGCCATTGTTCGAACTCTCAAATACAGCACTTTCCTTCATCATCGTGATCGGTGCGATCGGCGCGCTATTCCTGGGCATTCTCGGCATTATTCAAAATGACATTAAACGAGTGGTCGCGTACTCAACGCTTTCCCAACTCGGTTATATGACGGTGGCGCTGGGTGCCTCGGCTTACTCGGTCGCGATCTTCCACCTGATGACGCACGCATTTTTTAAAGCCCTGCTGTTCCTTGGCGCTGGATCGGTCATTATGGGTATGCATCACGATCAAGACATCCGCAACATGGGTGGTTTACGCAAGTACATGCCGATCACCTGGATCACTTTCTTGATCGGGACTCTGGCTTTGGTAGGTACGCCATTCTTCTCTGGCTTTTACTCCAAAGAGCACATTATCGAGGCGGCTGCGTCTGCGAACGTCTGGGGTGCTTCTTTCGCGAAGTACGCAACGTTGATTGGCGTGTTTGTGACATCTCTCTACTCTTTCCGGGTTTACTTCTTGGTGTTCCACGGTAAAGAGCGTTTTGATACGAGTGGTCATGCACATGACGGACACGGGCATGATGATCACGGCCACGACGACCACGGACACCACGGTGGTGTGCCGCACGAGTCGCCTTGGGTCGTGACCTTGCCGTTGGTATTGCTAGCCGTACCCTCAATCTTTGTTGGGGCCTGGCTTGCGGACGCACTGTTATTTGGTTCGTATTTCAAGGGCGTGATTGTGGTGGCGGCGCAGCACCCCGCTATGGCCGACTTGGCCTCTCACTGGCATGGTTGGGTTGCCTATGCGCTGCACGCCTTCGGTACGCTGGCCTTTTGGCTGGTTGTCGCGGGTGCAGTCACGGCTTGGTACTGTTACCTGATCAATCCTAAGGTGCCAGCCGCGATTCAGCGTCATTTGAAGGGTGTGAACTGCATCCTGGAGAACAAGTACTTTTTCGACTGGTTTAATGAGCAGGTGTTGGCGCGTGGTGCGAGACTGCTTGGCAAGGGCTTGTGGCAACAAGCTGACCGTGGCTTGATCGATGGTTTGTTGGTCAATGGTTCCGCCAAAGTGGTTGGCGCCTTCGCAGCGGTGACCCGCCGCGTGCAGACTGGCTACATCTATCACTACGCGTTTGCGATGATCATCGGTCTGATGGCTGCGATCACCTACATAATCTTTGGTTCCAAATGATGGCGAGCGAGATGGCTTCTTTTAATACTCCTTGGCTCACACTGTCGATCTTCGTTCCGATCGTTTGTGGTTTGATCGTTCTTGCCGTTGGCCGAGACGATCGCCCAGGCTTGACACGCAATCTCTCATTGATCGGCTCCATCCTGAGCTTTTTGGTGACGATTCCTCTGTACACGGGTTTTGATAGTTCTACAGCCGCGATGCAGTTTGTCGAAAAAGTGTTGTGGATCCCAGCTTTTGCAGTGAATTACCACCTTGGCGTAGATGGAATCTCCATGTGGTTTGTTCTGTTGACTGCCTTCATCACAATTATTGTTGTGCTTGCCGGTTGGGAAGTCATCACGACACGCGTGTCTCAATACATGGCAGCTTTTCTTATTCTGTCAGGTTTGATGATAGGTGTGTTTGTCGCACTCGATGGTCTGTTGTTCTATATCTTCTTTGAGGCAACACTCATCCCGATGTATATCATCGTGGGTGTTTGGGGCGGACCCAACCGCGTCTATGCGGCGTTCAAGTTCTTTCTGTACACCCTGATGGGATCGCTGCTTACCCTGGTCGCGTTTTTATATCTCTGGAACGTCTCAGGTGGGTCCTTTGATATTCAAACCTGGCACACTCTGCCGTTGGATTACACGCCCCAAGTCTTCATTTTCTTTGCGTTTTTGGCGGCGTTTGCGGTCAAAGTGCCAATGTGGCCTGTTCATACTTGGTTGCCAGATGCGCACGTTGAGGCACCGACGGGTGGTTCGGTCGTGTTGGCTGCGATCATGCTCAAGCTCGGCGCCTACGGCTTCTTGCGGCTGTCATTGCCGATTACCCCTGACGCTTCGACTGGCATGGCTGGCCTCATCATTGCGCTGTCGCTGATTGCGGTGATTTATATCGGCTTGGTTGCCGTGGTTCAAGATGATATGAAGAAACTTGTTGCGTACTCGTCTGTCGCGCACATGGGTTTCGTCACGCTAGGCTTCTTTGTATTCAATACGGCCGGCGTTGAAGGCGCGATTGTGCAGATGGTTTCGCACGGCTTCGTCTCCGCGGCAATGTTTCTGTGTATTGGCGTGCTGTATGACCGCATGCACAGCCGTCAGATCGCGGATTACGGTGGCGTCATCAATACCATGCCACGTTTTGTGACGTTTTTTGTTTTGTTTTCGATGGCGAACGCCGGTTTGCCCGCTACGAGTGGTTTCGTAGGGGAGTTCATGGTCATCATGGGCGCAGTCGAATATAACTTCTGGATTGGTCTGCTCGCCGCAACCGCATTGATTCTGGGTGCGTCGTATTCGCTCTGGATGGTCAAGCGCGTTGCGTTCGGCGATATCGCGAATGATCATGTCCGTGAGCTGCAGGATTTGTCCAACCGCGAATTTTTGATCCTCGGTGTCATGGCCTTGGCCGTGATTTACATGGGTGTCCATCCCAAGCCCTTTACCGACGTCATGCACGTTTCGGTTGAGGCCCTGTTGCAACACGTGTCCATTTCAAAACTGTAAGCCTCGCCATGATGCAATCCCAATTCGATTTCGCCCTGGCCGCACCGGAAATTTTCCTCACGGTGATGGGTATGCTCATCCTGGTTCTGGATGCGTTTAGTCAAGCACCACGTCGCACGCTCGCCTACGGGCTCTCGCTCGCGACGTTGGCGGTTCTGTTTCTTCTGTCGGCGTGGCAGTGGAGTATTGGTCTTGTGGGCGAGAGCTTCTTCGGCCTGTATGTTGCAGATCCACTTGCCCATTTACTCAAGATGGCTTCCTACATTGCCGTCGCTCTCACCTTAATTTATGGTCGCGAATACATCCAGACCCGCGATATGTTGCGTGGTGGTGAGCTCTACGTCTTAGTGCTCTTTGCGTTGCTGGGTCAGATGGTCATGATCTCGGCGGGCAATTTCCTGACGATCTACTTGGGACTTGAGCTGATGTCCTTGGCGCTCTACGCGCTCGTGGCCATTCGTCGTGATCACGCTGAGTCGACAGAGGCGGCGATGAAGTACTTCGTGCTGGGTGCGCTTGCGTCGGGCTTCATGTTGTACGGCATGTCGATGATGTACGGTGCGACTGGAAACTTAGACCTTCGTAATATCGCTGACGCCGTCAATTCAGGACAAGTCGACTACCTGCCACTGACCTTTGGTGTTGTGTTTTTGGTGGCTGGCCTAGCGTTCAAGTTAGGTGCGGTTCCATTCCATATGTGGGTGCCCGACGTTTATCAGGGTGCGCCTACTGCGATCACACTTGTACTCGCTGCAGCGCCTAAGCTCGCTGCGTTTGCGATCACGCTGCGCATCTTGGTAATTGGCTTCGTCGATCTCGCTGCAGATTGGCAGCCGATGCTCTTGATCCTTGCAGTATTGTCACTTGCAATTGGCAACCTCACTGCAATTATGCAAACCAACTTCAAGCGGATGTTGGCCTATTCAACGATCTCGCATATGGGGTTTGTATTGCTCGGTTTGGCCTCGGGATCGCTAGACGGCGACATCCAGGCTGATACCTCTGCGTATGGATCAGCGCTGTTTTACATTTTGACCTACGTCTTGACGACGCTTGCGTCGTTTGGCTTGATCATGTTGTTGGCGCGCGATGGATTTGAGTGCGAGACCATTGACGATCTCAAGGGGTTGAATCGCCGTAGCCCTTGGGTTGCTGCGATGATCTTGATCTTGATGTGCTCGCTCGCAGGCCTGCCGCCTTTGGTCGGCTTTGACGCGAAGCTGTTGATTTTGCAGGGTCTGCTGCAGTCCGATCGTTTATGGCTGGCAGTGGTGGCGGTCTTGTTCTCATTGATTGGGGCTTTCTACTACCTACGTATTATCAAGGTGGTGTACTTTGACGAGCCAGCAGATCAGTCAACCTTGGCGCCCGCAGCACCTTTCATCCCACGCGCATTGATGCTTGTGAATGGCTTGCTTGTATTGGGTCTTGGGTTGATGCCTGGCGCGTTGATTGCTCTGTGTCTGCAGGCGATGCGTGCCACGCTGTCGTTCTGATTGCTGCGTTGACCACCACTTGTCCGCGCCCTGTGATCACGTAATATGAATCAAAGCGCCGCGATTTGGCTGTTGCTTCTGTTGGCCTTCGCGGCAGCCAACCTTCCATTCTTAAACGAACGCGTATTTGGCGTGTTTGCGCTGAAAGGCAACAAGCCTTTTCTAGTGCGCGTGTTTGAGTTGATCGTCTTGTACGGTCTGGTCGGTTTGGTAGGCATTGCGCTTGAGCGCATGATTGGTAACGCCTTTATCCAGCGATGGGAGTTTTATGCCACCACCTTCACATTGTTTTTGGTGATGGCATTTCCAGGCTTCGTCTTGCGCTACTTGCTCCGGCGTTAGGCTTCAAACCAGTTCAGTACGCCGTCTAGGCCTGCTACATTGAGTGCGTACTTCGCCTGTGCACGTACGACGGGCTTTGCGCGATAAGCGACAGAGTAACCGGCGAGGCCAAGCATCTTTAGATCATTGGCCCCATCCCCAATCGCAATAATTTGTTCCGTTTTGGCGCCGCAAGCTTCAGCGAAGGCTCGCAGCGTATCGGCTTTGCCTTGTGCATCTAAGATGCGACCCACTACCTGGCCCGTCAGGATTCCGTTCTCCGCGCCCAAGACGTTGGCATGCGCAGCGTCGAGGCCGATCCGTGCTTTAAGCTTTTCAGTAAAGAAAGTGAAGCCGCCTGAAACTAGCAAGATCTTTAAACCCGCTTGTTTGGCTGTGGCGACCAATTGCTCTGCGCCGGGATTAAAGCGCAATTTCTGTTCATAGACAGACTGTAAGACATCGGCTGAGAGGCCCTTGAGGAAAGCAACGCGTCGTGTGAGACTTTCAGAAAAGTTTTTAATTTCGCCGCGCATCGCCGCTTCGGTAATCGAGGCGACTTGTTCCTTTACGCCGCCAAATGCCGCAATCTCATCGATACATTCAATGTTGATGAGAGTCGAGTCCATATCCATGGCGAGTACTTTGCAGTCACTGAGTCGACTACCTGCTGCAACATAGGCGGTGTCAACCAGACTGCGCTCACCCCAAGCCAACATCTCAGCACGAGCCTCAGCGCTGTCGTTAACCGCGAGGAGTCGTGCGGCGGTCGTTCCGACACGTTGCACGCCCGAGGCTTCCGCGATTGCTGCAGCCTGCTCGATCAACTCTGTCGATAGAGCGGGGGACTGGATAACGAGATGGTATGTGGTCATGGCAGCACGGTGATTAAGGTCAAAGTTAAGGTTGTTTAGACTAGCGAACGAAGCACCGTGCGGGCAGCCTCAAATCGGGCTTGCACATCCCCGGCTTTGATCTCAACGCGCAGCTTGTCTTGTCCGGCAAAACGAATGTGCTTTTGCTTTTGCACTAATTCAATCAGTCTAAGTGGATCGACTGTCGTATTTTGCTTGAAGTGCAACAATATTTGGGACTCGCTGGCATCGATTTTTTGAATGCCCAATGGCAAACCGAGTAAGCGGAGCTTGTGGGTTGAGATTAGCGTGCGTCCAGCCTCCGGCAACTTGCCGAAGCGATCGATGAGCTCTTCTTGAATCGTGATCAGGCCGTCCTCATCCGTTGCATTTGAGAGTCGTTTATACAACGACAGTCGAGCATGAACATCTGCGCAGTAATCAGACGGCAGCAGGGCCGGGGCGTGGAGATTCACTTCACAACCTGCACTGAACGGCGCATCGAGATCAGGCTCGACGCCGGCTTTCAGGGCGCGGACAGCCTCATTAAGCATGTCGTTGTACATCGAGAAGCCGATTTCCTGGATATTGCCAGACTGTGACTCCCCCAAGACTTCACCCGTTCCACGGATTTCAAGGTCGTGCATCGCTAAGAAAAATCCGGAGCCTAGCTCTTCCATCGCTTGAATAGCTTCAAGGCGCTTCTTCGCATTCTTGGTAATGGCATCTTCGCCAGGCGTCATCAGATAGGCATAGGCTTGATGGTGCGAGCGACCCACGCGACCGCGTAATTGATGGAGCTGTGCCAAGCCGAACTTGTCCGCGCGATGGATGATGATGGTGTTTGCGCTCGGTACGTCAATACCGGTTTCAATGATGGTCGTGCATAACAAGACGTTGAATCGCTTCTGGTAGAAGCCTTTCATGACTTGCTCAAGGTCGCGTTCGCCCATTTGTCCGTGCGCCACCACAATGCGTGCCTCGGGGACAAGTTCTTCTAAACGCGCCCGACGATTGTGAATTGTCTCAACCTCGTTATGCAAGAAATATGCTTGCCCACCGCGCTTAAGTTCGCGGAGAAGCGCTTCGCGCATCGTGCTGTTGTCTTCCCTGCGTACAAAAGTTTTGATCGCAAGGCGCTTTTGTGGTGCGGTCGCAATGACCGAGAAGTCGCGAATACCCTCGAGCGACATGCCGAGCGTGCGGGGGATCGGCGTCGCAGTAAGCGTTAGGACATCGACTTCAGCACGTAAGGCTTTAAGTGCTTCTTTTTGACGCACGCCGAAGCGGTGTTCTTCGTCGATGATCACCAGACCGAGGCGTTTAAAGTTGACGTCTTTCGACAGAATCTTGTGGGTACCAATGACGATATCGATCGTACCTTCACGAATCCCATCGATCGCGCTACTAATTTCTTTTGCCGAACGAAAGCGTGAAAGTTCGACCACTTTGACTGGCCAATCGGCAAAGCGATCGGTGAATGTCTGTGCGTGCTGCTCAGCAAGTAGGGTTGTTGGACATAACAGGGCCACTTGCTTGCCATTTGCGATCGAGAGAAATGCGGCACGTAAAGCTACTTCGGTTTTGCCAAAGCCCACATCGCCGCAGACCAAGCGATCCATAGGTTTTCCGGACGTCATGTCGGCGATTACACATTGAATCGCAGCGGCTTGATCCGCCGTTTCTTCAAATCCAAACCCCTCAGAGAAGAGCTCGTAATCACCTAGCGGGAGTTTGAAGGAAAACCCTTGGCGCGCTGCGCGCTTGGCGTACAGATCGAGAAGCTCGGCAGCGGTGTCGCGCACTTGTTGTGCTGCTTTGCGTCTTGCCCTGTCCCATTGTCCTGAGCCGAGCAGGTGCAGCGGCGCGGTTTCAGGGTCACTGCCGCTGTAGCGTGCAATCACGTGCAGCTGTGAGACGGGAACATAGAGAGTGCTTTGGTTGGCGTATTCGAGATGGAGGAATTCCATTTCGCCTTCGCCCATATCGAGATTGACGAGACCGTGATAGCGACCGATCCCGTGCTGTGCGTGCACAACTGGGTCGCCTTCGCGAAGCTCAGATAGATCCCGCACCATGGCTTGCACATCGCTCGCGCGTTCTTGATCGCGTTTGCCACGTCGTGCGGTGGTGCCATGTCCAGGATAGAGATCGCTCTCAGTCAGGAAGATCAGCGCCTCGCGCGTGAGGGCGAATCCAGTTGTGAGGGGCGCAACGGTAATACCAAAATGTAGGTCTTGCGCAAGAAACTCTGCGACGGATTCGGTTTGAGCATCGGGCGCGATATTGTGCTCTGCGAGCATTTGCACAATCGTCTCACGGCGCCCATGTGAGTCGGTGCATAAGACGATCCGTGCTGGTGAGGCTGATGTCTCTTGCGCGTTACGCTCTAGCAATCCTCGAAGTTTAGCGAGAGGATCTTCTGCTCGACGCGAAACACCGATGTCGGGCGCCGCAGCATAGTCAGGATTTGCTTCGCCTATTGTTAAAGCCAAACGGGCAAAAGACTTGAGATGCTCAAAAAGGGTTTCACCCTGAAGGAATAATGCGTCGGGCGGTAAAACAGGACGCTCGCGGTCACTCTTGAGAAAGTTATAGCGGGTAGCGGTATCTTGTGTGAAGCGACGCATCGCATCGTCTATGTCGCCCAGGGTCACAACAAGCGTGTCTCTTTTGAGGTAATCAAAGAGAGTGGCTGTTTGTTCGAAAAATAAAGGTAGGTAGTACTCCACGCCAGCGAAGGGAATTCCATTGCCCATATCTTTGTAGGGCAAGGCACGCGAGGGATCTCCTTCAAATACCTCGCGAAACTGAGCACGAAAATGATTGCGAGCCGGCTCGTCCATCGGAAACTCGCGCCCCGGCAATAGCTGCACGGACCCAACCGGATAGAGACTTCGCTGTGTATCGATATCGAAGGCACGAATTGATTCGATTTCGTTATCGAATAAGTCGATGCGATAAGGTACAACGGACCCCATCGGAAACAAATCAATCAGACTACCTCGGACACAGAATTCGCCTGGGGCGGTCACTTGCGAAACATGGGCATAGTTTGCCAACATGAGTTGCTCGCGTAATGCCTGTTCGTTGAGCTTGTCCTTTTGTTTGAACGAAAAGGTGTAGGCCGCTAGAAAGCTTGGAGGGGCGAGCCGATAAAGCGCTGTGGTGATGGGAACTGTTAAGACGTCCACCTCGCCGAGCATCAGGGCGTGCAGGGTACGCAAGCGCTCTGAAATCAGATCTTGATGCGGCGAGAAGCTGTCGTAAGGTAAGGTTTCCCAGTCCGGCAAAGGGCGCACGCGCAGTTTGCTCGAAAAAATTGGGATTTCCTCTGCCAGTCGTTGGGATTCGAGCGGTTCGGCTGTGAGCACGACGATTGGTTTGCCGGCAGCGGCCGCCAACTCTGTGAGGAGCCACGCATCGCCGGACCCAGGCGGGGTAGGGTGCGTATAGCGTTGACCAGGCTTGAGGGCGGCCAATAAGGCAGAGACAGACGGTGCTACAACAGACATTCAGGACCAGCCAGAGAAGGGCGCGCGCGCCGGATGGGCACGGTCAGACGGTTAATTATAAAATCAAGCGCTTATGAGCCGCTCAGAATCCCCGGAACCTCAAGATCGCCATGCCGATCGCCTCGTGGCCCTCGTGCCCGCAGCGGGCGTGGGTGCTCGCGCGCTCCGGCAGAGCGACGCGCAAATTCCCAAACAATACCGACTGCTCGCAGGTCAAGCCATGCTTAGACGTACAGTGCGGGCGTTATTGGTCGACTCTCGGATTGATGAGGTACGCGTTGCCGTTGCACCAGAGGATGATCAGGCTGTTGAGGTACTAGCGGGACTAGACCGCGTGATTTGCGTTCCCTGTGGCGGAGAAACACGTGCTCAGACCGTCTACAACGCGTTGAGTGAGGCGCGATTGCGTACCCATGATTGGGCGCTTGTGCACGACGCCGCGCGTCCTGGTTTGCCTGCGGATGCTCTCGGGCGCCTTATTGATGCCTGTTTGCCGAACGGGGTGGGTGGCTTGCTGGCACTACCTGTCCCCGATACGGTTAAGCGTGCGCGTACGAAAGCGACTTCCCCCTCAGGGATAGCCGCGGTAGAAGCGACGGTTTCGCGCGAACGACTTTGGCTAGCGCAAACACCTCAGATGTTTCGAGCGGGGTTACTGCATGCCGCGCTTGAGCGTGTGTTGGCTAACCCAGTCAATGCTGACGTTGTGCCAACGGACGAAGCGCAGGCGATGGAAGCGGCTGGCTATGCGCCTTTGCTCGTGCCCGGATCAGGTCGTAATGCCAAGATCACGTGGCCCGACGATTTTGAATGGGTGGAATCTTGGTTATGAGTCATTTTGCGTTTCGAATTGGACAAGGCTTTGACGTACACGCACTGGTTGAAGGGCGTCCTTTGATTTTGGGCGGCGTCACGATCGCGCATACCCGTGGCTTGAAGGGCCACTCAGACGCGGATGCGCTCTTGCACGCGATTACTGACGCGTTACTTGGGGCAGCAGGCCTAGGTGATATTGGTCGGCATTTTCCTGATACGGATCCGGCCTTCAAGGGGGCAGATAGCCGTGTGCTGTTGCGTCAAGCGTATCGACTCGTGCAAGAAGCGGGCTGGACGCTCGTGAACGTCGACGCGACGATTCATGCGCAGCAGCCAAAGATCGCACCGCACGCGGCGGCAATGGTTGCCAATATTTCGGCCGATCTGGGCGTGTCCTCTCAGGACGTCAATGTCAAAGCAAAAACTAACGAAGGGCTCGGTCATCTCGGCCGCCAAGAGGGTATCGCCGCCAATGCTGTTGTTCTGTTGAGAGCTTCAGAGGCACCTAACCAGCCCTAACTTTGCACCGGCGGTGAAGACGTCAGTATCGTCCGTCTGGCACAAACACGTAGCCGAGTCCCCAGACAGTCTGTATGTAGGCTGGTTTGGCCGGATTGTTTTCCAGCATTTTACGCAGGCGCGATATCTGAACATCCAGGCTACGATCATACGCACGGTAGTCTCTGCCGCGCGCGAGCTCCATCAGTTTGTCGCGAGAGAGCGGAATGCGAGGATGACGCGCGAATACTTTGAGCACTGAAAATTCGCCGGTTGTGATGGGGATCACAGAATCGTTGCGTAACAAGGTCCGTGTCGACAAGCTCAACACATAGGGCCCAAATTGAATGGATTCGTTTTCTTGACTAGGTGCGCCAGGGTGTTCGTCGATCGTACGGCGACGCAGAATCGCGTTGATACGCGCTAAAAGTTCGCGTGGGTTAAACGGCTTGGATAAATAATCGTCGGCGCCCATCTCGAGACCCACAATGCGGTCGATCTCTTCTGCTTTTGCGGTGAGCATGATGATGGGGGTACTGTCGTGATTGGCGCGTAAGCGGCGGCAAACAGACAGACCATCCTCGCCTGGTAGGGTTAGATCCAAAATCAACAGATCAATATGTTCGCGATACCAAATTTTGGTCATTTCTCTTGCGTTTTCAGCAGTTTGGACAACAAAACCTTGCTCGGTTAGATAGCGGCGCAGCAGATCGCGCAGGCGCGAATCATCGTCAACGACGAGGATTTTGCGGGAGGGGGAAGGATATAAAGTATTCATGAGTGAAAATGTAACCGCCTGAGCGTTGTTTGCGCTGCGACGCTTACAACGTTTTACAAATGCAAAATGCGACTGACTAATTTGTTACTAAATGTTTCAGTCTTTCAGTCAACGCTGCATCCAGCTGCTTCATTACAATTGCAAGATGACACATATTCTTGCGATTGAAACGTCGACTCCGCTGTGCACCGTTGCACTCGTCTCTGAGCGCGACGGTCAAATCACGACAACGCAGCGCTCGCTCGAGGGCACCTCGGGGCACGCGGCCAACGTGTTGCCGCTAATCGACGCGTTGTTGAAAGACTGCGCGGTATCACGTCAAGCGCTCAGCGCGGTTGCATTTGGTCAAGGGCCTGGCGCGTTTACCGGCATTCGTGTGGCCTGCGGTGTGGCGCAAGGCCTTGGTCTAGCGCTCGGTCTGTCTGTGATTCCTGTTGGCGCACTGCCGGCGCTCGCAGCGCGCGCAAGCATGAAACATCCAAGGCAGCTCATTTTGACTGCGCTCGATGCGCGTATGGATGAGATTTACTTCGCCGCCTATATCGATAGTCCTGTGCAGGGTTTGGTGGTATTGCAGCCGCCCGTGCTGATGGCTGCGGTGGACGCGCCCTTATTTGTTCTGCAACGATCTGCATTGTGGTGTGAGCGCGCGTCAGCGTTTGTTGCCGACGCCCCCTCAGTGTGTTTGGTGGGTGAGGGTTGGAGTGTTCCGGGTGCTCGTACCGGTTTGCCGGACCAATGGCTAGAGGATGATTTACACGCTCGTCCAGAGGCCCGAGAGATAGCGCCCTTGGCACTGCGTGCCTTTAAGCGGGGTGAGGCCGTTCCTCCGGAGCAAGCGGCACCTTTCTATTTGCGTGACAAAGTTGCGTTCACTACGGTTGAACGTGAGGAAGGTTTAGGAGGTAACCCACGTGCGCGCCCCCCAACGCCTGTCGCGCTATTGCCGATGACTGTTGCTGATTTAGCCGAGGTGGTTGCCCTTGAAGCTGCTGTGCAATCATTTCCGTGGACAGCAAAAAACTTTGATGATGCGCTCGCAGCGGGTTATTCCGCCTGGGTACTGCGACAGGATGATGAACTTCTTGGTTTTTGTATTGCGATGCTCGCTCCCGATCTCGCGCATATCTTGGTGATCGCTGTTGCACGTGCGCGCCAGGGGCAAGGCCTCGGTAAGCAGCTCTTGGAGCAGGCTGCACGTAGCGCGCGTCAGCATGGGGCAGAAGGTTTGTTGCTGGAGGTGCGGCCTTCCAATCTTCAGGCGCTTGATTTTTATGCAGGCCATGGTTTTGTCCAGATCGGTGTGAGACGGGATTACTATCCAGCAGGTAGAGGCCAGCGCGAAGATGCGTTGGTGCTAAAAAAAGCATTCGAGCAGTCTTGAGCCCGTAGGCAAGCTATCCTTCAGTTATGACAGACAACCGATCTTCATTACTTTCACTCAGTGCACTGCAAGTTGCTTGGCTTGCAGAGTTGGGTATTGAGAAGCCGTGGTTGCCTGCGACGACTCCCAAGGCGATCGACATCGTGCAGAGGACTGTGGCTTCGCCTGCCGCTTCGCCCATCGCTTCGCCCGCCGCGGCGGTTGTCCCCGCGCCTAATCGTCCGAGTAAAGTGGTTATGTCGGCCGTTGCAGCCAAGGTGCTCCCGACGGCAGGCCACTCGCCTGAACAGCTCGCTGCACTTCCCGATATGGCGGCTCTGACCGACGCGGTTCAGGCTTGCCAAGCCTGCGGATTATGCACGGCCCGGCAGCAGGCCGTGATGGGTGAGGGGGTGACGCAACCCGCCATCATGGTCGTGGGCGAGGCGCCCGGAGAGCAAGATGATCGGCAGGGTAAGCCTTTCGTTGGACGCCCTGGCGTGCTGCTAGACAACATGTTGGCCGCGATTCAAAGCGGAAGAGGGCACGACGCTTACGTGACGACGATTATCAAGTGTCGTCCAACGGGTAATCGCAACCCACGACCCGACGAAGTTGCCGCGTGTCAGCCTTACTTGATGCGTGAAATCGCGTTACAGCAGCCTTTCACGATTCTCGCCCTCGGCCGATTTGCTGCGCAGGCTTTGTTGGGTAGCGAGGAGCCCCTACAGAACTTGCGTAACCATACGCATCGTATCGAGGTTGGGGGGCGAGATATTCCAGTGGTGGTGAGTTACAACCCCTCATACCTGTTGAGCCACCCCAACGAGAAAGCCGCTGCATGGAAAGATCTGCAGCGACTCAAAGCGCTTTGCCGTGCCCCTCTTGCCCAATCTGGTCAATCAGACTCGGGTCGCGCCGCTGGTTAAGCTTGTTCCAGCGAATCATCACCACCATCAGGGCGGCTACCAAGAGCCCAAAAATCCAGATAATGACGTTGATTGGCATATCAAGCCACAGCATGAAGGTATAAACCGCAACCATCAGCAGAATGTTCAGCTGCTCATTGAAGTTTTGGACCGCGATGGAATGTCCTGCTGAGAGCAAGACATGGCCACGGTGCTGAAGCAAGGCATTCATTGGCACGACAAAATAGCCAGAGGTCAGTCCGATCAAAATCAAGAGCAAGTATGCCGTCCAGGGTAAATCGATCCCCAGCACATGAATCGTCCAGCTCGGCTCAACGAAAGGCATGAGCATCACGATAAAGCCCATCGCGACACCCAATGGTAAGACGGTGAGTGCACTGCGCAGGGGAACGCGGCCGGCCATAACGGCCCCGCCGATGGTTCCTAGCGCCGTGATACCCATCAAAATGGAGGCTTGATCGAGACGGTATCCCAGATGGTCACTGCCCCATTCGATCACGATGAGTTGTAGCGTCGCGCCTGCACCCCAGAATAAGGTTGTTACCCCGAGAGATATTTGGCCTAGCTTGTCTGCCCACAAAATACGGACGTAGCCTGCAAAGGCTTTGATGAGCTTGATCGGATTCTTTTGTTGCGTTGGGTAAACAATCCCGGTGTTGGGGATCATTAGGTTACAAAGCGCTGCCGCCATGTAAATAAATGCGATGACAAGAATGGCCGCTTCAGCCGGGGTTTTGACAATGAGGTTGATGAGGCTGTGGCTGAGTAACCATTGCGATACGGTGGGGGACACCAGCACCCCGCCAACAACCGTGCCCATGATGATGGATAGAATTGTCAGGCCTTCGATCCAGCTATTGCCTTTCACGAGTTGGAGCGGGGGGAGCATCTCTGTCACGATGCCGTATTTGGCGGGTGAGTACGCGGCGGCGCCGATGCCAACTAACGCGTAGGCCACACAAACCAAGGACACTTGTCCTTCTTGGGTGAGTCCCAGCATGGCATAAGAAAACATCAGCAAACAACCGCTGACCTTGATGGCATTGGTCATAAACATGACCCGTCCCTTCGGGAATGAGTCAGAAATAGCGCCAACGAAGGCGGCTAACACGACGTAAGAGGCGGCAAACCACCACTTCATCATGGGGGCCATCCAGTCCGGACCTTGTAATTGCTGGATCAGTGCGATGGCGGCAATAAACAAGGCGTTGTCGGCAAGCGAAGACAACGCTTGGGCGGCCATAACGGTGTAGAAGCCTCGATTCAAGGATAGATTCCCTAAAAAATATTTGCCCCACCTAGCGTGGGCTGTCTGAATAATACCTGAACAAATCGATCGGCTCGAGCTCGGTTATGATCTCGAGGATTCCATCCCAAATTGTGCCCTTATTGTGCGTCTTACCCAGATCAAACTTGCCGGATTTAAGTCTTTTGTCGATCCGACCGTCATCCCTACCCCGAGCCAGCTGGTCGGGGTTGTCGGCCCTAACGGCTGCGGCAAATCCAACATTATTGATGCCGTTCGCTGGGTGATGGGCGAGAGCCGCGCCTCGGAATTGCGCGGCGAGTCGATGCAGGATGTGATTTTTAGTGGCTCGGGTGAGCGAAAGCCCTCGGCGCGCGCATCCGTTGAGCTCGTATTTGATAACTCGGCTGGGCGAGCATCCGGACAATGGGCAACATACGCTGAAATAGCCGTGCGGCGGGTCTTGACGCGAGATGGCACCAGCAGCTATTTCATCAATAACCAGCAGGTTCGTCGCCGTGATGTGCATGACATCTTCTTGGGAACAGGCTTAGGCTCGCGCGGCTACGCGATTATTGGCCAGGGCATGATCAACCGCCTGATCGAGGCAAAGCCAGAAGAGTTGCGCGTCTACCTTGAAGAAGCCGCAGGAGTGTCACGTTACAAAGAGCGCCGTCGTGAAACGGAGAATCGTTTATCCGACACGCGTGAAAACCTTGTGCGTGTCGAAGACATCCTGCGTGAGCTGACTGCTCAGCTGGAGAAGCTTGAGTCTCAGGCTGAAGTAGCGCGTGAATATCGTACGTTACAGGCTGAGGGTGAGAGCAAACAAAATGCCTTGTGGTTCCTGAAGGAGGCTGCAGCGCACCAAGAGCGTGACCGTACACAGCAAGACATTGAACGTGCACACACGGAGCTTGAGGCCTCCATGGCAGGCTTGCGCGCAAGCGAGGCTGCACTCGAGTCAAGACGGCAAGCACACTATGCGGCTGGTGATGCGGTGCATGCTGCGCAAGGTCAGTTGTATGAAGCGAATGCCAAAGTCAGTAGCCTAGAGGCTGAGATTCGCCATGTGGTCGAATCGCGCAATCGGGTCTTAACGCGTCGCACCCAGCTCGAGACTCAAATGGCCGAGTGGGCGACGCAGCAGGAACATTGCCAAGCCCAGATCCAGGAAGGTGAAGAGGAGCTCATGACGAGCGCCGCGCGAGCTGAAGAAGCGCGTGAATTGGCGCAGGCGGCGCAAGAGGGCTTGCCCGATATCGAGGCGCGCGTGAGACAGGCTGCGGCCGAGCGCGAAGAGCTCCGTGCCAATTTGGCCCGCGTTGAACAAAGCTTGGCCTTGGTTGCTCAGACACAGCGGGACTCGGATCGCCAATTACAGGCGCTTGAGTTGCGTCGCGAACGCTTGGCGCTTGAGCTCAAAGGTGTTGAGACACCAGACTTGGCTGCGTTAGAGCAGCTGACGGGTGACAAACTTGCAACGGAAGAGTTGCTTGAGGAATCACAGGGCGCGCTCACCGAGCTCGAGGACAAACTGCCCGAGGCGGATGCCCGTCGTACGCAGGCCCAGCAGCAGGCGCAGGCGGAAGCAGAGACGCTCGCACGCCTCGACGCACGTTTGTCTGCGTTGATGCGTCTGCAGGAAGACGTACAAAAGAAAGGGGCGCTGGAGCCATGGCTCGCTAAACACGAACTGAGCCAGCTAGGTCGTTTGTGGCAGAAGCTGCATGTCGAGCCAGGTTGGGAGACGGCACTTGAGGCGGTTCTGAACGAACGCATGACAGGTCTTGAGGTGCGTAACCTGGACTGGGCACGCGCTTTCGCGACTGACGCGCCGCCAGCGCGTCTCGCGTTTTATCAGTTACCTGTTGCTGCACCCGCAGCAGCCGCGCCGGCCGGTCTAGAACCACTTACGAAGGTATTGCGGATCACGGATCCAGAACTGCGTACGCTGTTGCAGAGCTGGCTAGGGAATGTCTACATCGCACAAGATGTGGCACAAGCGATTGCCGCGCGCGCAACACTGCCCGCTGGCGCGATGCTTGTTGTACAGGGTGGTCACCTTGTTGACGCGCACAGTGTGCGTTTTTACGCGGCTGACTCAGAGCAAGCTGGGTTGCTTGCTCGCCAACAAGAAATCGAAAATCTGCAGCGTGAGATCAAGGCGCATCAGTTAATTGCGGATCAGTCACGCTCCGCTGTTGCGCAAGCCGAGTCGGCTTGGCAACAGGTATCGCAGGCCTTGCCTCCCGCACGCCAGCGTGTTGCTGAAATTACGCGTCGTCTGCACGATATACAACTTGAACACACCCGTCTGCAGCAGCAAGTGGAGCAAACGCGCGAGCGTTCGGGACGTCTTGAACAAGATATTGCTGAGGTGATTTCTCAACAAGAAGAGTTGACTGCAGCGAAGCTTGAGGCGGAAGCGCGCTTTGAGGAATTAGACGCTGAGATTGGCGTGCAACAACAAGCCTATTCCGAAGCCGAAATGGCAGGCGAGGCCTTGTTCGAAGAAGCTGAGACCGCTCGCAATCGTTTGCGTGATCAAGAACGTGGCGCCCAAGAGGCTGAGTTTAACGAGCGTGGCGTGCGTGCGCGTATCGCTGAGCTGCAGCGTAATTTGCAACTTGCCATCGAGCAGTCGGCCCGTGCGCAGCAAGAACTGGCGGGGCAAGAAGATGAGTTGGCCACGCTGGACGCGGCAGCGGCCGAGGCTGGCTTGCAAGAAGCGCTAGAGATACGCGCCGAGCGCGAAGAGGCGCTGGGACGTGCACGTATCGAAATGGATACCCTGGCCGCTCAATTGCGTGAAGCCGATGAAGAACGGCTCACCATGGAGCGGTCGCTCGAGCCCCGTCGTGAGCGCATTATGCAATTACAGTTGCAAGAGCAGGCCGCACGCTTGGCAGCTGAGCAGTTTGCCGAGCAACTGAATGAGCGCCAGGTGGATCGCGCAGCGGTTCAGGCAGCACTTTCCGAGCAGCCTGAGGAATGGCAACGCCCAGCGTGGCTGCAGTCAGAGGTGCAACGTATCACCAAGAAGATTGATTCTCTTGGGTCGGTTAACTTGGCTGCGCTTGATGAATTGACCGAGTCCCGTGAGCGTAAAGGCTATCTCGACGCACAATATGTCGACTTGCAGACTGCAATTGAGACACTCGAAGACGCTATTCGTAAGATTGATCGTGAGACACGTGAGCTGTTGCAGTCTACGTTCAATGACGTCAATATGCACTTCGGTGAGCTGTTCCCCAAACTCTTCGGTGGTGGAGAGGCGCGCCTCATCATGACGGGTGATGAAATTCTTGATGCCGGTGTACAGGTAATGGCCCAGCCACCGGGAAAGCGCAATACATCCATCCATCTGCTGTCCGGTGGAGAGAAGGCACTCACGGCGACCGCACTGGTTTTCGCACTCTTCAAGCTTAATCCAGCACCGTTTTGTTTGCTTGATGAGGTGGATGCACCACTTGATGACGCCAATACAGAGCGTTACGCAAACCTTGTTGGCAGTATGTCTGACCACACGCAGTTCTTATTTATCTCGCACAACAAGATCGCGATGCAGATGGCTCGGCAATTGATTGGCGTTACCATGCAAGAACGAGGCGTGTCGCGTATCGTGGCCGTTGATATTGAATCCGCTTTGCAGCTTGCTTCTGAAGCTGCGTGATACTGATATTAGAGGCAACACATGAGTGAGTTGCAAATCTATTTGATCGTAATTGGTCTAGTCGTTATTTTGCTGGTGCTAGGCTTTAACTGGTTTCAAGATCGGCGTGTACGTCGCCGGATGCAGGCGCAGATGCCTGTGATTGAACAAGATCCCTTGCTCTCTGAAACTGGCTTGCCTGGTGACAGCCGGCGTGAACCAGGCTTGGGTGGAATGAGTGCGGGTGGTATCAATGTGATTGAGCGCATTGATGCGCCAGAGCACCCTGATGCGATGCTGGACGGGCAGGAGCCCGATCCCTCCACAGAAGTTGTGATCGAAATTACCTTTCAAGGTCCGATGCTGGGCGAAGACCTTGTGCCTCTTGTGCATCCGCTTCGTACTGCTGGCCGAAAGGCCGTGCGTATTTTTGCGCAAGATAATGAAGGGCGGTTACACCGCACGATTGATCCGAGCGTCTCCTACGATGCTGTTCATCTCGCCGTATTGTTGGCAAATCGTAGTGGCGCCTTATCTGCGATCGAGTGGTCGCAGATTTGGAATCGCGCACAGAGTTTGGCCGAGCAGTTGGAGTGCTCTATCGAAGGTCCAGACCAACAGCGCGTGCTGGATTTGGCTTCACGCCTGGATGACATGTGTGCGGGCTTGGACACTCAAGTGGGGTTGACTTTGTTGATGGGTGCAAACCATCCCGTCTCGGACGTCACGAATGCGGCTGAAAATATGGGATTTGTCCCTGCAAACGGACAACTTGTTTGGCTGGGCGAATACGGTCTCGTGTGCTTTAGTCTGGCCCGCTCGGATGCGGAGTCGTTTGATGCAGGGATGGCAGGCGTAGACCGCTTGAGTCTTCTGCTTGACGTGCCGTGCAGTCCGGCTGATACGCGCGCCTTCGGAAAAATGGTTGAGGTTGGCTTTGAATTGGCACGTCGCGTTGGAGCCGAGCTTGTGGATGATCAGGGCCGTCCAGTGCAGCCCGGATCAGATACGGTCATTGATGAGCGCCTCAAGACGCTTTACCAGCAACTTGAACAAGCCGGGCTTGCCGCGGGCAGCCCCCGGGCTCGCCGGGTATTTGCTTAAGTACATACGCGGGTGATTGAGCCTTCGGTCGCTGAGCGCCTGCAGTGGTTGTGCGCCGAAATCGAACGACATAACCATGCCTATTATGTGCTTGACGACCCGACGGTTAGCGATGCGCACTATGACCAGCTCATGCGTGAGCTGCAAGCACTTGAGGCAAAGCACCCCGAGCTCTTAACGGCATCTTCGCCTACTCAACGGGTCGGAGCCGCTCCACGATCCGCGTTTGCGTCTGTCACGCATCGCGTACCGATGCTGTCCTTGGGTAATGCGTTTGAAGCGCAAGAAGTTTTTGCCTTTGATAAGCGAGTCGCTGACACCTTACGCGCTGCAGGCAAACTCTCATCGGACGCGAAGGTCGATTATTTTTGTGAACTAAAACTTGATGGCTTAGCGATAAGCCTGCGCTATGAGCGTGGCCTGCTCGTGCAGGCGGCTACACGCGGGGATGGTCAAACAGGTGAAGACGTCACGACCAATATCCGTACGATCAAATCAATCCCTTTACGGCTGACGGGTGACCCTCAGGCGATTCCCGATGTTTTGGAAGTCAGGGGTGAAGTCTTCATGAATCTCGCAGACTTTGATCGTCTGAATGAAGCACAACGTACACGGAACGAGAAGGTATTTGTAAACCCTCGGAATGCGGCGGCAGGCAGTTTGAGGCAACTGGACTCGCGCATCACAGCACAACGCCCCTTGCGTTTTTTTGCTTATGGCTGGGGTGAAGTACCAGACCTGCGTTTTGCACGTCACAGCGAGATGCTGGACTGGCTGGCGAGTCTTGGGTTGCCAGTGAATGTGTCTCAGCACATTGTGGCGCATGGCCCAGAGGATTTGTTGGCCTATTACGAGCAAGTTGGAGCACGTCGCGCACGCTTGCCCTACGACATTGATGGTGTTGTGTATAAGGTTGATGAGCTTGCGGCGCAAAAGGTCCTAGGTTTTGTGGCGCGTGCGCCGCGCTTTGCGATTGCGCATAAGTTTCCCGCGCAAGAGGCGACGACAACCTTATTAGACATTGAAGTGCAGGTTGGCCGTACGGGTGCGATTACGCCTGTCGCGAGGCTTGCTCCTGTTTTTGTAGGGGGCGTCACAGTGACGAACGCAACCCTACATAATGAAGACGAGATTCGTCGTAAAGATGTACGTATCGGCGACACAGTGATTGTGCGCCGTGCGGGAGATGTGATCCCTGAGGTTGTTGGGCCCGTGCTTGATCAGCGCCCGATCTTTGCCACGCAGTTTGTGATGGCGACGGCATGTCCCGTATGCGGCTCAGCGATTGAGCGTCTGGAAGATGAAGCGATTGCCCGCTGCACAGGTGGACTCTTTTGTGCCGCACAGCGCAAGCAAAGCATCATCCATGCAGCAGGCCGCAAGGCACTCGATATTGAAGGTTTGGGTGAAAAATTAGTCGAGCAGTTGGTCGATCGTGGGCGGATTCACTCTTTGGCAGACGTATTTGGCCTTCAAGTGGATGAGCTCGCTGAGTATGATCGCATGGGACGAAAGTCAGCCGAGAATCTGGTTGCGGCGATTCAGCAAGCAAAAAGACCGCCCCTGGGTCGACTCATTTTTGCGCTCGGCATTCGTCATGTCGGTGAGACGACGGCAAGAGACTTGGCTCTGCACTTCGGAGCCATCGACAAGCTTATGCAAGCAGCGGAAGATGATTTGCTCGCAGTTCCCGATGTTGGGCCTGTCGTAGCCGGTTCGATCGCTCGATTTTTTGCTGAGGCGCATAACCAAGAGGTGGTACGCGCGCTTCAGGCGCAGGGTGTCGAGCCACAAGCGCAAGAGGCTGCACGTAGTTCTGGCCTCTCAGGCAAAACATTTGTACTGACCGGCACGCTACCTGTCTGGTCTCGCGACGAAGCGTCAGCACAGATTATTGCTGCTGGTGGCAAAGTCAGTGGTTCTGTCTCGCGCAAGACTTCTTATGTTGTCGCGGGCGCCGAGGCAGGCAGCAAGCTTGAGAAAGCGCAAGAGCTGGGTGTGGCAATTCTAGATGAGGAAGGCTTACGGGCTTTACTAAAAGAAAACGCCGCCTGATTGTTGTCAGACGGCGTTCTATCGGTGCACCTTCATTCGGGTGGCACGACCTGCACGCAGGGTTTACTGAACTTTAGCTTTGCTGCGCAATTCGGCTTGATAGGCAGCAAGCGTTTGCTCGCGCATCATTTGTTCGAGCTCTTTGCGAACTTGCTCAAGTGGTGGGAAAGCAACTGGACGCTTGTCCAACACTTCAATCACGTGCCAACCGAATTGTGACTGAACGGGTTTCTCAGCAAGCTGACCTTTTGGTGTCGCAGCGACTGCTTTAGCAAAAGGCTCAACGTAGTTCGAGTCTGATGCCCAACCGAGGTTTCCGCCTTTCTCAGCGCTACCTGTATCTTTGGATGACTTGGCGAGATCTTCGAACTTCGCTGTCTTGGCTTTGAGTTTGGCCTGCATGTCATTTGCAGTCTTCTCATCCTCGACCAAAATATGGCGCACTTCGTACTCAAACTTGCCGTCTTCTGCTTTCTTCAGCTTGTCGTACTCGGCTTGAACTTTCGCATCAGTGATGGGGTTCTTTTTCAGGTAGTCGGCCATCAACGCGCGCACCAAGATGCCTTGACGCGCTAATTCCAGTTCGACAGTAATTGTTGGATCTTTCGCTAGACCGGCAGCTTCGGCGGCTTGCACCATCACCTGACGGTTGATGAGCTCCTCTTTGACCTGCTCGCGCAGTTGAGGAGAGTCTGTTGCGCCTTGTGTAGCAAGCAGTTTTACGAATTCGTCGACATTCGCTTTTGTGATGGGCTTGCCATTCACTGTGGCGACGTTTTGGGCATAAACAGGTGCTGCCAAGGCCAGAGCGGCAGCAAACATAACGATACGTTTCATGTATTTCCTTTGGAAGGCGCCCGAGTCGATAACGCGAGAGCGTGAATCGGGTGGGGGATTAGATCGCGCACGAGATCATACACTAGCCGATGTTGCGCAATAATCGGCTTGTTAGCAAAGCATTCCGCCACAATCGTGGCGCTGAAATGGCTGGCACCTCCTTTGTTGCCGGCGTGGCCGGCGTGAAGATGGGAGTCGTCTTGAATATCAAGTTCAAGCGCATTCAGGGCGGCTAGACGCTCGCGCAGTAGTGTGAGATGGGGATTGGTCATATTTTCGGATCATTCGCTGCTGGAGGCCTCTCCTGTCCCGCTTCAGCTGGCTGCTCGAGGTGTTTGCCTAGCCAGATCGACTGGCCAATTACAAAGACGATGAGCAGTGCCATCAGGCCAAACACCTTGAAATTGACCCACTGCTCTTCCGTGAACCATCCTGAGAATGCGACAAAAAGGTTTAGTGCGCCGGCGGCGATAAAAAAGAGTGCCCAGGCAAGATTCAAGCGTGTCCAGGCGATCTCTGGCATCGCGATTTTTTCACCCAACAGCTTTTGCATCAGGTTACGACCGGTAAATAGCTTGCTGCCGAGCAATACGCCACCAAAAAGCCAGTAAAGGGCCGTAGGCTTCCATTTAATAAAGGCTTCGTTTTGGAGCCACAGCGTCGCCCCACCAAAAACCACAATAATCGTAAGGTTAACCCAGTGCATGGTTTCTACCGGGTGGCCGCGTAGTTTGATCCAAAGGATCTGCAAAATGGCTGCAGCCATGGCGACGCCAGTGGCAACATAAATACCGGCCAGCTTATAGGCTGCGAAAAATAGGATGAGTGGGAAGAGGTCAAAGAGGAATTTTTTCATGATTCGATCGGCTCAAACGTCAACGAGAGCGAATTAATGCAATAGCGCAAGCCGGTTGGAGGCGGGCCGTCTGGAAAGACGTGTCCGAGGTGACTATCGCAGACATTGCACATGACCTCAGTGCGAATCATGCCGTGGGACATGTCGGTTTCTTCTTTAATGTTTGCGGGATCGAGCGGCTCGAAATAGCTCGGCCAGCCGCAACCCGCATCAAATTTCGTGTCTGAGGCGAATAGGGCTGTGCCACAACCTACACAACGGTAGATGCCATAGGCGGTGTGGTCCCAGAACTCTCCGGTAAACGGGCGCTCTGTGCCTTTTTGGCGCGCGACATAGAATTGTTCAGCGGAAAGCTGAGCTTTCCACTCGGCTTCGGATTTTGTGATTTTTTTCATACCAGGAGTTGGAGTACTGATTCTCAAAAAAGTTCTGGGGCATAATCGGCCCTATGTTAATCGAGTTTAAAAACGTCTCCGTCGTGCGCGATGCTCGGCCGGTCCTGCGCCGTATCGATCTGAGCTTAACTGAGCGACGAATTGGCGTCTTGGGGCCTAATGGCTCGGGAAAAAGCACCTTTATTAGACTGCTCAACGGCCTATTGTTGCCTGAGGAAGGACAGGTATTGGTCGAAGGCTTGGATACGCGTCAGGAAGTGGCCAAGATTCGAAGCAAAATAGGTTTTGTTTTTCAAAATCCAGATAACCAAATCGTTTTCCCTGTTGTTTCTGAGGATATTGAGTTTGGTTTGAAGCGTCGAGAGCCCAATGCCCAAGTGCGCGTAGCGCGGGCGCGGCAAGCGCTAGAGCAGGTTGGTGTGCCACATTTATACGATCGTTTGGTGCATACCCTCTCCGGTGGGGAACGACAACTCGTTGCGCTGGCCGCTGTGCTCGCCACGCATCCCGAAATCCTCGTCTTTGATGAACCCACGACGCAACTCGATCTCAGACTGCGCAATCGGGTTGAGCAATATATCCAAGCGTTAACGCAACCAGTGATTGTGGTCAGTCACGATCTTGACTTGCTGCGCGGGATGGACCGCGTGCTTGTCTTGCGCGATGGTGTCGTTGCGTGCGATGCGGCGCCCGCGCAAGCCATCGCATGGTACGTGGAGCATTGCTCCTAATGGGCTCGCTCTTTGTGCCCGGAAATAGTTGGTTGCATCGTTTATCGGGTGGACTCAAACTCGGCGTGTTAGCTGTTGCGGGTGCTGGGTTGATGTGGGTAGATGATTGGCGTGTTTTAAGTGCAGTGCTGGTTGCTGTAGTTGGATTACTTTGGAGTACCGGTGCGCCCGTTGCATTGCTATGGTTGCGCGTACGGAGCTTATTTTGGGTGTTGATCGTCCTGATGGTTTACACCGCAGTTGTTCAGTCGGTTGAACACGCAGTGGTGGTTGGATTGCGTGTCAGTGTCTTGATGTTGGGTGCTTTAGTTGTCTCTGTCAGCACGTCGATCTCTGAATTGATGGCGGTGGTGCTGTGGTTGTTACAACCGCTTGAGCGCTTGGGCTTAGTCAATACCGAACGTGTTGCCCTGGCATTCGGTTTGACCTTGCGTTTGATACCTGAGTTGTCCGTACAATGGCACGAGATTCGCGAAGCACAAGCTGCTCGAGGCTTGTCAGCAAATCCTCTGACGATGGGTGTGCCGATGTTGTTGCGAACGATTCGACGCGCGCACGAGATTGCTGAAGCGATTGATGCCCGAGGCTGAGGCCCGAAGTGTCGTCCGTGGGCGTATTTTTCAAATGAGATAAATGTGAAGACAAAAGATCTTGCGCTGATAGCCTTGTTCACAGCCATGGTGGTTGTGTTGAGTCTGATCCCACCGATGCCCGTGCCTTGGATACCGGTACCCATTACTCTGCAAACGTTTGGAGTGATGCTGGCCGGGCTTATTCTCGGGCCTTATCGCGGTGGTTTGGTTGTGGGCCTCTATGTACTGATCGCTTTGGTGGGTTTGCCAGTGTTGCCAGGTGGACGCGCGGGGTTGGCTGTCCTCGCCGGACCAACCGGTGGATTTTTGCTGGGCATGATTCCGGGCGCTGTGGTCGTGGGACTCTTGGCAGGGGCCAGCACACTGCGTTGTTTCGTGGCAGCCCTGGTTGGTGGCGTAGTGGTGGTGTATGCCTTGGGCGTCCCGTGGCTAGTCGCTGTGACGGGCATGACTTTCACCAAAGCCGTACTTGCCGTTAGTGTCTTTTTGCCCGGGGATGCGATCAAGGTTGTGATCGCATCGATTGTCGGTCAGCGTATACGACGTTTAAATCTGGTTTGACGCCGTTTTGCGTTTTTCCCACCAGGCGCTGAGCTCACCAACGAGTCCGCGTCTGAACGCCAGCACGCAAATAACGAAGATCAAACCGATCACGATTGTGACGGATTCGCCCAAGCGTTGGAACCACTCGATGCCAGTCAATTTTGTGAGGCTTGCCCCGAAGTCGCCAACTTTATTTTCAAGAAGCACAACGATGAAGGCGCCAATCACGGGGCCGACGAGCGTACCGAGGCCTCCAATGAGCGTCATCAAAATGACCAGGCCTGACATTTGCCAAGTGGCGTCAGATAGTGTGGCGGATACAAAGATCAGCATTTTTGTAGAGCCTGCCAAACCAGCCAGCATTGCAGACAAGACAAAGGCGAGTAACTTAAAACGGTCGACGTCGTAACCAAGCGAGATCGCGCGAGGCTCGTTTTCACGAATAGCCTTGAGCACTTGCCCAAAGGGTGAGTGAACGGTGCGCCAGATGATGAAGTAGCCCAGCACAAAAATCCCCATGACGACGTAATAAAGATTCACATCGCTTTTGAGATCGATCAGGCCGAACAATGTCCCACGGGGCACACCTTGCAATCCGTCTTCACCGCCGGTGAATTTCGCTTGCAAGAAAAAGAAATACACCATCTGCGAAAGTGCGAGCGTGATCATCGCAAAATAAATGCCACTGCGCCGAATCGCGAGAGCACCCATTGCCAGGCCCAGTAGCCCAGCGACTACCACTCCGTAGAGGATACCCAGCTCTGGCGAGAAGCCCCACAGCTTCATCGCGTGTCCGGAGGCGTAGGCTGCACTGCCTAGGAAGGCAGCGTGTCCGAACGATAGCAAACCCGTGAAGCCTAGCAGTAAATTAAACGCGCACGCAAAGAGTGCGTAGCACATGATCTTCATGGCGAAGATCGGATAGATCCCCACCAGAGGGATCGCCGCCAAAAACAATAGAAAGACGATATAGCCGAGCGCTTGACGATTCATTTTTCTTTCCCGAATAGTCCGGCAGGGCGGATAAGTAGGACGATAGCCATGATGATGAAGACCACCGTGCTGGAGGCCTCGGGCCAGAACACTTTGGTTAAACCTTCGATGATGCCCAGACCGAGCCCGGTCACGATTGCGCCCATGATGGACCCCATGCCGCCGATCACCACAACAGCGAACACCACGATGATCAGATTCGATCCCATCAGCGGAGACACTTGGAGAATGGGTGCTGCTAGTACTCCGGCAAAGCCAGCTAGCGCTACACCAAAGCCATAGGTCAGGGTAATCATGAGCGGTACGTTGACGCCGAAGGCTTCAACAAGCTTGGGGTTTTCCGTTGCAGCACGCAACAAAGCACCGAGTCGTGTGCGCTCGATGATGAACCAAGTGATCAGACACACAACCACTGAAGCGACGACCACCCAGGCGCGATAGTTTGGCAACATCATGAAGCCTAAATTCGTCGCGCCACGCAAGGCCTCGGGGGTGGAGTAGGGCTGCCCTGATACGCCATAAAAACTGCGGAACAGGCCTTCGATCAGTAGCGTGATACCAAAAGTCAGCAATAAGCCGTATAGATGGTCAAGCTTATAGAGATGCTTGAGTAGAAATTTTTCAATGAGGATGCCAAAGAGTCCAACGATGATCGGCGCCAAAATCAACATCAACCAGTAGTTGATGCCGAAATAGGATAGCCCCATCCAGGCGAGAAACGCACCCAACATGTACAGCGCACCGTGCGCGAAGTTGATGACGTTAAGAAGGCCAAAGATTACCGCTAAGCCTAGCGATAAGATGGCGTAGAAAGAGCCGTTGACTAAGCCCAGCAATAACTGGCCAAGAAAGGCCTGCAACGGAATACCAAATATCATGATCATGTTCTATCTGCTTCGCATCGACTGCATGAGCAGAACTCGCCTTCGCACACATGAAGTGCGCGAAGGCGTCGTTCTGATTACTTCTTGACCAGCTTGCAGGTCGATTCGGAGAGCTTGGTGAACACTTCTTCACCTGGCAATACAGCGAGCTGCTTGTAGTAGTCCCAAGGACCTTTCGATTCGCTTGGCTTTTTGACTTCCATCAAGAACATGTCGTGAATCATGCGGCCATCTTCGCGAACATAGCCATTTTTAGCGAACATATCGTTTACTTTGTTCGATTTGATCCACTTCATTACGGTGTCGCCGTCGTCGCTACCCGTTTCTTTGACGGCTTTCAGGTAGAAGGACACGGCAGAGTAGTCGCCCGCCTGAATCATCGAAGGTTTGCGTTTGACGCGGGCTTCGAACTTCTTCGACCATTCGCGAGTCTCGTCGTTTTGATCCCAATACCAGCCATCGGTAAATTGCATGCCCTGTGTGACATTCAGGCCAAGCGAGTGGATGTCGTTGATGAAAATCAGCAAGCCGGCCAGTTTCATGGTCTTGCCAATGCCAAATTCGTTCGCAGCTTTGATGGAGTTGATCGTGTCACCGCCAGCGTTGGCCAGTCCCAAAATTTGTGCCTTGGAGCTTTGTGCTTGCAACAAGAACGACGAGAAGTCCGATGAGTTCAATGGAGCACGTACTTGGCCGCGCACCTCACCGCCGGCTGCGCGCACCACGTTGGCTGTATCGCGTTCAAGGGCGTGACCGAAGGCGTAGTCGGCTGTCAGGAAGTACCAGGATTTACCGCCTGCCTTCACGACTGCAGATCCTGTGCCGCGTGCCAGCGCAACGGTGTCATACGCCCAGTGCACGGTGTAGGGCGTGCACTGCGAGCCGGTCAGGTCTGATGCTGCCGCGCCAATGGCAAAGAAGGGCTTTTTGCGTTCTGCAGCGATGCCGGCCAAGGCAAGGTTCACACCTGAGTTCGTACCGCCAATCAACATGTCGATTTTTTGCTGATCAAACCATTCG
>JACCDO011564855.1_pt1 | contig 28230 bp, 16 predicted proteins | sample 7446101 | NCBI WGS metagenome assembly JACCDO01 (sample SAMN15323440, study PRJNA562643) | freshwater metagenome | isolation source: river surface water | place: USA:Blue River Watershed | collected 2017-08-16
AAATACAATAGCCATGTTCCTTTCTTCCATTGCTTTCTTTTTCGCATTCTATGCTATGAAATGACTGAAGCAAAGGAAGGGGGAAGGACAGCAACTCCTCCATAACACAAAGAAGAAACAATTTTTTAAAAAAACATAACACCGGCCCCAAATGTATATAGTAAAATATAACACCGGCCCAACAGCCACCGGTATATAACACCGAAGTGTTATGTCGACGGTAAGGAAATGCCACCCGACCCTTCTGAGGATAGGCCCATATAACCCTAACCTATTAGTACTATATCTTAACTTTTTATTTGTGATCAGTAGAAAACGTCATAAGCATGTGAAGAACCCTACCTAACCCTCAAAATCAGGTGAATAATTTTTTTTTTTCGGAAGATTCGATCCTATCATCGGTGCTTTCTCTGTTCCGTGATTCTTTGCCTCATTTAGATTAAATAATAATACTGTATATTTTATTAGTAATGGTTATTCAACGTGATCCGGTCCCGAACAAAATTTGTTCCTCCCCGTGGGGAGTAAAAAAATTGGTTAGATCTGCTCATGCATGTACTGGCCAAGTACTACAACGATAATAGAATGATGGGTAGTATTGGTCTGCTTCGGCCATATCTTAGCACTATATAGGTACTAGTGGCCGTAAATTGACAAATAAGAATTTAAATATGATAGAAATCGTTATACACTTTTGTTGTTAATGAATTAAGACAGACAATTGTTACGTTTCATATAAAACTTTAAGCGGGACAATGATTTTACTATTCAGTATTATTATCATGGCATTGATCCATATTGCTAGATCTTCGATTGATAACTATTATATTTATACAGTAGCTGGTAATGGAGTAACAGGTTCAAGTGGTGATGGTGGTGCGGCAACATCATGCTCTTTAAACGCCCCTGAATCCGTTTCTACGGATTCGTCGAACAACATTTATATTTGCGATGCTGGAAACAATAAAGTGAGAAAAATCGATAGCACTGGAAAAATCACTACAATAGCTGGTACTGGGACATCAGGTTCAAGTGGTGATAATGGGTATGCAACTTCAGCATTATTAAGTTATCCTATGCATACCCAAAGTGATAGTGCTGGTAATGTTTATATTGCAGACACAGGATCGTGTAGAATTAGAAAATTAACGATAAGCACTGGTATAATAAATACGATTATTGGCACGGGTATTTGTACTTATAGTGGTGATAATGGATATGCAACGTCAGCAGCGATAAATAATCCTCGTGGATTTTCATTAGTTAGAGGTGGCAGTACATCGTACTACTTTGTAGCCGATACATCTAATAATCGAATCCGAAGGGTGACCGTTACCTCTGGAATTATTACTACTATTGTTGGTACAGGCACTGCTAGTTATAGTGGTGATAATGGTTTTGCAACTTCAGCGACACTTTATGATCCTGAAGAAGTATGTTTTGACACTTCTGGTAGCACTAGTGCATTTTATATTGCTGACCGTGCCAATCATAGAATTCGATATGTGAAATCAGATGGGAAAATTATGACTTATGCCGGAACAGGCCTTACCACGTATAGTAGTTCACAAGAAAATGGGAGCCCTACTAGTGCTAATATTTACGCTCCAGAATCTTGTGTCATTGATAATGATAACAACATGTACATATCTGCTAATGGTAATCACCAAATATACAAAATTTCTAGCACAACTGGTAAAATATATACAATTGCTGGTACGGGTACGACTTCGACTTCGATCAATGATTATGGACCAGCTACAAGTGCATACTTATATTACCCTGGGCATCTGGCTGTTGATTCGTCGTCTAATGTTTATATCTCAGATTATAGTAATCAGAGAATTAGAATCCTCACAGCAGTTCCGTCCTATAGTCCTACTAGAGTTCCATCGGTTACTCCAACGAAAACTCCTAGGTATATACTTCTTCATTATTTATTCGTAACATTATATTTATTGGCTATATTATGAATAAGTGTAACGCCAACTCGAGTTCCAACAGTAATGCCAACAAAAATGCCTACATTTACTCCTAGGTATTTTTTATTTTATTTTCTATTTTATGTTATTTAAACTTATCCTTATGTGCGGCAATATAGTACCATACCGACTAGAGTTCCAACAAATACACCAACATTTAATCCTAGGTATGTTTTCCTTTATATTATTTTTCTTTAATAATCATCAAGTAATATTTGTATGTTTAATATATAGTTTTACTCCAACAATCAATCCAACCGCAATACCCTCAGTAATTCCCTCGACTATACCAACGAAAACTCCTAGGTATGTATTTTTATACACATATTATTATTATCGCGAATTAATTGTTTATTTTTTCTTAGTTTATCGCCGACAAAAGTTCCAACAACTACACCAACATTCACACCTACTACAATGCCTACTGTAATACCCTCAGTAACTCCATCGTTAGTTCCAAGTACCATTCCAAGTGAAATACCAACATTTATTCCAAGTGAAATACCAACATTTATTCCGAGTGAAATACCAACATTTATTCCGAGTGAAATACCAACATTTATTCCGAGTGAAATACCATCATTTACTCCTAGTGATGCTCCAGTATCGGCGTCACCTTCCTCGCAACCAACTTCTATACCCTCCTCTAGCCCTACTATAACTAATCTTATTTTGATAAATACATTGTCGACTACAATTGATGAAAAATTAGTCGTAGAAAAATCAAAATTTTATCTTGGTTATTACATCGGATACTTTTTTATCCTTTTTACTATCTTATTAATTATTGATAAAACTAAATGTGGTAAAGGGTACTTTGATAAATTACTAAAATCTGCACATGATAGTAATGTGTACAATCCTGGAAAAGGAAATAATTACGATAATTTTACTGCAAGTGAAAAAAATGCAATAATATTAACAGATTTGTTTAGAAAAGATCAATCAATTATTCATACATTGGAAGAAGAACGTATTAAAAATGAATTAGATGAGCAATCACTTTATAGGCGTAATGAAGCACATGAAGTTAATTACAATGATGGTGATAACGAAAATAAAACAGAAAATTGTCATAACATGAGTCAGAAACTAGTGAATCCTCCTAATGATATCAAAATTAAATTTTCTGCAGCATTTTATGAGTATATACTTCAGCGTCGAACCTATATCGGTTGTGGACCAATAATATATGAAGATGGTTATGTGAAGAATTTTATTTGCTTTACTTGGTGCTTTCCTAAAGGAGCGTACGAAGATTTTGTGATATTTTTAGCCAACAACCATCCTTTGTTAAGTTGTATATATGCAGCAAAAGGTGGTCCATTGAGTCGATCTGGTAGAAGACTTGTTTATATGATGCAATATAGTCTTGCATTTTTTATTAAAATTGTGTCATTTGGAGTCATGCAATATTTTAATATACCCGAATATGTATCACCTGCGTTTTCTATATTTGTGATAACTCCATTGTCAGTATCATTTGGTACTTTTATAAAATTATTGTACACTTGCTCTTGTTTAGTGCATAATAATAAATTTAGAGTTGACCATCCTAAAATGCATCGCTGGATTAAATCAATTGGTAGGTTGATTACAATACCATTTGTACTGTTGGTAGTAGGTTTATTAGTATTGGCATCAACATTTAGTTGTCAAAGTTCAAGATATGATGTCATACTTTCCTTTTTTTTACAGGTTCAAGTAGTATCTTCTATTTTGGAAGTAATTTATGCTGTACTAGCCTTTACACCTGATTATTACTATAACTTGTCGATAGTTACCCCAATATTTTCGAAAACACTAGTACTAATCGGCTCGTTATATGTAGAAAGGCTAATAAAATTTGTGTCTAAACCTGGTAGCATTAGAAATATTAATGAACGTCAATTATTCATCAATACTAGAACTTATTTTGGTGGAATTGTGCGTTCAGAAACATTGTGTAGTCGTGCTTATGCCTTGAAAAAAGGTTGGATCACTGAAACTCAAACTCAAACTGAAAGTGGAGAAGAAAATCATAAATCAACGATTGAAATGAGTGAGTTTTTTGAAAACTCTTCCTTTTATGGCAGCGATAGAGATCGATTGGAATATACGACTAATAGAAATTCGTCGTTTACAAGCTCTAATCCTATGATTCAGTTGAATAAGATGAAATCCATTTCGTCGATCAGTATGTCATCACAATCACCACCACCACCACCACCACCACCACCGCCATTAGTAAAATCTGTAGTGTTATCATCTGATAATGATGTTGATCACTTATATCAGTCGTACTTGAAGGATGTATCTCTCAATGAGCGGAATTCGTTATCTTTTGAAGAATGGAAATTAAATAGGAAAAAATTCAAGGAAAACACGCGACGTAGTTTTATAGCTGCATACAATAATATTGCGGATCATATAGAAGGACGTACTAATGAAAGATTGCGTGATCAATTTTTTCAAAGGACAAATCCACTAATACGTCAACAAAGCGCTGGAATAACTACAGTTGACACCAGCATTGAAGTAAATGATGACAAAAATACACCGTCAACTGTGAAGAAAATGATTAAACGATTTTCAGTCGTGCCTAGTAATATTGATGAATATAAAAGTTTGCCATGAGCCAATTCGAGCTGTTTGGTAGTCTGCCTGCAAAGTTGAAGTATTTATTGTATAGACTGTTTTATTTGTATTTTTTAGTACCTTACTGTAGCATAAATTCAATTGTGTTCCGGAACCCGGAACTATTAATTTCGGGAAAAAATGACACCTTAACGACCCCCATTGAACCAGCTTCGGTCCTTTCGGTAGGCTCCATTCATACAGAGTACGTACTTATAAAGCTGTATGCTTGACGTGTGTGTATAATTGTCTAAAAAAATCCCACATTGAATAGAGTAAAATGGGATGCTCGTCGTCCAATGCTACAGGTGGAGGAATGTTTGATTTTGGTGGATCAACTGCTGTTATAGATCCTTATGCTGAAGATGCTCCACCTGATGTAGTACGCGATGAAGTTGATCGTTTGTATATCAACTTAAAAGATATTAAAGAGAGTATTCTTCCATGTTTAGAAGAAAAATATGGATTAACGGTAATAATTAACGAAGAGAAAGAAAAAATGGTAAGTTATTTTAATATAATAATTGCTATATGTTATAATTTATTAAATAATATTTTTAATTTATAGGTTGAATTATTGGTTCAAAAAGATGATTTACTGGCTAAGCGTAAACCTTTAATTGATAAAACAATGGCGAAAGATGCTGATGAAATAAACAAAGCTTTAAATAGATCTGGCCAATTTAACGTAGATAAAATGGGTTTAATAAATATCCTCTGTACAAGAACAAAGTGGCAAATTAAACTCATCTCTGATATATTACAAAAAAAATATAAAGTTAATTTACTTGAACAAGTAGTTAATGAATTAACTACTACTTGGGGAAAAATTTCAAGTGGTGCATTATCTGGTCTATGTAAATTATTCGTTTATCGTATTTTGCCACAGCATGAACGAGACGCGGCATTATTACGTGATTCTAGTGATGGAATTTCATTAGATGATGATGGTTTAATTGAAATCATCACTACAAGAACAAATAAAGAGTTAAAGTTAGCTATGGAATACTATAAAAAAGAATATAAAAAAGATTTATTTGATATTGTTAAAAGTAAAGCAGGTTTTAAAAATTTCCGTGACTTTATGCTAAAATTACTTGAATGTAATAGAGATGAAAAAAACCGTCCATTTGATGATGACACAAGTAAAATGTATGCAGAAGAATTATATAATGCAATTACAAGTAAAAAATTTGGTATTGATGCTGAACCAATCATTAGAATTTTATCTACTATTAATAAAGCACAATTTGATTCAATTAATGACTTTTACCCTGATAATAATTTGAAAAAAGATATTCAGTCAAAATTAGGTGGAAGTTTTTCATTAGCAGTATTAACTATGTGTACTGATAAATATGAATATTTGGCAACAAAATTAGAGCAGGCATTTAAATCATATTCACCTGATAAAGAGACGATATGCCGTATTTTAGGATGTTTATCGAGATGGGAATGTGTTAAAGTACGCGATGCCTATGATCGATCTGATTATGGTAGATCATTAAAGGAAGCCATTAAATCTATTATAAAGCAACAAAATTACCAAACCGCTTGTTTATTACTTATTGAAGATGATCAAACATTAACTCCATTGGGATCTGATCGTGAAGAAAGTGAAGATGAATTAGAAGCTATAAAAGATGGTGAAAGATCTTCACAAATGGCAGAAATAGGATATCATCCTAATCGTTTCAGAGAAAAGGGCCAGGTATATATGAATCAAGAAACTTATGATTTTACTGTTGATCATGAAGTTTTTATGGATTTTGAATGGAATGGAGGTAAATTTTTAGATATTCATGGTTTAAGACAAGGGCTTGCTGATATCACAGCTTGTATCAGAGCTGCATTACATTATAAAGAATCTCTAGATGATGATATTAATGCAGCAAAAGCATTATATTATAGTGTAGTTGCAAATTACTCCGAAACTGAAACTTGGATAAGAAATTTAAATAGTCATATTCGATATTTAACACAATTTACTAAAAGGCGAAACGAATTAAGCGCATTAAGTGCAACATCAAAAAGTCCTTCGAAATAATATATTTAAAGTATTTTTGTATATTATTTTTAAAATTTTCTACATGCTTCCTATATTTTAGGACCTATATTCTTAGACCACTTCTTTTGCGGGTTTCGGAAAGATACGTTTCCACAAAGTCCTCTAATTTCCTTGCACATCGTCGCGGATACGTTGTGCACAATCCAGATTCAATTCACCCGGTTTCTTTCAAAATTTGGTAAAATTGCAAGCGGACTTCTCAAATTCTTCAACTTTAACAAAATAGTCATTGCGCTAATCATTGCTATTGTTGCAGCAACTTGCAGGTCCTACAATTATACCGGTATTTTATGGAAACCACGAACACGATGTCATACACGGTGAAATATCGCCAGTTTTCAGACTCCAACGACAAAATAATGTCACTAACATTGAATAAGACCAAAAAGTTTGCTGTGCATGACCTTCCTGGTGTAAAGCAACAAGTGAAAGTAACAGAAACCAAAAGTAGTGGTAGTAGTTCCAATGCTACAAGTACTACTGGTCGTTTACGACCATTAGATAATCTTGATGGTTTATATAAATCTACTTTATCTGTAGATGAAAAAGTTGCATTAGCAGTAAGTGTTGGTGAAGAAGTTGTTACTGAAGATGAATTACGAGCATTATTTACCGCCAAAGAACATCCAATAGTTTATGATGGTTTTGAACCATCGGGTAGAATGCATATTGCTCAAGGAATATTACGTGCTATTAATGTAAACAAATTAACAAAAGCTGGTTGTTTATTTAAATTTTGGGTCGCTGATTGGTTCGCTCAGTTAAATAATAAAATGGATGGAGATTTAAATAAAATTAAAATTGTAGGACAATACATGATTGAAATATGGAAAGCAGTTGGTATGGATATGAGAAATGTCAGATTTTTATGGGCATCTGATGAAATTAATTCTTATTCGGATGAATATTGGTCAATTGTTATGGATATTGCTAGAGTAAATAATTTACCAAGAATTAAAAGATGTTGCACAATTATGGGTAGAGAAGATAGTGAAGCAATGCCAGCATCACAAATATTTTATCCATGTATGCAATGTGCTGATGTATTTTTTCTTAAAGCTGATATTTGTCAATTAGGAATGGATCAACGTAAAGTTAATATGTTAGCAAGAGAATATGCCACCGATAAAAAGAAACGATTTAAACCAATTATTATATCTCATCATATGTTATCTGGGTTAAAGGAAGGACAAGTTAAAATGTCTAAAAGTGAACCAGATTCGGCAATATTTATGGAAGATACAGTTGAAGATGTAACCAGAAAGATTAAAAAGTCTTATTGTCCACCGCAAGTTGTTGAAGGTAACCCAGTTTTAGATTATACCAAAAACATTATTTTTGGCTACTATGGTAGTTTAACTGCTACTGTTAATGGTGAAGTTATATTATATGAAGATTATGCTACTTTAGAAGCTGATTATTTATCGGGTAAATTATTTCCTTCTGATTTGAAACCTGCAGTAACTGCTGCATTAAACAAAATTTTAGAACCTGTAAGACAACATTTTGCATCGGGTGAGCCAAAAAAATTACTTGAAAAAGTAAAATCTTTTAAAGTTACTAAATAAATTTATATATGTAATATCTAACATTTTAATACTTCTTGAAAAAAAGCCACTATAGTTTGATCAGATTCATTAATATCGTACGAATAACCAATTTTAGCACTTTCCTTTAATGCCCAATCAGTACATGATTTTGATTCATAAGCTAAATATGCGACAACGTAAGCAGCCGATCGATATCCGGCTGCACAATGTGCTAAAATAGGTCCTTTTGCACTTTTAAATGAATCGAGGTATGAAAAAAATTGGGTACTTGTATATGCATCAGCACCACTAACAGGTAAATTTAAAAACTCAACACCATTAGTATTTAATAACTGACCTTCATAATTTGGATCATAATTTCCAAGATCGTCTCCAAATTCGTGATTATTAATTTTACCAGTAGTTGGATCACTTGCTAATCGTGTAGTAGATTCATTAGCAGCACGAAATGAAATAACTGTTTTAATTCCAACACTAGATATTGAATCAACATGAGTATCTAATATTTGTCCTGAATTATACCACATATCATCTCCAATTCGATGAAGCCAATAATAATTAAGATAACCTGATTCACCATCAATTAAAGTTGATTCAATTTTTTCATCTTCTAATGTTAACTTTAATCCAGTAATTTCATTAATAAATAATACGGCGTCACTATCTGATTGATAATCATAACCTAATGATAATGAGCTTGAAATTAAATCATTGCTTCCAATTATGCCAGTCTTGTATAAATATAATTGAGTAAATAATGTTGCAGAATAACCAACGTGACAATGAATATAAATAGGTTTCTCCATTTTTTCTATTAGATCGCTAAAATAATTTAATGAATCAATTGTAAATTCTGATTCAAAATATTCCATATTTAAGCCTAATGAATTTGATATATACTTTTCATAGTCACTAGATGGCCAGTCACCATTAACATTTTTATAATTAGTATCATTAGTAGTAAAATTTGAAATACTTATTATTGATTTATAACCAGCAGTATATATGTATTCAATTTCTCTCGTTTGTATACGTCCACCAGTGTATAATTGTGTTGATGGATTATTTCTTTTACTAAAATGATTATACCGCGATAGTGTCGCCCAATTGAATGTGGCCTCGATTAAATCAATAAATAAAATACTAAAAACTATAAGTAGAAATTTCATGGCACTTATGGGGACGAATAATGCTGAGATTATTGAGCCTTTCCACGTCTTGTTCTTGTTTCCTTCTAGCAGGAATTCTGAGGCCCAATTTGCCGCCTAACTACAACTCCAAAAAAAGGATTATTTTGAGTGACGACGATATGCAGCAATATGATCGGAGAAATGTACACTTATCAATGTTACAGTGATGTTGTAAATGTTATTGCATCATTATTTGCTGTAGAAATACTTTAATTTACTGGTTGTTACTGTTTACTAAGTAAAAATAACTATTGAACTATCAGAATATGATACAAAAGATGATTTTAGTAAGATTATTTAATAACGGTTCATCAAGATGGATGTAGAGCTTTATATCTTACGGGTGTGGATGAAAAACCGGAAGCCGCACCCGGAACCGGGAAATTCCTTCGTCGACCGTCTAGGAATTTATAAACCTTTCCACTCTAGAAGGTTCAACTGTGAGAAATAATTGATCATATTAAGGTTAGAAAGATGATTTTATTGTGTCGTTAGAGAAATTATGTTTCTAGTAGCGTATATTTTAATATTACTTTCAATATTTGATTGTTTGGAGTCGTCAAGAAGACTCGAAACAAAAAATATTGATAATTTATTGAAATTATCTGGTTGTATTCAAGAATATCCAGATTTTAATCAATATATTTCATTTGAACATAGGCTTATTCATAAATTTCGTCAATTATTACATGGACAACATTTAATAATGATAGGAGATTCATTAACTAGATATTTATATGTCACATTAGTATATGCTTTGAAATATAATCGATTTAATGATGATACGAGTGTGCCTAATATTGTTAAAGAAAAGGAATGGGCGACTTGGTACAGTTTTTATAATGGCACCACCACAATATTAGAACCTGAATTATGTGATTGTTATCGGCATGATGTTGGTAAAATCCCATTACCTATAAATGTTGAAAATAGATATTATTTTGATTACCAATATAATTTTAATATTAGTTTTTTTCAATATTGGGGTGCAGATATTCAAGGACATTGGCAAGATCATGGTGATTATGATATTTATAGAAAACCATTTGATCATCCTGTCATTTCTTTTTGGAAAAAAAATGATATTAGTCAATTTTTTGGTGATGTGTTACCAAATTTAAAAATTAAGCCATCCATTGTATTGTTTAATGCTGGTCTTTGGATTGATGAAAGTGATAATAATTATTTTCAACCGGATCATATAAAGAATATTATATCATCTGCTTTCAAGATTGTTCCTCGTGTTATATATAAAACCACGACGTACACAAAAGATTTAAGAAATGCGTATTTTAGCTATTTACAAAGTGTAACTCCAAATTTCATATTTCCTTATAAAGCTCGAGAAGATTTAATGTGCAGTATTAGTGGGGTTGAATGTTTTAATGTGTCCTGGACAAGATGTGTCAACAACTCAACTTTTGTAGATGATTATCATTTCAAAGCAGATATTTATAATCACATGTTAGTTCAGTTTGAAAATATTTTGTCCAATCACACAAAAAAGTAGTACTTTTAGTTTATAATGTAAAATTTATATAAATATTGTATTTTCGTCCTTTTCCACACCACTTTTAGCGAGTTTTTCTGAAATAGACTAGTACGATAGATGATAATGCAAATTTTATTGCAATACAATAGATTTTTCAAATTATCGATGTATTGAATAAAAGATTTTTAAAGGGAAGTTATCTGTAGCCAATAAGTGGCATGGAATTTTGAGAGAAAACAATGTCGTCTCTAAATCCTTTCGCTAAAGTGTTTGTACCAAAAAAGAAAAAAACGTCATACGCTGACATCGCTGCAAAGGAGGAGGTTAAGGAAGAGGTAACAGTTTTAGATCGAAACCGAATTGATGCGTCAAATTGGCATGTTTTGTGCAAAAATGCAAATATAGTATCTGAAATAAAATCATGTGATAATGATGTAAATTGTAAATTATTTGTTACAAAAGTTGATATCTCTTCGAAAATGAGTGACCACTGGTGTCAAATTACATCAAAATATAAGCAATCTTCGTCGCATGTTCCAATTAAAGACACTACTCACAATAATAATAATTGTAATAGTAATAATTCTAATGCAACTACGTTATGGCATGGAATTTTACAAAGCAATATAAAATATAGTTATAATATTTTAAATTCAACAATTGAAACTAAAAAAAGTGATGATATTTCTTATAATGGCATTATAGATATCGATGCATTACAAATTTTTAATAAAATAAGAGCCAATGATAGTACGTTTGTTTCATCGCTTATCTGTTCCGAATCATCATTAACAATTATTGATCCAGTGAGTAGTTTAGATCTAGTTACATATCTATGTTCCTTCAATAAATTAGAAATGTTAAAAATGGTACTATTATTAGATATTAGTAATATGAGAAAGATGAACTATAATAAATCTACCGTAATAACTTTATTGCAAGTTGCCGCTTCATCTAATGACATTGAAGTTTTTAAATCAGTCATGAAACTTGGTGATATAACTATGAAATGTGGTAATAAGGAAAATATATTGCACAAAGCGGTCAAAGCAAATAACATTAATTTGATGAAATATCTACTTATAAACAAAGAATCGTCAACCAAATTAAATATAAATTGCAAAAATAAACAAGGTGAAACACCATTATTCTATGTTAAGAGCAGGGAATCAATTGTTGTTTTGATGAATTATGGCGCAAATCCGTATATTATTAATGACGAAAATGATAATGTGTTTGGTAAATTAGTGCGGATGAACAAATACAATTTATTAAATTTCTTATTGGCTACTAACAGTAATAATAATAATTATAAACAGATTGAAGCGACGAAAGTGAATAATCCATTAAATATTGCTTCTAATTTTGGATTTGTAGATTGTATCAAGATTTTATTACAATCTGATAGATATGATATCAATGCGCGTGACTATTATACTTCCGACACTCCATTACTATGTGCATGTCGTAGTTATCAAAAGGATACTATAAAATATTTATTATCAATGAATGCAGATCCGTTTATTGAATGTAGTGATGGTTTCCCACCGTTATTATTGGTTTTTAATGATATAAATATGATAAAAATATTTTTGGAAAATAGACATTTAGTAGATTATTATAGTAATGATGCAACATTTATGATGAAACTATTGAAGTACGTAGTAAACAATAATAGTGACTGTCAAGCATCAAGTATAAGCAGTATAATCAGTTATTATATTGCTGCATTTCGACTTATTGTGTCCAAAAAATCATTATATTTTTTAATAAAAAATATAAACAAATCAAAATCAATGGAAACGTTACAAATTTTAACAAATGCAAACATATTTGATAATACAATTGGAAGAATGCCTGCTATAATTAGAAATAATTCCAATTTAGAAAATGATTATGATGTTCTTGTCGAAGATATAACTATCTGTTCCGTTGGATTTAACTCGACTTTATTGTACTCCGTCAGTACGGTTTTTACAATGTTAGTCAATAAAAAGAAAGTAAATCAAATATTTGATGGCATAATTAACACTTCGTATGACCCGAAATATCTGATTATATTTAAAAAATGGTTGTATAATTCGTATTTATCACACGATAAAAGTAAATCCGAGGACGTTCTGGTACATCTTCATTGCGATGATATCATAGAATTACTCCATTTTTCTAACGAATTTATTATTGATTCCCTTCATTACGACTGTCAAGTAGCATTTATTAAAAATAATTATTACTCGAATATTGAAGTTGATGTGATACAAAATTTAATAAGTTCACTTAATCTTGACTTGATGCAGTCATACTACTTGGATAGTACCAACGTTAATGTGTTTGATAGTCTTCATAGTCTCATTACATCAACCAGTAAAACCAATAGTAGAAATATTAATTTTCACTGTACAGATCTGCCAAATTATGATATTCATAGCAATGACGTCCACTATGATCTGTTGCTCGTATCGAGTGATAATAAATTTATTTATTGTCATAAAATTATTCTTTATAATTATTCAAAAAAATTTAATGGTATGATAAAATTTTATAATAATAATGAATCATCACTATTGAAATTACAATTATCATCGAATATTGATGAGCTGAAAATGCTGCTGGAATGGATGTACTTTGGGCGAGTTAATACAGATAATAAAACACATTTATGTCGTTTATTATTGCTAGCTGATGAGTATATTGTGATCACTCTAACGAATCGCTTAGAGATATTATTATTGGAAATTATTCAACACAATTTAGAAATGATTGTTGAGGTACTTAATATTATATATTCTATTGATACCTCAGGGTTACAAAGATTATGCGTTGTATCTGCTGCATTATATTTATTGCGATATAAGGATATTATTAACCAGTATGATATAGTCAGTAATCAAAGTTGTGATGTGAATGAAGAGCTGTTAAAGGATGCGTTGCACTTATTAATTATGTAAATAAATCTATATAGTTATGTTATTTTCGTGTATATTTCTATTATTTTATATGTTATCGTTGCCAAAATTACTTTTTACAGACGTATCATAGATTACTGGATCATTATTTCTATTATTAATACTTTTAGGACGAAATTTTGCTGAAAGACCACGTGAAATATTTGAAAGATTAGTGAACATAGATGTACTTGCTGAGTCATTACCATAAACGGCACCAATTTCAAAATTACTTGGTCGGTATTCCTCAACTATGTCATTTGTATTGTTTTTACCAGACGGCAACAATTGAGAATTATCATTAATTCTAGGCAGTTTGCTTATCTTTGAGCTTATCTTGTTTGATATTATTGGGGATTCATATTCGTCAGATTTTTTGGTTTTCTTGTTTGATAAATGCTTGGTATACTGACTAAATAAATCAGACTTACTAAGAGGTCGTTGCTGTACCATGTCATCACCAGCATAAATAGCATCAACATCAAAATTACTAGGTCTTGCTTCATCACCTTCATTATTATTTACGAATTTACCACTTCGTGTTATTACTGGATTCGTTATTTTATGACTAAATTGATTGTTTGCATAATCCTGTTCGTTGTAAACGGATGGTCTAATCTCTGAATTTGTACTATCTAATTGATCAAGATTTGATGAAAATGGCACTTTCCATGATTTGTATACGTAACTAACGATTGCACAGAATCCAAATGATGCAATTATAATAGCAACTAGAAATACCAGTGATAAATCATGAGGATGAACAGTACTGATTTCATCATCATCTAGAATAGTTTCGCTTGATATCGTTATTGGTGATACTGATAATGTTGATATATCATACTTGGTTAAATATGATATTAAATCACCATTGGAACATGATGCACTGATTGCTGTTTCTACAGCAGCTTGTAATGAACTTGAAGAAGTATATTCGGTATTTTCTAAAATTATCATCAACTTAAAATATAAAATAGCGTCTCCGGTACCATCTGTAGCAATAACATCATTAACTATCACTGATTTTGACAAAATTCTAATATTTTTGGACCTAAACAAGTTGGATGAACTTGAAATTTTAATTTCTGATGATGGTATATCAGCGTTTTGTAAAATATTTGATAATGCATTAATAAAATCATTAGCAAATTGAGGAGTGTTAACAATTACCGAAGTTAAATTACCGAATTTGATATTCGATGCGAAAGTAATTTGTGTTTTTGTACCAATAATTGGGGCTATTGTTGGTACTTCTGATGGATTAAATGTTGGTATAAATGTTGGCTCGTGGCTTGGTATCTCAGTGCTTGGTGCAGAAGTGGGTGTGATACTAGGCATTTGAGTACTTGGTACGATAGTAGGCAAGTAAGTAGGATTTATTGTACTTGGCATGAAACTAGGTAAATTAGATGGTTTATTTGTGCTTGGTGTTATCGTTGGGCGACTTGTGCTAGGTGCTGACGTAGTTGGTACTTGTGTAGGACTATTCGTATTAGTGGGATTACTAGTACTTGGAATCACTGAAGGTGCATTAGTAGGAACAACAGTTGGATTTGAAGTAGATGGGGTTACAGTAGGAGTTCCTGGTATTACAGTTGGCATTTGAGTGCTTGGTACTGCACTACTTGGCTTGACGGTAGTAGGTATGAATGTAGGAATCCGAGTTGGTATTACAGTTGGTCTGGCAGTACTAGGAATAACTGTAGGTCTCATAGTGCTAGGTACGCATGTAGGTCTCATGGTGCTGGGCATTAATGTTGGAATTACTGAAGGAATATTTGTTGGAACATACGACGGATCACAGGTAGGTCTAATTTTAGATGGTGCAACTGTTGGATTAGTTGGCAAATAAGTAGGACTAACCGATGGTTTGTATGAAGGAGGAAAGGTGGGAATTGCAGTTGGTGAAACGGTTGGTGATGTTGGCAAAACTGTAGGTGTATTAGTCGGATTTGAGGGTTTTGATGTCGGAGAATAACTTGGGCCTGTTGGTTGAATTGTTGGTCTAAATGTTGGGGTGCTTGTTGATGGTTTTGACGTAGTTGGTGCATTGGTAGGTGTTGCAGTTGGTTTCCAGGTATCAGTTTTTACCCCACTTAAGCATTGCGCATTTGATAAACTAATACCTTGGGTTGTACTGGAACAAGTGCTTCTAGTAGAACTTTTACATGTATTATCTGCCTTTATAGTAGTACAACATGATTGTGTACATCCATAAAACTTGGGCCCGAAAGTATATGGAAATACATTATTTCCTGATGCATCAATTGTTACATGATAATGAAATCCTAAACCATCATGATCATGACCATTATAGGAATTTAAATATGCACCACCTAAATTACCACAAGTCGAATTATAGTAATAATCTTGATAATATATGCCAGATGCTGCACTTATTGTCACTGAAGTTGATTTTGTGGTACCACTAGGATCTGGACCATTACTAGACGCGGTGGTTGTCCCTTTAGTATAATCAAACTCATCTACAAATAAACATGATCTTTTTCCATCTGAGCATCCTGTTGTAGCGCTAGAATAATCACGTTTTTGCCAACAAGAAGTAGCTAAAACTCCATTACTTTGATACGGACCATATATAGGATAACCATCATTAACCCAACCATAAATAGGTGAATGTTTCGTACCATCATCTTGTAATTGAGATGCTAGACATTTGGAATAACTATGATGATGATAATAACCAGAAGCTCCTGCAGCATGTCCAGTGCATACATCCATAGCATACTCTTCAAATTCCATGGCTAATTGAGACCATACACCACTGTTATTATATGTATTACCATCACCCCAGACATAAATATATACTCCATTTACCCATGTGCCTTGGGAACCACTTAATGCATAACAACCTTTTGTTTGTGTTTCCGGTGACGGTAATAAAGATACTAATTCTGTTTTAAAAGACACTCCAGGACAAGCAGGTCCTGGTGGCCAATATCCCATACATCCACCCTTGGTTGTAGAATATCCTATATTCGCTCCAAAGTCATAAACTTCCCCTAAAATGGCAGTTGTTCCAATTCTTGGATATTCAAAATCAGTTGATTTGATAGTTTTATGAGTAGATAAAGCTGACATTATATCGGTATCAAATATTCTACCATAATTAGGTATACCATAAAATCCAACTTGAAAATCAGATGATGTTGATACATATGAAACATTAATTATATCTGTAGTTTTACCAAATATACTATTATAATACGTACTTTCAGTTACCCAACTATTAGCTTGTAAGCAAGAATAATCAATAGTGCCATATGTAGTTATAGCTAATCTTCTATCAATTGATATAATGTTCGTCAACGTTGAAAATAATACTAATACAAGAAGCAACATTGTGACCAATATCCACGATGGGTCAGTGAGTCACGTATCTCATATCACTGTATCATTAGTATTGTTGTGCTTTTGGTAGGAACTACCGTGAGGAAGTACCTAAGGCATGGTACAAAATTTTAGGGATCCGCATGGCAGCTTCAATAGACGAAAATTTCACCAATAGTAATGGACGTTTAACGTAAATTATTAATGTAAATGGAAAGGTTTATCTTTTTAAAAATGTCTTAGTGACTAGCATAAATTGGAATTGGATTTCTGTAATTAAAAAATTACGATTATACAATTAAGTTGTAATCAAAACATGGCTAATTAACAATAACAACGACAACAAGTTAAATAGACTATAATATATCATTTCCAACGTATAGAATTTCAGTATATAGTAAAATATATATTAAGTCGGGTTAATTAAAATATCAATGCTACATAGTATTAATTTCGGCATTAATTGCTTCTAATGAGACTCCTTCATTCACAATTTGAGAAAAAATAACTCCAAATTCAGCAGATGCTGATGATGCTTTCATATATGAGTCATAACCGCTTTTATTCGCGGCTTTTGCATCAGCTTTGTATAGTAATAAAATCTTTACCGCTTTGATATTTTTCTCTTCGGCAGCTATGTGTAGTGGAGTATTTCCATTTTCCGTGCACGAATTAACATCTGCGCCATTTTCAAGTAAATATTTTGCAATAGTCAATTGATTTACTTGTATGGAGGTATGCAAAAGCGAGTAATAATTATTATTCTCGTATCTACGATTAATAAATTCTTTTACACTTGTCACTCCTTCGATTTGTAGGTCAATTTGATCCCAGTTCTCGACAATATATTTCAATGTCTCATAATTGCGAATCTGCATATGGTGGTTCAAAGTAAAAGCTAATTGTTTCTTATAAATCTTTGATTCTAATTGAGTCAATTCACGCTTACTTTGTTTACTAATACTGCTGTCCAATTTGAGCAACGAATCTAAATAATTTACTTTTTTATGTATGATTGCAAGTTCTAATAAATTGTATCCTTCACTGTTAACATGATACAAATTTGCACGCTTCTCTACAGCGATATAATCAAAAAGTAGGGTGCCAATGTGACTTCTGTCGTCTCCATTAATTATAACAAATCCAAGAGGACTGTTATTATGTACATTAACATCGTACATACTTACTTGGTAAAATGATAAATTGTACATACTTACTCCGCTAAATGATAGCGGGTTCTTTTTACAATACCCACAGTCATTAACAAAGTCAGGACGCTTTTGCAATAACTTTTTCAAATTCGTGTAGTCTTCAGTCAGTATATAATCTATACAATTTCCATCAAATATATACTTCCAATAGTTCTTTGGGCAGTAGGAGCTAGTCGGAAATGGCATAGTATGTATAGTCATTTGGATTTTTCTCCCAAGCTCTGGATTTGAGATAGTTACAAGATCATCGTACTTATTTGATGTGGTACTGGACATGTTTAATCACAATATCGTTGGTACCAAAAATTCCTCACGTTGTATTCAAAGGAGATTAATTTGTATATGCTATTGCGGCAATTGAATTGCTTAGTGTCACACACTGTGTCCTCTCTAGATCTTTCCCGTTCAGTTTAAATTTTAAAAAATTCTGAGTGTGAAGCACACAGTGCTGCACACTGTGAACATGACAGTGGTACGTACCGGTCATAAATAAATCATATTATAAATTATAAATGAAACATTAACTGGGTTAAATATTTACAATCACATTAGCACTGAACTAGAACGCTCATATACAATGTACTTATGATATATTATAGATATATATTACGATTATCATACATAGAGAAACCTTAATATGGAAACCCAAAAATAAAGTACAGTACACCAATCAATCTCAATTAATGAGATTGCAAACCTGTAGAAATATCTAAAGACTTACTACGTAACGGATTTAGATATTTGTGACCCGACTCAACGCACTAGGCCGCTGTATCATTTCACACTGAGTCCTCCTCGCCAAAATTGCATGGAAAACCAAACCAAATACCTTGACCGAGAAAAGAAAAACCAAATATTTTTGATCTCAACACACCATAAGACAAATTCATTCATTCAACTTTTTACGATGAGCAAATCAGTGTACTTTAAATTTTCTTGTGTTATTTGTGCAAATGATTACATTCGTTTTGCTACTGTATTTCCTTGTGAGCATTCTATTTGTTCATTATGTGCCATGAGACTACGAGTTAAAGGTAGAGATTACACATGTCCATTATGTAAACAAGAAACAGAATTCGGAATAGTATATAGTGCAGCATCTTCCCAAGGCGAATTAAAACCATATTTTTCATTTGGTTGTGATACTAATAACATGGATATGCCTGGAATTAGAAATGATGAAATATCTAGATTATTATTTATTGATTGCGATGAACATTATAATGATCTCGTGAATATTAGATCTTTTTTATGTCCACATAGCAATTGTATTGTTGATGGAAAACAAATTAGTAGATTTCGTAATGAAAAAGAATTAGTTATTCATATAAATAAAACGCATAAATTAACAATGTGTTTGTTATGTCTTGAGAAAACATCATTATTTGTTTCAGAATTAAAATTAATGAATGAATTTCAATTAAAAAAGCATAATACGACAGCTGGTCATCCACTATGCCAATTTTGTAATATTCATGTATATGATGCAACTAATTTGTATATGCATTGTCGTAATGAACATTTCTCTTGTCATTTATGCCCAAGTCAATTTCAACATCGTTATTATCATAAAATTAGAGATTTATGTCACCATTTTAAAGAGAATCATTTCATGTGTGAAGTTTGTCATCCAAATATTAATGCTATTAATAAAAATAATGTAGAATTTTATGTGTTTCAAAAAAAAAGTGAATACATCGAACATTTGTCATTATTTCATGGTATCCAACGACAACAAAGTAGTATAAAACTGTCATTTACTATCGGATCAAATGTTCTAGCAAATTATATAGATTTAGATATGTCTCAAGCTGATCCGAATAATAATAGTAGCAGCAATGTTTATGTTTCTAACTCAAGTAATATGGTACCAGATGCGATACAACCATATATGTCAACTATACCATCTAATATGCGAATTGCTGGTAAAGTAACAGGATCGGGCACATTTGTGAAGGGTCAAGAGGAAGATGAATTACAGGCGGCATTAGATTCAGTTGCATTATCAACTAAAACAAATAGAGGTAAAAGTTCAAGTTCATCAAAACCTATAATAGATGATCAATCACAATTCCCTGCATTAGCACCAACAACTACGAGTAAAAAAACAGATATTCATCCTATGTCATTGATTAATACGAAACCCAAAGTTAAAACAGCACAACAAATTGCTATTGAAAATGAGTTAAAATTATGTGCTGAATTAGAGGAAAGAAAGAAAAAACGTAATATGGCACTTGCTGAAGCATTTGGAGTTCAACGACCAGTTGATATTGCATTACCAATTGAATCTGATGTTTTAGTTAGTACCGAATTTATACAACAACACACTGTAGAGTTACGGCGACCACTTTTCCCACCTAATTTAGTAGCTTGGGGTAAGTTAAACAATCGCGATCTTTTACAATTAGAGAAAAAATGGAGTGATTTTTTAAGTGATCCAAAGGGCACTAGTTTGAATATGAAACCCATGGATAGTCTTATTCGAGGATATATCCATTGTTTAGCGAAATATTACCATTTAAATAGCTTTGAATATGATAGTGAACCAAAACGTTATGTATCGTTAGTTAAACAGAATGATAGTATGGTGCCACTATCAAAATTATCTGGTGCATTATCCATGCCACAATTTGATATTACACCATCGTTAAAAGAAAAACAAGAACCATATATATATTTCATAGCAAAAATGCATCCAAATGCATATCGTTCATCTGCTGCATTACCACCATCATCAATTAATTATCAAGTTATATCAACTGTTGCTAACTTATTGAAGCGTCTACAAATCGCTATTAAAGATAGTGATTTTACAGCATTAGCACCCAGTATTATTGGTTTGACATGTTGTGGTCCTTCAGGTATAGCACTTCAATTTGCTAGTATCGTTGAAGCCTCAAATTTATTAAACTTTATTTCGACTTCACCAACCACTATTGTTAGTATTATTGAATATTTTTATGTTGAACCCGCTTTTAGTATTGCAACACCAGTGATTAATGACTTATCGACACCTGCTGGAGCAGTATCCACAATGAATTCATCAATTATCGAGGTTACTAATGCCAACGGTGATTCTACTATTAGTGATGTGAGACCTAAAAAAGTTAATCCAGATGAATTTATAGTAGCAAAACGTAAACCGAATAAAAAAAGCGATTATTCTCGTGACAACAGTAATAATAGTAGTAGTTTAAGTAGTAAAAGCAATACTGAAAGTAAAGATTACAATGAAGCACCCAAGTATAGTGAAAATGAAGTCGCTCAACCTGGTTTAGGTAAATTATATAAAATAAAATCGGTATTCTCTCATTTAGATGATGATAGTAGTGATGATGGGTTAGAAAAGAGTGCAGAATTTACCACAAAGTCCAATGTGAGCAATATTGCGAGTAATAATATCGTACCAATGTCTGAATCTTGGACTTGTTCAGTATGTACCTTTATGAACGAGGATAATTCCTTTCAATTTTCCTTATCAAAGTGCCAAATGTGCGAATCAAATCGTTAAAATTACATGTTTTATCTTATATGTTAGTCGTAATTGGTTAATTTTTTCAGCTTTTGATCCAAATCGTTTAATTGCTTATTGGTTGAAATTATATTTGGAAGTAATGTAATGCTGTCGTAATTATGTAGTATTGAATATACTTTGTTATTAATGTCGTAAGTATACTTTTCTAATTTTCTAGTAACCTCTTCTAGAATTTTTTTTTTTTGAACTAACTCATTTCCAGTATTTTTGATCATTTCTTCGATATTTTCTACATCATAATCTCTCCAATCATGTGCTTCTAATGGAGTTGAACTAGAGTGAATCAACATGTTGCTCTCTGGGATAATTAAAGGTGATACAGTGTGTTGTCGGGTAACAGTTTCAACTCCAATTTCACTTTCATTAATATCATTCAAAGTTATATGCGAATGATTGTCTGTCTGAACAGATAGCCTATTAATTCGCTGATAATCGACATTATTATCTTGTTCTTGTAGACTTTCATTATGAATATTACTATGCTCATGTGACATAGTATCGTTGATCTGTTGCTGATAGATAACATCTCGCTGAATGTACGTATTATTACTATTTATTGCTGTATTTGTCGCAAACTCTGTTTGATGAACATTTGCCTCATAAGATGGATTAAATCTATTGAACTTACTTGCTGATGCATCTGATGATTGTTCATCCGGTTTATTACGCTTTTTAGTATTTGTGCTACTACTTCCACCAAATTTCTTTGCACTTGCTTGCCCAAAAAATGACATTGTTAGTGGTGCAAATATTGGTATTTTGATCTTTCTCTTTTTGGTTCCAGTTCCTACACTTTTCAAATGTGACTTTGGTCTAATGAAAATACATAGCGACGTATAAATAGATAATTATAGTCATACAATATGTGTCATTTATTTAAAACTGTTTTTATTCTCATAGGTTTTTATCATGAAATTAAATTTTATGCATTTTTATGTTACAATATGTAAATATATCGGACCTATGTGTTTGTGTATATAACATGTGTATAAGAGCCATAAAACGAGGCTGAACTTTGTTTTGTTGTGTAATTATTTTTTGGTCCTTATATTTTATATCAGTTTAGAAATCCGGGATTTCAAATCCCTAAATTATAGCCGGTAATCGCTGCAGAGAGCGTGGAAGTGTACCTTTTGGATGGTAACTGTCAGACTATTGGTCTGTCCTCGATAAAGTACGAATAACTTGCTCAACTGTGTATTGGCAAAAACAGTATTGATAAATTTTATTGAAAATGTCAGAAGTTAGTAGTGAAATAAGTGAAGAAGAGATGTATGGATACCTTGATGGTTCAGGAGATTATATTCCAACATTAGACGAAAGTACAGGAAGCACAGCAAATAAAAATAAAATAAATAACGAAAAGAAAAAAGAAAATATTGTTATCAAAGATGATTCTTACGATATGGATGAGTTTGATGAATTTGAAGGTGATATTAGTCAGCCATCACCTAAATTTAATAGTCAACCATCATCTAAATTTAATAATCGTCAAATGTCAACAGGGAATCAAAACAAACCTACTATTATTAACAATAATGTAATGGCAGATAAAACAAATATATTATCACTTCAATCTCAAAGTATTCAAGCAGAAATTGCATTAGATGAAATTGGTAAAGAAGTGTTAAAATTACGTAATCAACAAAGAGTAATGTTACGAGAAAGACGCGAGGTTGCAAAAGAAAAAAAACAAAGAGCTGAAGAAAGAAGACTAAAATATGCAGAAGAATTAAAACGTTATTCAATTCGTGTTAATGATGCTGAAGCAGAGGTATCATTATTAAAAGATAAAATTACATATTTAACAAAACAAAATGATTTTATCGAAGCATCAAAATCCGAATTAACAGCAACAATAGATAAACTAAATGAAATAATAGTAGCATCAACTAATAAAATGAAAAATATGGATAATACTATTGAAGAATATAAATTGGAAAATTCTAGTTTAAAACAAGAATTTAATATAAAAGAAAATGAATGGAACCAGGAAAAAATATCACTTAAAGATGCTATTCATACGAATGAACTGTCTATTAATGTATTAAATAAAGCAATGGAAGCAAATGAATTACGTTTAGCTAAAGAACGTGAAAATTTACCTGAATTTCATAAAAAATTAGTTGATGAACAACTTTCTCGTATTCAACAGTTTGAAGCACAATTGTTGGAAAAAGAAGGTGCTATAAAAGCTGAAGAAACTAGAAAAATGTTACAAAATGAACAATTGCGTAAAAATTTAATGGAAGAATTTTTACAAATGAGAAAGCGATGCGAAGAGGAATTAATTGTTCAAAAAACAGATATTGAAAATAAATTATTAAAATTTGAAAATGAGAAACAACAGTGGCATCTTAAATATATTGAAGAGCAAGATAAGATAGATAGGGATCGTGCACAATTAAAGCAAAAAGAAAAATTATTATCTGAAGAAGAAAAAAAATTAAATAAATACAAAATTGAATTAGATATGAAACAAAAAAATATAGGACCAACAATAGAAGCCGCTGAACATGATCGTAATGAAGCAAGATCATTAAAAGTTAAAGCAGATGAAATATATGCTGCAGCAGAAGACCATGCATCGTCTATATTGGTTGCCGAACGAGGTTTATTGAAAAAAGAACAAAATTTAATTGAATTACAGCATCAATTAGATCAATTAAGGAATAAATTATATGAAGAACAGCGAGGACTTTCACTTGAAATATCCAAATTTAATAGCTCTAACCAGCATTTAGAGAATGAGAGATTTAAATTACATCAATATTCAATGGAAATATCTTCACAAGCTGAAACTATCCGTAAAGTTACTAATATAATACCAAATGAAGATAAATTTATGTCTATATTGCATCCAAAAATAGAATTGCTGAAAGCAAATGATGAATTAAAGCGTTCATCTATACCATCATCAGTTTTTGAAATGAACTCTCTTGATACATCATCAATAAATCAATTACAATATATAACAGCACCATTACCTAAAAGAGATGATAATACATTTCAAACAATTACTGGCAACTTATTCCCAGATTTATTCCCTGTTGAATCATCATTAACGGTTTATGATAGTAATAATAATGTAATGGAAAATATGGATACTATAATTCAACCAGATGTATCGTTAGTTACATCATTAGAAGATTTTCATTATACTACACAAAATATGAAGTCATTAGCCAGAAAATATGGTATTATGTAAATTGATTATATATATATACATTATAGCAATATTTTATGCTCATTTTTTAACATCTCCAATATAATAATCTTTAAGTTCTGAATATGCATATTCAGGATGTTGTGGACCTTTAAATCCAATTGTCGCATCCCCACCTGCATTCCTTAGTATTGCATCTCCACCAGCATGAGATTCGACGAAACTACTTACATCATATACTTTATCTTCAACAATAAGCCACACATCATCACGTTTATTATGCTTACTAATTTCCTCTAATGTGTATGGTCCTCCAACTACTATAGGCGCAAACTCTTTTTTTTTCTCCTTCTTTTGTCTACTAAATAATATACCATTTTTATCTGATCCTACGTAGCAAATAGATATATTAGTGAGTGATTTAATGAGTTCTGTAATTTAAATGATAATATATAATTTGATCAATCAAGTTCTACTTACCAAACGACCTGTACATTGCCACAAAGAAGAAAAACAAACCACCTAATGCTAGGGTGACTATGTACTTCAAATTCTCTGTTTCTTCCGGGGTCATTGCAAAATTTTCTATTTAATTTTGGTTCTTATTTTTTTTTTGCATTTTTTTACCTTCAAAAACCGGTAAGGTAATATAATTTAAAATTTTGATTATTATTTATTCTCACTGCAGTTAATTCCACGATTCGAAAATGTCACACTTATTGATTTTTGTAATTTGCTACATGATACTTTTTGATTCTATTTCATTTATCCACTATTTTATATTGATTACTATGTATTACCTGTAGCTCCTCGTTAATTATTTAATAAATCACTAGTTTGTTTGTCAAAATTATCTTTTCTTTCGCTTTTATCTTGAATTATATGGTTAGGGTTGCCATTGCTCGACCGTTTGGTAGGATCCAGGTAAATTTTATTTTAAACATTTGTCACGTTGATAGTGAATCACAATGGCTTCTTTATTGAAAACATTAAAAGATGTTCGCCGTCGTTCGATGGAGTCATTTTACCAGGAAATGGGTAAGTTTATTTTATTCTTATGATACATTTATTTCATTTAATTTAATCATTTATAAAAATTTAGGTAAAAGTGAGAAAACAGTTGATCCAGAATATGAAACTCACAAAGCAAAATTTGATCGTATGATGACAGATATGAATGAATGTGGTGCATCATTGTCTAGTTTATTATCTCATCAAAAGAGAGCATTCGGTGATGCTCATCATTTAGCAACTACATTACAAAGAATTTACAATGACTCATTAACTACTACTGACTGGCCAAATGTTTCATGTGAATTAAAACATCAAGATGCCGTTGAAGCGTATAAAGCATGCTGGGAAAGAATACATGATGTTTATCGCAGTAGTTCAGCTGCTGTATGTGATGAACAAGGGTTACAACCATTAAAACAGGCTGTAACTAAAATTGCACCTGATATTGAAGCAACACGTAAAGAAAGAGATGAGAAATTAATTGATTATGATTCATATAAACGAAGATTAAGAAATTTACAGAGTAAAAAAGCCGATTTTGAAGCACAAGGTAAAGGAAGTTCTAAGAGTGCACATGACAATTTACATGAAATATCTCGATTTGAAGCTAAAATAGATTCTACAGAAAAATTATATTTAGAAAAAAATCAAAAAGTTAAGACTGATACAATTAATGCTAAAAGAGCACATGATTTGTTAGTAGATCAATTACTAATAACAACAATTGTTACCCAATATGAATTATTTGCTCGTGCTGCAGAGCAATTACAACAAGTTTTAAGTGTATTACCACCTGAAAAAATATCACAAGCAAAGGCTAGAATTGACTCATACATAAACGAAGGGGGTATTAGACCAAAATCTATTCAATTGAAAAGCGGTTTTTCTTTAGGCTTAGATATTTTTACTGGTAAAGCACCACTACCGACTACCAGTACCACTACAACTGTGGAGACAGTATCTGATGCAAAATCATTACCAGTACCAGTTGTTCCAGCTGTGACATATAACACCACAGAGACAGTAGTGCCACCTGTTCCGCAATCACCAGTTCCAACTTCGAAACCTGTGGATAAACCAGCTGGTCCACATTATGTACAAGCACTATATGATCATGTTGCAGAAGCAGAGGATGAATTATCATTCCATGCCGGTGAACAAGTAGAAGTTCTTGAAACTTGTGAAGGTGGATGGTGGCGTGGTAGAGTAAGAGGAAATGAAGGATTATTTCCAATCAATTATGTTAAAATGTGAAAATGAAATAGTTTTTTTTTCAGTATTTATCAATTATTTATTTATATATATAAACATTTTATAACATATAATGCAGTTTTCTATTTGAAACAAATTTAACCATTATTTACTACTTTATAAGGTCCAAATGAAACCACTTGCTCACTTTCATCAAAAAAATCTTTTGTAAATAATATGTGACCATATTGTTCTTCAATATTTTGTATTGCTGTATCATATACTTTCATTTCTTTATAACTTGCATTAATACTATCTCTTTTATCATTTAATGTTTGTAATATTTTAGGTATTGTTTGTCGAATCACATTCTTTTCAAGATCTAAGTTATCAATATCAAATTGCGCCATTTCTCTTTCATTGCGTAATTTTTGCAAACGATTTTGTATCGATAGTATCGGATTACCGATTTCTGATGGCGGTTGCTCAGCCATTCTTTTCACTCACTAACTGAGTTATTCTAAGTTGATACCTACGGAAAGTATTTTTGGAAACTGATGTTTACCACCGGTACTAAATAATATAATAATCTGTAATTAGTCGTCTATAATAAATAATTTATATATATAACCCTGATAGCGGGTCTCAGTGTTATTTATACTTTAATGAATCAATATTTATTTAAATATTTGACCAGGTTTGACAAAGTTCCTAATTATTAAAAGTTCATTGTAGACTATTCCTTTTTTGATATTATGTATACATTAATGAATCTTAATAATGCAATAATCGGAAATATTTCTATATATAATTTGACAATTTAAACTATAACTCAATTGATAAAAATTATCATAAAATATTCTATTACCGGTACAGGTACCGGTGAAAAATCTTGTCAAAATTTTGCTGTGAGATT
>JACCDO011136087.1_pt1 | contig 28222 bp, 30 predicted proteins | sample 7446101 | NCBI WGS metagenome assembly JACCDO01 (sample SAMN15323440, study PRJNA562643) | freshwater metagenome | isolation source: river surface water | place: USA:Blue River Watershed | collected 2017-08-16
AAGAATTTAATAGTATGATATTATTTAGTGCTAAATTATATATTAATAGTATTATTACATTAAATTCAACAAATTCATTTGGAAGATTAGAAAACTTAACAAAGAAGTATGCAAATTTAGCAAACTTTGTAGCATTACTTGGAGGAAAAATAAAATCAGAACAAATGATATCAGGTAATATGGCTGATATATTATCTAATATCTATTTAGCACAGAGTGTTATTTGGTATCATAATACCAAAGCTAATGATATCCCTATTGAAATTAGAGATTATTGTATTGACAAGTTATGTTCTGAAGCTGAGATGAAATTAAATTTAGTTATTAATAATTACCCCAACAATAATATTATTAAACTATTATTAAAACCAACACAATGTAAAATTACATATGATAAATTTAGAAATGAGAATATGATATATAATACTATTATTAATGAAAATATAATTAAATTATTAAAAGAAGATATCTTTTATGAAAATACTGTTATTGAAGATTTAGAAAATTTATCCAAATTAAATAAGGAAAAACATACTGATTTATATAATAAATTATATAATAAAATAATTAGTGTAGGTGAATATAAGATATAATTAATAATCTACTATTATTTACTGTCAAAAGCTCAATTATATTTTCTTAAAAGAAACTCAAATAATGAAGAATTAAATTTTTTTTATAAAAATTCATTTATAATAAAAATTGATTAATAATTATTTATAAGATAAATAAATAATTATTAATGGAAAATCTACATGTAATTATAAATATAATTGATAATTATAAAGAACATATGTCTGATAATGATTATTTGCAATTAATGAATTCTTTAGGTAAAATTGGAGAAGTTATTAATTCAAAATCTTATTCTGATATAGATTCAGACTCAGACTCAGAATATGATTCAGACAATGACAGTATATCTATAATAAACAGTAGTGATGAGGATGATGAACAAAGTATTAATTCAGATGACGAACAAAGTTCTGATGATGAGATATGTGTTATTGATGTAGATTTATTATTGGAAAGAATTAACAAGAATGAGATTATTTTTAATAATTTTATGAAAGAGAATAATTTGCCAGAAGAGTTTAGAACAAGTAAATTTAATATTATTTATCAATCAGCATATAATTATATAACAAATAATACTTGTGATTGCGATAATGATTATAAATTATGTTATAAAGATTATAATAATTGTAAAAATTATCAGAATTTTATTTTGGTTTTTCCTATGATGCATTTATTTGTTAAAAATGAGTGTCCTTGTTGTGTGGAACTAATTACAGAAGATATAAATAAATTCAAATTATTTCAATTTGATGGTAAAATAAAATTAAACAAAATTGAAGAAAATATATATACATCTTACATTTCATCAATAATGAAAATTATTGATGATATTAATAGTTATGAACATAAAAATTATGTAGTTTTATTATTAATTAGTATGTTAAAATATATATTTAATTATGGTGATATTATTGTAAACAATGAAAAATATAAAGAAAGTATTATTTCTAAATTAAATGAATCAAATAATTCAAATTCTATTCCAAATCATATTTTGATTTGGTCAAACATATTTAATTTTAATCCAAATATATTAAATATTATGATGAGTTCGTTGCAAACAATATAATTTTGTCAGGTCCATCAAAAAGATATGTGTAAGAAAGATTATTATTTTTACTCTGAGTGATTAGTTTAATTATTTTATTTGCAATAATAAAACTATTAACTCCTTCAATTCCATCACCAGGTTCAATAATAGGGATAATATCCTTTAATTCAACTTGTTCTCCTTTAAAAGTATATACGGTATTGATATCGAGTTCCATACATTATTTCATAGATATTAACAGTAAAAAAAAATTTCAATTTTTTTATTATATAACACATATGGGTAATTCTCAGTTCAAAATTATTAATTTTGAACTGAGAACCCAAAGATGTTAGCGTACATTCAAAATTGATATTATCTATTTTGAATGGCGACTAACACATATTTATCTTTGTTCAATTATTGGAATATTTATTATTCTTTTGCGAAATGTAATAGTTTCAGCCTTCATATGTTTAATAAACTCAGCATCTCCATTATCTTCATATTTGTTAATATATGTGTTTAATTTAACATTTAATTTGTTTATCATGTCATTATTTTTTTCAATAGTTTCAACTACATTTTGTGTTTGTTCTAATTTCATTAATTCTTGATTACTTAACTTATTAAAATATACCACATCGTTTGTCATCTTTTTTTGTATTTCTTCTAATAAATTATCTATTGATTTATCAAAAAGATTAAATGTTCGTTTAATTTCAAATCTGTTTTTATTAAAATGTGTCTTCTTAATTTCTATAATTCTATCATAAATAACTGAATAAGTATAATATAAAAACATTGAATTTATTCCTCCTTCTTCTATACATTTAAAGAGTTTTATTTTAAGGTCTTCTGGTTCTGTTAATTTATTTTTAACAATTACCTCCATTTCTCTAATAATACCAATTGCATTATTTGTAGAAAACATAAAATCAAGATCATACATTAAAAAATCATTATAAATATTAATCAAGTGAACATTTTCCATTATATGATTACGTTCAGTATTAAAATTAAGATTATTTTTAAGATTGATACTCATTTGTCTTAAATTTAAAGACTTACCAAAATCAATTATATGAACATCACTTATTATATTTTTTTCATTTAAAGTTATCATAACATTATTTAAATGGCTATCTCCATGTATTATATAATTATAATTAAGTTTCATAAATAAAATCACTGAATATATAAATCCGTAATAAACATTATAAATCATTGTTAAATTGGCAATGTCAACCCTTTCTTTGTTTTCTTCATTATATATTATGCCTAATTCCTTACAAGCATCTTCATATGACAAATCTAAATATTCACGACATTTGTCTAAATATCCTTTAAATGGTATAGTTCCTACTTTTTCCATAACAATAACAGCTTGTAATTTTGTAGGATCATCACTTTCACATATCCAATAGTCTTCTATTTTTGGAGTAATACCTAATGTGGCTGCTATATTTTGTAAACATATTTCATTTTTAATTTGATCTAATTTTTCAGATGAATATAGTCCTAGGTCTTTATTGTCTACTTGCCAATAATCCAATATATTTAATTTTATTATTTTTGCTTCTTTTCCTTCTTTAATTAATTCAGATTTTTCAAGAGGTTTAGGTTCTCCAACGTGCCATATAGGTTTATAAGTTTCTGTATATTCTAATAATTTACCTACATAAATAATTCCAAATGCTCCTAGTTCTGCGCCTTTTACTGTTTTTGCAGCAGAGCTTGGAGAACTTATGGTGTTAATAATTTTCCATTTGAATAATTTACCATTTAATCTAGGGATTTCAAAATCGCAATCTAATTTTAAACTACTAGGTCTACATTCTCCAATTTTAGTATCTCTAGATGACTCTTCATCCACACCACCACCTATTTTATTCTTAATACTTAAATATTTATTTTTATATTTTAAATATTTTTTTTCAAAACTTGTCATATAATTAACTCTAGAATTTAATTGGGTAAATGATATTATGGCGTAAGAATCGAAGGTTTTATAAAAATTGATATTTTTTTGATATATATAATAATCTATCAATTATGGTCTATATTTACATATTGGAATTAGATAAAAGTAAATACTATATAGGTAAAACAAATGATCCAAAAAGACGATTATCTGAACATTGTAGTTCCGAAGGGTCTGCTTGGACTAAATTATATAAACCTATTAAAATAATTAAAATTATTCAAAATTGTTCACATTTTGATGAAGATAGATACACGCTTGAATATATGAGTCTATATGGAATAGATAATGTGCGAGGTGGTAGTTTCTGCAATATATTTCTATCAAATGAAATTAGAATTTTAATTGAACGTATGATTCGTGGAAGTTTAGATAAGTGTTTTAAGTGTGGAGATAAAAAACATTTTTCAAGTAATTGTAAATTAAATAAAGTTTCTAAAGCTCATTTATATTCAATTAATAAAAAAAATAAAACTAATAAAACATGTCCATTACCAAAAACACCTCCACCATCAAGAACACCTACACCACCCCCACCACCATCAAGAACACCTACACCACCTCCACCACCATCACTACCTCCACCATCAAGAACTCCACCATCAAGAACTCCACCATCACTACCTCCGCCACCATCACTACCTCCACCAGAAAAAATACCTATACCGCCACCGCCAATACAATCAATTCAATCAATTCAACATTTTGATACTAACACACGACTACCAGTTCCGGAACTAATTAAACTGAATCCTTTTTTTGTTCCAGAATTGATTGATATGAGACAACCTCCATTATTAATTAATGTTGATAGAAATTTAATTCCTGAATTGATTAAAATGTGTTAGTCGCCATTCAAAATTGATAATAATAACCTTCGGTTGTTTTGAATGTACGCTAACATCTTTGGGTTCTCAGTTCAAAATTATTAATTTTGAACTGAGAATTACCCAAATGTGTTAATAAAATTGATAAATTTTTTTATTATAAATAATTATTATATAAATTAAATGTGTGAAATATTTGATGAAGATATTATAAATAATTATATTGGATGGGAAATTGTAGAAAATGGTAAATATTTATTTAATAATGGCATAGAACATCAACCTACTTTAATATATAATGTCGATACAGAAACTTTATCAGAATTATCATATGAAAAAAATTTTTATAGTGGATATCAATATGTGTTATTTACATCAAATCATATAATTTATAATAATAAAGATAATATTATTATAGAAGATCATAATAATAAAATATTAAAAATAATTAATAATAATGATGTTTTAATTACTTATATTACTAAAAATGATAAATACTTGTTTTTTTCTGATAATGATAATAATGTAAAAATATATAATATTAATACTTTTGAACATTTGTATAATTCTTTCAGTTATCAAACAAATACAATTAGTATTTCTCATGATAATAAATATTATGTTAATTGTGGTTATAAATTACACATATATAATTTAGATACAATGGAACAAATAAGCACTATTAATATAAATACATATGTATCATTAACTGCTATATGTTTTAAAGATATAGCTATATATGGTTCAAATATTACTATATATACAATTGATGGAACTAAATTATATAATTTAACTGATCTAGATAATGATGAAAAAGTCATTTATTTAGATTATTCATATGATAATAATTATCTATATTGTGGAACAAAATCAGAATTAATAATATATGACACATATAATTATAATATTGTTAAAACATATGATTTTGATAATGTATTTTCTTATTGTCTAACTAATGATGATTATAAAATATTATATGTTAGTGATGGTTCTATTGATTATATATATACACCACAATTTAATAAATTTATTAATGATTTATTAATAAAATATATACCAATAGAACTAGTATTAAATATTTCATCTTATTTATCCTGAAAAAATTGAAAAAATTTCTTTATTTTATATTAATATTATTATAATGGCATCATTTCAAGACCAGATTAATATTATTAAAGATGTGTTAATGACACATAATAAGGACACTATTGTTAAAACTATTAGTTCCATCCATCCAGTTATTCTAATGTATTATCAAATGATGGATAATACATTCGAATATTATAATGACAAACTATCTGAGGAGTATTTTAAGCTTGATATAGATGATACAATTAAAATGTTAATTGATATTGGAGATGTTAATTTTGTTAATTACATTATTAAAGAATTAAATTATAATAAATGTTGTTTTGAAAATCAAGAATTATATAATAAGGGTATTAAAATTATTGAATCAATGATTGAACATTATTTTGAAACTGAAGATATTTATAATTTAAATATTATTCATGAAAATACCAATTGGGCTAATACAATGTCTTATGTTATACACTATTCAATTATTAAAAATAAACCTGCATTACTTGAAATGTTTTTAATGAATCCTAAAAATAATAATATTAAGGATGCAGAACCAGATGATTTTAAGTCAGTTCAATGTTCTCATATTATGTATACAGGAGATTTAGTTGAGATAGTTCGTGTGTTTCACGAATACTCTAAGAAATATCCTGATTTTATTGATTTTGATTTTAATCTTGTATTTAATGCAGCACTTGTTAATGGGCGTTATAAATGTATGCAATATGCTCTAGAAAATGGAACTATTAATTATCATTATGAAAAAGAAGATAATAAATTGCTTACAGTGAATGGGATTTATCCTTTTACTGATAGTATTATGTATGCAATTATTGGAAAGAATATTAAATGTATTCAAACTGTTATTGATATGTTTTCAAATAAAATTAATTGTATTAATAAATGGGAAGAATATTTTAAGTTTGCATCAGTTTATGGAACAATTGATATTATCAAATATATGTTAACACTGAAACCATATTCACCAGAACAAATTGAAGGATTTTATAATAAAATTTTAAAGTTTGCATTATGTCAAGCTAATATTAATATCGTTAAATTTGCAATTTCAAATGGCGCATCTTTTAATGAAGAAATGAATACTTTTGTTAAAGATTATAATCATGGACGTGGTCCAGAAGAAGCAATTGATGATGATTATATTGATTTTTATATGGTTAAATATACCCTACCTGATGATTTTAAAAAAAAATATATTGAATGTATTAAATTCATTAATAATTATTAAATAATTCTATAAATATTTGTGGTGTGCTTAACTGAGGATAATACTCATATATTGGACCCGCAGATAGTCTATTCGCTTTTTTTAATATTTCTATTTCATCTTTAGTTAATTTATCTAATAAAGGTAATAAAACATTTTTAATTTCTAAAATAACAATATCTATATCACCTCTTTTTATAGACTTTTCTATTTGGAAACACATGTCTTTTATTTTAATTAAATTAGGATTCGTATTACATTTAATATCAAAAATCATAGCATATGCTATATTTCCCCATACATAATACATATGACTCTCTTTAGGTATAAGTTCCTTTATTATTTTGCGTTCCTCATATTCTATAAATTTTATATTTTCACCAAATATTCTTTGTTCTCTAACAGTTTTTGTTTCAATAAATATATCACTAAATTTCATATTATATATAATTTATAATCATGTTTTAAATTAAACATGGGAAAAATTGATTTAATAATAAATTCAATATAATTATTAATTGTAATGGAATTAAATATCAAACGCCCAAGCACGCAAATACAACATCCTATCATAGAAAATTTAACTATATTATATAGTTTATCTATTTTAATGATGATATTTTTCGATATATACACTTTTAAAGTGTTATTAAATGTTGATGAATTAACAAATAATTCAATTTATATATACGAAGACACTTATTATTTAAATTTTATAATTAAATTATTTTTAATTAATATAATAATATTGTTCTTCTATATTAAAACAAGTTTTAATTTGATTACTTATAATTATAAACAATATATTTCAAAATATTTAATATGTTTATGTTTGCAAATTAGTAAAATAATTTTTATTTTTTATATTAGTAATAATATTTATTATTTAAAATTAAGTGTTTGTCTTATGTATCACATTGCAAGCATAATATTAAATTCATTTTCAATTAAAATGATTAATAAATATAGATTAATATTATCATAATTCGGTTCGCGAATTATTTGCAGTTCAAAAGTTATACTGCAAGCTATCCAAATATATTAGCAATCATATTGATTGCTAAATGATCAGAATTCTGATTTGGTATTGTTTTAAACTCTTTCGCTTCGCAATTTTTAATAAAAAATCTATCATATCTAAAATCAGTTGGTGATATAAATGTTAATCTGTTATTAGATTTTTCAATGGTAAATTCTCTATTAGGATATGTTACATAATAAGATTTATTACTATAAATATGATAGACATCAATAAAATTATATTCTTGTATAACATCATCTTCAGCATCTGTCATATTAGTATCACCTCCTATAATTATTGGTATATCTAATAGATTTAAATCTTCTAATATTTCATGAATTTTGAATATTTGAATGTTCCTTAGTTTTGCATTCTTTTTATATGGAGCTAAATGGATGCTACATAACATTAATTCATTATTATTTATTTTAACATGAAATATAACAATACCATGTGATTTTAATATATTAAGTTCTTCTATTTTAAATTTCTTATTAATACCTAAATAAGTAAAACCACAATGGCTTTCAATTTTATCACCTATATAATTATCCATTTTTTTATTAATATCTTTTGATGCTTCAGATAAAAATATTATATCATAATTATTTTCTTTAATAAATTTAATCTGCTCATCATCTTCGCCACAAAATAAATTATAAGCTAATATATTCAAGTTTTTCATTAATATAAATAAAATATATTTATATTAATTAAAAATCAAATTTTATGCATCGATATTATTATCATCTTTTATTTCATAAAGAATTTTTTGATTTTTTTTTAGTTTAGTATTTCCATGAAATGCTCTTAAAAAAACACTATAATTTGGAATATCAGTTGGCTTACTTTTTTTTTCATTAAAATTATAGCCATTACAATTAATTTTAGCTATTTTTTTTATATCATCACCACTATATATTTTATTAGTGGTTTTATTCATGAGTAATATATCTTTAAAAAAAGGAATACTATCTGGCTTGACAAACTCATAATATATAATATGTTTATCTAAATCTTTTATTATATTGTGTTGTATTTGAAATTTACATAAATTCATATCTTCATCAACAGTATATAGTTTAAAATTATTAGAATTACATAATGTTAATTTATAATCACTATTCTCTTCAAAAACAACCTGTCTTTTTAATTGTAATTCTCGCTGTTGCTCTTCTTCTTTTTGTTTCATTTCAAGTTCAAGAGCTAGAGCTAATTGTCTATCTTTTTCTAGTTCTAGTTCTAGTTCTAGTTCTAGTTCTAGTTCTAGTTCTAGTGCGTCTTCTTGTTCTATTTCTCGCATTATAGCTTTAGTTTTTTCAAGAGTAGGTGAAATAATTGGTTCTGATTCTTTTAATATAGTAACAATTAAATCATTATTTTCCTGAACCAACCATTTAGCTCTGCATAAAGGACAAGTATCATGACCTGTTGATAGCCACATTGAAATACAATTATCATGAAAATAATTTTTACAAGTTGTTGTGCATTTAACTATTTTTTCATCTTCCCTCATTTCTTCAAAACAAACTGAACAATCATTACCTAATGCTTTCGAATTATTATTCTCATGTTGATTGATATGATTCTTTAAACGTTCAATCCATGATTCAGCACAAATTTCAAAGGCAACAGATGTCCAATTCTTTTTATTTTCGGTAATAATAGCTGCTAAATCTATTTGAGTTGCTACACGAACTAATAAAAATAATAAATGTTTACAGAATGTATGTTTGGTTGAATGGTCTGGACAAGAGCATGAATATAAATCAGGCTTTAAATTTTGTTCATAAATACGATTACTTTGTCCTCTAACATTAAATTTCCAATGAGTTAATGATAATTGATTAGCTGATAATAAATATATCCGCTCTTTTAATGATTTTTCAAATCTTTGCATTAATATTAATTATAAATCATTCTCTAAGTATAAATGAGTTTGTAGTTTAAAACGGTACGTTATAATCTTTGATTGACAATACCAAACTCATATATTCAAATATTTTTGATTAGAATAATTATATCTAAATATATTTATATGACAATAATAGGTAATTTTGATTATACATTAATAGATAATACTGCAATAGTATTTCGTTTGGCTAATAAAACATTAACTGATATTAGAATAGACGAAACAGTTGAGTTAAATGGAACAACATATACAATTATATCAATAGAAGCTAATGCATTTTCTAATAAATCAATTGAAAGCATTACTATACCAAAAACAGTAACATCAATTGGTAATAATGCATTTTCTAATTCAAAATTAAAACAAATTACTATTCCAGATGATAGTAATTTAATTTCTATTGGTGATTATGCATTTTCTAATACATTAATTGAAAGCATTACTATACCAAAAACAGTTACATCAATTGGTAATAGTGCATTTTCTAATTCAAAATTAAAACAAATTACTATTCCAGATGATAGTAATTTAGTTTCTATTGGTGGTAGTGCATTTTCTAATACATTAATTGAAAGCATTACTATACCAAAAACAGTTACATCAATTGGTAATGGGGCATTTGAGAATTCAAAATTAAAACATGTTTATTTTAAAGGAAATAAACCTAAAATTAGCATTGACGCATTTGGAGGTATTGGTTCTTTATTTAATCCTACTATTGGTCATTTTGATAAAAATGATAATACTTGGAAAGGGACTTTTAAAATTGATCAGTTATATTTTGGTTTAAAATGGTATTATATTCAATATATTTCAATTATTATAGCATATATATTATTAATTTTTGGAACATCTAAATTAAATATATCAACAACATACAAAATTCCTCTATATGTATTTATAACAATGAGTTTAATAATTTTAATATTTGTATTATTAGGTGGGGGGGGACCTTGGCAATAAAATTATTAATTAGAATAAATATAAGTATTATTTTAAATAAAAAAAGATTATTTGGATAATTTATTATTATAAAAAAAGTTTATATAGAAGAGCGGACAAATTCTAATTTTGGGAGAGGAAACATTCGCAGGGTATTGTAGTCGAAATTAACTACTGGAATTTCTTCATATGGAAAATTCTTAATATCACGTTCATCAAAAGCTTCGTCTTCCAATCTTGTGTACATTGTATGATGAATCTTTCCATATTTGTCGTAGTAAAAAACGTGCAGAGTGTATTTCCATAAATATACTTCATAATGTGGTGTGAGTAATCCAGCTTCAGGCTCATGATGTTCATACACAAGAACTATATGATTGTTCTCTTGTTGGATTTTTTTGAGAACATCATCAGCTGAGTCTGAGTAAAGACCTAATGATTGTGTTTTGTGGAAATTACGGAAATTATGAAGCATCTCATGCTCTGTTGGAACATTACGATTATTGTTATTTATGCTAGTATTAACAAATAGGGACATACCAAAAAGCCTTTCTATAATGGGACTTTGATTAATTGTTTATTTCAATTTTTATATGTGTTATGTGTTATTCTAATTATATTCGCTACGCGAATTATAGCGAATATAAGGAATTTTTCCTTTTTGAATAATTGCTAACATCTATGGAAGTTCATTTAAAAAAGTTCCTTTTATATTCGCGAAGCGAATGACTGAACTCTACCCATATATCCTAATGTAAAAAATTGAAATTAAAAATTATACACTGCTCTTATATTAAAAATCTATCGGTATGTTCTCAGTTGCAAATACCGACAATAACAATAATCGTAATGTTCCGACTGCATGTGAGGTAGCTCGTAATTTACCTAATTTTCATCGCACAAGCTCAAATAATCTTTACTGCAAACACGCAAATCTGATAATTGATAGACTTGTTAAAGAAAACAATACAATCGTTCTTGTATATGAAACTTGCATTGAAGATGATGGGTGGATTGATACCTATTTTGAGCCTTATGAGTTTGAATACACTCTGCATGTATTTTACAAGAGCTCAGATGATATCCTTCATCACAAAATGTATACACGTATGGAAAATACACAGTATGCAGACCACGTTCGTGAAGCACTTTTTCCATACACAGAATCACCAGTTGTTGATTTTGACTACAACACACTTCGAAAGTTCCATTTTCCGCAACTTGAGTTTCCTCTCTCTAATATCTAAATTATGCTTCTTTTATAATAAAAATTGAAAAATAATAATTCTATCTATTGTATTAAATTAGTATGGACAACCGTGCCAATAATGTTAATAACCGTAATAACCGTAATAACATTAACAACAACGCTGTTAATTTTGCAATTGAGCTTCATAATCGTCTTTTGAATCATCAATTCAATCAAAATATCACTATTCGACCATTGATTGTTCGTCAAAATGATATCAATTCTCGTTATGTAGTGATTGATATTGTTCACCAAAATTCTCCTCATGTTGGGCAAATCATTATGTATATGCCTAATGAGGGTAATGGTGGATATGTTCACATGCTGTGTTGTATTAACGCCCACAATGGCTATTTTATTGATACAACATTTAATACATTTGAGCAGATGATAGATGTTATTAATTTTACTGAGAACATTTTGCCATATCAACCTGATGTACATTTTTTGGATTATGTTCGTGTTCCAAATCATCTAATTGATTACTGGTGTGTTCCTGCTTATTTGCGAGATATTAATTTGAATCCTCAGGAAATAAACTAAACATTATTTAGTAATATTTTATTTATATTAACCGTTGTTATATTGTCGAAGGCTATTAATAAGGACCCTACTAATTCCTTTAGGAATCTTAGGGTACAATGAAAATTATTTTTATTTTATATTACCACTAATATTCGCCTTTGGCGAATGGAACAATGGTTAAAAACTATCAATTGTGATAAAAATTGAAAAAATAAAAGTATGTTTGAGCTTAAATAAAAAATTTAGTATGACCATCAGGGATACTAACGAGAATAACATTAATAATCTTCGTAATGGTTTGGAACAACGTGTTAATAATATTGCTAATTTAATTCGCACCGAAAAGATTAATTTTGCAAGGGAACTTCAAAGCTTTCTTGAGGAAGATAATCGTCTTCCTTTTGGGTGCACGTTGCTTCCTTACAATAGGCTCGACATGCATACCGATGCACCTGGCTTTGAGGACTGTGTTTTGATAGATATCGATGACCCTGAGAGTGAATATCGGGGTCGTATTGGATTGGAACTTCCGATTAATTCAGCTGGTTATTTTGTTGAAATTCGGTGTTGTCTCAACCAGCACAACGGGCGCTTCTTTCAGGGTGTTGCCGAAACAAGCGAAGATATGTATCAAATGATTGAATTTTGTCAATCCTTGCTACAGTGGCAATCCCCTGGTTTTGTTGAGTTGGAACGCGTGCAAATTCCCGCACATTTTGCTGGCAACCCATGTACTGATTATCTTATTGAAGACCATGTAGAGTATCTCGCGGAGGACCAAGTGAATTAGAAACCGCAGTTGATAACCGAATAACAAACTTTCTTTAAAAAAATATCATAAAAATATATATTTTTATGATATAATTTTCACCATCCTCCTATTGGTATATACACTCTAGATAAATATTTACAAAAAATAGTATAGTATAAAAATAAATTACATCTAAAAACAAGACTATTTTTTTATATTTATTTATAATATGTATACATAAATAAATATAATGTATATATCCTCCGTATATCCTCCATATTTACTAATATTGGTATATATTTAAAAATATATAAAATATTATAGATATATGCAAACTGAAAAAATATATACATGTTTATTATGTGAAAAAGAATATAATAGTTACATGGGTTTATGGAGGCATAAAAAAAATAAACATAAAAATAATCAACTAACAGAAGAAATAATTAATAAAGACAATGAGAATGAAAATGAAGACAATGAAAAGGAAAATAATATTGAAATGGAACATAATATTAAAAGTAATGTATGTAAATTTTGTAATAAAGAATTTTTAAATTATAAAAATAAATGGCGTCATGAAAAAAAGAATTGTAAGGAAAAAAAACATAATGAAAATAAGAATGAAAATAAAATAATACAAATTAATAATAATCAAACCATTGGAACACAAAATATTATTAATAATAATATTAATATTAATAATAATAATATAGTAAACATTACATTTAATAAACTAGGTTGTGAAGATATTAGTATACTAAATCAAGATGAAATAGAAGAAATAATAAATAATGGATTAAATAGTATAATTAAATTAATTGAATTTATTAATTTTAATAAAGAACATCCACAAAATCATACATTTTGTACAACTAGTTTAAATAATAAATATGTATCTACCTTAAATACTGATACTTTAGAAGTTGAAAAGCAACGTAAAATAGATATATTTGATAATGTTTTAAGATATTCACTTACTCATATTGATATGTTAAAAGATAATATAACTAATATAGATAAGAAAAAACAATTTAGTAAAAAAATAGAAGATTTATATAATATTATTGGTAATCATGCTCATCGTAAAATTTATCATGAACAATTAAATGTATTATCATATAATAAACGAAATATAGTAAATAAAACATGGGACACAAAGTTAAATAATAATATAGATGTATAATTAAGAGGATATAACAGATTATATCTGCTAATATATACCATTATATTTTAGCACATAGTAATGTTATTAAAATTTAATATTAATTAAATTTTAATAATGCGCCGGCATATTATTATGATATATGTATATACCATTAGGAGGATGGTGAAATTTCCATCATAAAATTTAAAAATATTTATAGAATTATTTTTATTTATAATAACCATAGGTTAATAATGCCAATTGAAGTTAAAATTTATTCATTAGCAATATCTAATATTACTAAACAACAACCAACCATTGTCGAAATAATAGACCATCTAAATAACAAGAATATTTATATCAGAAAAATAGTCAAAGAATTAATAAATGAATATCCAATATATGCAGAAGTTATAAAAGATATATTTATGACCGTAGGTATTAATAATTATAAGATATATAATATTAAAAAAAATATAGGTGGGTTTGTTATTAGTATGGATTTAGTAATATAATATAAATATTGATTTAATTAAAGAATAATTAATTAGTATAATTATAATGACATATTATAATTATGATAAAGTAACAAGTAGGATTCATCCAGAATGGATGCCATTTTTTGAAGATAATAAAAGTGAGCTAATATCAATTTTAGTTAAATTAAATGAATTAGCGGAAAAGAATACAATTTATCCACATCGGCAAGATATTTTTCGTGCATTTTATTATCACTCGCCGAAAGATATTAAACTAACAATTATAGCTCAGGACCCATATATAAATGAAGAAAAAGGTAAACCGCAAGCAATGGGATTATGTTTTTCAGTTCCTAAATGTCATCGATTAATTCCACCTTCATTGCAAAATATTCGTAAGGAAATTAAGAATTGTTATCCAGATTATCAAATTCCAAATCATGGTTTACTTAAAAAATGGGCTAAGAGAGAAAAAATGTTATTATTAAATTCAGCATTAACTGTTGAAAAGGGTATCTCAAATTCACATGCTAAATTATGGAATAAATTTACCGATAAATTAATTGATTGGTTTTCTGAACAAAATCAACATTGTGTGTTTCTCCTAATGGGTGGATACGCGCTACAAAAGGTTGTTCAGATAGATTTATCCAGACATAGAATATTTAGTACAGTCCACCCATCGCCATTAAGCGCACATAATGGTTTTTTTGGGTGTAATGTTTTTAAGAAAATAAATGACCATTTAGAAGAACAAAATATAGAAAAAATTAATTGGTAATATTAATAGTTATTTAAAATAATTTAGCATATGATGTACTACTAGATTTAGACTTAATTGTATCAAATATTTGTCTTATTATCATTGCAAATCTTGGGTCTGATGGTCTTTGTTTTAAGAATGCAATTAATATTTTTATTATTTCTTCATTTATTTCATCATAAGGATTTTCTAATATATTTGAAATAATAGATATAATATGTTGTAATTTAACATTAAGTGGAAACTCATTATCATTTAATATTTTATTTATTAATTTATAATTTCTATTTTGTATTAAACTGATAAATGTATTTTCAAATTGGTCTGGGAAAATATGTAATGCTTTAGATATTAAATCATATGCTCTATCATTTGTATAAACAGACGCTTCCAATATATTTTTAGCATTTGCAACAATGTATTCTTCTTCCATAGTATCAGGAGATGATACATCGTTAACAAAAATAAGATATAAATACTTAATAAAATAATTTTCTAAATATTCGCTACCATAAAGATCATTACCTCCATATTTTTTAAGAGAATCATCTCTTGTAAAAAATTTAGAAAATAATAATGCCATTTTATTTAATTCCTCCATAATATCATTTCCTCTAATTCTTCTTAATTTATCTCTATATTCATCAATTATATCTAATAAATATTGTTTCCAATTAAAATTAACAGTTAGATTAGCTTCTTTCTTCATATAAGATTCTGGATATTTAACTAATTCTGTTGTATTTGGCGGTTCTGTTTCATCAAATGGTTCATAAGAATCAACCTCATGAACACCATTATTATCATAAAACTTTTCACTACCATTACATTTAATAAATGCAACTTCATGGCCAGATAATTCTGGTTCATCATTAATACCTAAATTTAAATTAATACCTAATAATTGGTCTGAATTAATTAAACTATGTAAATAGTCTAATTTTCCATTTATTTGTTCTAATAAAACATCTAAATCATCTAAATCATCTGTATTGATATTAAACATTTCAAACAAGCCAAATGGTACAACTGATAAAAATTTTTTATTAGCACTAGTAGTACTAGATGTAAATATATTAGCTGGTCTATAATTTACTAAATAATAATTAATTAAACCAATATTAGTTAATGTATTTAAATAATTACTATTATGCTTATTATGAGAATATTCAGTTTTACCATGTTCTACCATATTTATATTCGTTATATAAGTAGATGAATAAATACAGGCTAATGATTCATTTATACTATCACGTCTATGTAATCTTGGCAATGATTCTGGTTTAATAGATGGTGGTGCATAAACTGGTCTAAATCCTAATCTTTGGCTACTTAATGACAATAATGCTTCATCATCTGCAAAAGTTAATTTTTCATTTGTATATCTTTCAAATATATTTTTAATATATTCTAAGGAATGTCTTTTAAATTCAGGTGATAAAATTTCAATTTGAATTGGTAGAAATAATTTATTTGATGGGTCTCTGTCAGCCGACATACAATGTTCAATATTAAAATTAGGACTATCAAATAAAGCTTGGATATGCTCACTAAAATTATCTGAATATAAAATTATCATTAAAAATGAATCATGAACGCATTCGCCTATATGTTGATGAAACCCAACTTGAGGACAATTAGCACCACCTGTTAATTTATTTTTTAATTTCAAATATTTATTGTTGTTATTCAAAGTATTAACACTTTGTTTAGAAATGTAAATATCTTGCTTTAAAGCAAGATATTTATTCTTGTATTTTATATATTTGCTTTTATAATCACTATTCATATATAATATAATTAAGAATATTATTATTTGGGTTTTATTTTAGTAAAAATAAACTAATTATATAATAATGATAGAATATTATTTAAATTTAATATCTTCTTTTTTTATTTTTGGTGTTTATACAATAATGAATGATTATAATGATAAAGGAATGCCTAAAATTAAATATAAAACAAATGTTGAATTAGATAAAATTTATAATAAAATCATACCAAATGTTTTTATGAATGTATTTGTTTTATCATTCCCAGCAATATATGCATTTGATAAATTATTACAAAATCCAGATTATCATTTATTAAGTGGTTTGCCATGGTATGCTAAATATTTAGCAATGCCATTATTGGTTGATATTATGTTTTATACAGTTCATAGATTATTACATAATAAATATTTATTTTATTTTCATAAAAAACATCATGAATTAACTAGTCCAGTTGGAATTGGTTCATTTTATATGTCTCCTATTGAATTTTATTGTGCGATAGTTATTCCAATATTTGGACCATTAGTTTTATTAGGTGCAAATAATATTAATTCACATTTATGGCTTACATTTTCTGTATTTAATGGTATGTGTGTAGCACATTCAAATACAAAAAACTTTTCAGAATTCCATGATTATCATCATAACCCAAAAGGTTATTTTAAATATAATTTTGGAATAGATATATTTATGGATAGATTATTAGGAACACATAAATAAAAATTGATAAATTATATGATTAATTTAATTTATCAATATTAATGGCATTTAAACGTTTAGCATCGGAATTAAAACAAATTACTAAAGAACCTAATTATTTCTATAGTATTAAGCCTCATGAAAATAATTTTCTTATTTGGGATTTTGTCTTAATTGGACCACAAGATACAATTTATGAAGGTGGATTATTTGATGGAGAAATTATGTTTGCTCAAAATTATCCAATTGAACCACCAAAAGTTAAATTTAATAATATTATTCATCCAAATATTCATCGAACGGGTGAAGTGTGTATTTCTATTTTGCATCAGGGTCGTGATGTATATGGATATGAAAAAGATTATGAACGATGGAATCCTGGACATGGTGTTGATAGTATCATGATGAGTATTATTAGTATGCTATCGGAACCTAACTTTGAATCTCCAGCTAATATTGAATATTCAAAAATGTGGAAAGATGAACCTGAAAAATATAAAAAGCAAGTATATAAACTAGTTGCAAATTCACAAAAATAATATAATTTGTTTAAAATAATTTGTTTAAAATCATAATAGTAATATAGATAATGTATATATTTTTGCCTGTTAAGGTGTATGATAAATGTTCTAATGTTCCATTTAGTGTTGAAATTAATAATGAAAATCTTACAATAAATACAATTAACGATATTAAAATACATAATATTGTTTTATGTAATTTTTCATATGGAATTACTACTATACCTGTTTCTTTTCCTTTAACTTTTCTTATTGTTAAAAATGAACTAATTTGTGATCAGTTTTATATATTCAAAGTTTTATCAACAAATAATGATTTTGATTTTTTAAATGTAATGATAAATGAAGTTAATAAAAAATACAATAAAAAAATTACATTGTATAAAAATACAAATTTAATGAATTTAATTAATTTATTAAAATTACATAGTAGTAATGATAATAATATTGAAGAAAATGTTAATAAAGTTTATTACAGAGTTTGTAGATATTTAAATTTTTGTTTAGCTACAATTGCAGATGAAAAAACATCAAGTATTGCAGATACAAGTAAAATACTTCAAATTATAAATCTAATAAAACAAATTAAAATTAGTTTTTACGGGAATACATTAAGTATTGATGAACACATTGAATTTATTAATAATCCAAATTTGGTAAAAAAGAAAAGATATTATTTTTATGAATTTAATAATAAAATTGTTAAAATACAATTAGGAGAAAATTTAAATAACATTCAAAAAAATAATTTAAGACCATATCCAAATAAATTCAATAAATTAGTATCAGTTAAAAATTTATTAAATACACTAATTATAAATCATTTTGAGAAATTATTTGATATAGTATGTAGAGTCTTATATAAGAAAAAACAAAATATTATTATTATTTCTAACAGTTTGATATTTAATAATCAGAATCATATAGAATTAGAAATATTAAACAATAATTATGAAAAAATCCATGAATTATCATTTGATAAATTTAAAAAAGCAATTGATACTAATATTAATTTGGATTATTCAATAATAATAAATAAATTATTAGAAAATAATATATATCCAATTAGTTTTGATAAGAAAACATTAAATGAAAATTTTATTAAATTATTATATATTATTATTAAAAATGAAGATAGTATTCAAAATATAAATCATAAACTAAAATCATTATTTATATTTATATTAAAAATATATAAATGTCTGATTAATGAAGATGTTTCTATTATTTATAATTCAAGGATTTATAATGAACAATTAATATATCAAATAATGAAAATATTTTTATTAAATGATGTTAATAATTTTTTGATTAATATTAAATATTTGCCAAATATAAAACAAATATTTATAAATAACATTATTATTATTCAAATATTAACAAATTTATCATGGAAGACCATATCAAAACAATTTTCTTTATTTAAATATCTTATATCAAATAAATCTAATTGTAAGGATTTAATTATAGTTGATGGTAAACTAAATAAAACATTCACGAATTATATGGATAATAAATTAAAGAAGATTATTATTGATCCATTACAAATGTTTAATTATTTAAAAAAAGAGGAGGATTTTTATAAATGGATATTTAATTTCAAAGAGTTTATTCCTAGAATTTTTTACAATATGATTACATTGGATAATAATGATTATAAAAAATTAGCAAAGATTTTATTTAATTATTCTAGAATTAAAAATCAAAATATAGAAGATGAATATTATAAAAAATTATTATACATACTCAAAATGGATAGTAAATTAGTCTTATTTAATGATAGAATTAATATTAAATTCAAAGATATATTTAGAAACATTAATATTAATTTGGGTTTTTTAGCAAGAGATATTGTTAATGAAGAAATTATATCAGTGACTATTTCTGAAGATGTAAATGATAATAATAGTAATTTTAGTATAGATACTGTTCATAAACTTAAGAAAAAATATTATAAATATAAAGGAAAATATCTTGAAATGAAAATGAGTGAAACTATAAATGGATAATATAAATCTTCATTTGGGTAGAGTTCAGTCATTATATTCGCGTAGCGAATATAATTAGAATAACACATAACACATTTATTATAAAAATTGAAATTAATTATTATTATAAGTAATAGTATATATAATTAATGGCAAATATTATTGATGCTTTTTATAACTTTAAAAACTTTTTTAATAGTCAGAGTATTCCATTTGTTGTAGGATGTGGTTATGGTATTGAATTGTTGTGCGAGAAATACTATATTAAACCAATTTTTGAAGTTAAAAATTTGGATATTTTTTACATTGCAAATACTCCTATCACACCGGAAAATATTGGCAATTATAAGCGCCGTCAAACATCGCCTTGTTCATCTTTAACATATGTTAATGAAGAAGGTTTTGAAGTTAACATCACTATGTGTCGAATTCAATATATGCGATTTATTGAATACAATGAGATTAAAATCATGCATCCTGCGCGGATTATGACATATTATTCAGATAATTTTGTTCAAAATGAAACAAATGATTTAAAACTATTTGTTTTGCAAAATATTATTGAGAGTATTAAAATGGAACCAATTAAATCAATTAATAAATATAATATTGTTCAAGTTGAAAAATCAATTCATGAACAATCAATTCGTAATATAGAATCTTGTCGGAAACGGTTGTTTAATCACACGAATAGCTTACCTATTTTGAGTGAATAATTAAAACATGGTTTAAAATTTATTTTATATAGTTATGTAAAAATTGAAAAATATATTAAATATTAATTATTAATAAATATTATGCCACCTTATATTTGTCGTTTTTGTAATAAAAGCTTTAGATCTAGATGTTTTTATTATACTCATCTGCATAATTATATTGATAAACTAAGTGAAGAAGAAAAGGTATTATCTGAATTATATCATACTCGCCGTAAGAATATTAAACAAAAATCATATTATAATATGAAGGGACGTTTAAGGGAAGGTATTATTGATTATAGGCATAATTGTAAATTATGCGATTTTAAAACATACTATATGAATACACTTGAAGTTCATCTAGTTGGTAAACATACAATTAATGAATTATTGGAAGGTGAATATAATAAAGAATATATAGATTATCTGGTTGATAGAAAATATAAACGTAAAGTATATCAAACACACTATTTAAAAAATATCAAATATGGTCCTACTGAAATTATAGAACCAACACTACCAACTCAATCAACTGAACCTACTCAAGAAATTTTACCAATTGCATTGCCTAAACCTAATATACAATCTTTGGAAATGCCTATTAATAATAAAATACCAGTTCCTAAAATACCTGTTCCTCCACTTATCCAAATATTTAATCTCGTTCCAGTATTAATTCCGATTCAATATATTAATAATTTTAACGAACAATTAAATTAATAATCAATTTATCTTTTTGTTTTAATGTCATGAAAGTATTTTTGCATAATTGAATTTTTTGAAGTTCCTTTAGTTTATGAGGATATAATTGATAATGTTTAATTCTATCAATTATATTTATTAATGTTTTTTGAGTAACATAAATATTATTTTTCTTTAAAACAGTTGACCAATAAATGTTATTAATTGGTACATCATTTATATTATTATAATTAATATTATTAATATCTTTTGAAATTAATTTATCTAATAATAAAGTCATTTCAGACATTTTATGTGATAGATTTATTAAACCATCAAATATTAATGGATTCCAATCATTTAAAGCAGGTCGGACTATATCTCGAATCTTACCGCGTTGGGACCATTTAGGGGTGCTATCATATAAAAATGGTATGTTATGATTGATTGCATATTGATAGATTTCTGATTTAGGAATATTAATTAATGGTCGGAGAAAACATATATTTTTATCTTTATAAGTTTGATTAGAAATTGATGTCATTCCTAAAAGATTTTCGTAATGGGAATTACTGGCTGTATTTGTAAAAATATTTTCAATAGTATCATCTTTATTATGGCCCAAAATAATATATTCAGATAGATTTATATAACTATTAAATCTAACATTTTTTGTATAGCTTTCATATAAATCTCTTAATTCATATTCCATACATTTTGGGCGGTTAATTTCATCAATACGTCTAATATAAAGAGGCATATTAAGGATTGTATTACACCACCAAATTAATAATTCTTCTTCTTGTTCGCATTCATGACGATTATAATAATCAATATGAATACAACCAATATTTAGATTAGTTAGTTCATAAGTTAATTGTTTCAATAAGTAACTACATACCATGCTATCAACACCGCCACTAATACTAACCATTATAGTTTCATTAGTTAAATTATTAGTTTTAATAAATTCTTTTATATTCAAATAAAAAGGATGAATATTATTAATAGAGAATGATGCTTTTGTTGGAGATAAATTATCTAATATTTCAGGATGATTGAATATAATATCAGATTTAATAAAAGTTTTTATATTAGTTTCTTTGGTACATTTAATATATCTTTCATAAGTTGCAATTAAAAATTTTCTTATAAATTGATTTTCTTTATTAAGAGATAATCTTATCCATGTTTCATTTAATACAAATTTAACGTCTAATAATTGATGAGTATGACGGATTGGCATCAGACAAAACATAAATTCAAAATCAGTAAGATTATCTTTATAAATATCATAATTAGAATAACAATTAACAAGAAAATCATGTGGATAATATAATTGTATTTTATTATGTCGATTAAAATGTTTATATAATTGGTCGTAATAAATACAATAAGATGTCCAATCTTTTTCATTATTTATATTAATATTATCATCAATAATATCAAAAAACATATCATAAATCTTCTTATCATCATCAGGTGTCGCATTAAACCATAATTCAGGATTAGTTTGCCAAAAGTTGTATATTTTTTCCATTAAATGTTTATCAAATAAATATTATAAAATATTATTTCATTTTTTTTTGAAATAATATATTATATTATAATGAATATACAATTTGTATTGAGTGTAATTGCAATTGCATTAACTATATTAAATGCACTGCTTGCAATAGGTAAAAGTTATAGTAAAATGTTATTATTTTTATCATTAACTATCGCTCTTATTTGGTGTATATATGGATATTTTGATAAAAAACCACATATTTTTTATGGTTATTTAATTATATTTATTATTATTATAATTATAATTCTGATGCAATAATTTTATTAGAAGCCTGTTCATCATTATGATCATTCAGAATAACAAATTCATCTAATAATTGTAAGTCTATATCGTGATTATTATTATCATCTTGATTATTATTTATTTGATATCTGGAAATTATATTAGGGTTATTGTTAATAATATTAATCATATGTAATTGTTTTGTTAATTGGTTGATTTCATTTCTTAATTCAAGTAGTTCTAATTCTTCTTGTGTTTTTTTATGAGGTCTTAGATATGTAATTAAATAATATGTTCCATAGAGAGTATTTTTTGTTAGCCACCAAGCTATATTGGTAGAGATGTCTAATGATATATTAATTAAGGATACTAGAACCATTAAATTAATATTACTATATATAAATAGAAAAAATTTGATTTAAATTTATATTAGTTTAAATATTTATATATAAAATGGCATTAAAAGGCACAGTCAGATTTAATAAACAATCACTTAATAAATACTCTGCAGTTATATTCGATTTATCAGGAGTATTGATTGATTTTGGTATGCATGCACCAGTAATAGCAATTGCCCGTGCGTTTAATAATCATGGTATTTATATTAATGAAAGACATATCAGACAAAATATTGGTGTTAATCAGGAACGTCATATGAAAGCATTATGTAATTATACTAATAGTAATAATAAATTTGAATCAATTTATACAGATTATCAAAACGAGTTGGTAATATTACATAATCATTCTGAATTTGCAACACCTGTTAATGGTGCTGTTAAAACAACTAATCTATTACGACAATTAGGTTATAAAATTGGTATAACAACATTTTATAACAAGAATGTATTCAGTGTTATTGATAAATCATTAAAACAAAATGGTATTGTATATGATGAGGTTGTATGTCATAATGAAGTTATCTTAGGTAAACCAGAACCATTTATGTTATATAAGATGCTTAATAAACTAAATCTCCCTGCTGGTAAATGTATCAAAGTAGGTGAATCACATATGAATATGGTTGAATGCTTAAATGCTAAAATGGATTCTATAAATGTAATTGATTCATCAAATATTATGGGTATGGATGAACAAATATTCGATGATAGTTGTGAGATTATTAAAAATATTAAACGTAAAGAAGTTATTAATAAATTAATGAATAATCCTATGCCAAAATATTTCGTTTCATCTGTTTCAGAGATTGGAAATATCTTAGATAAAAAAAAATAATTAATTTAAAAATTATAATATCAAACATTATAATGAGTATGTCTGACCCAAAGTCTGATAATATTCTCGATGTTAAGTATATTGATAGTTTACCTTTTGAATATAGAAAAAAACGTTCAAGTTCTTTATTATCAAAATATCCAGATAAAATTCCTGTTATTTTAGAAAAAAGTATGAGGGATAAATATTTACCTAAAATGGAAAAAACTAAATTATTGGTTGCAGATGATATGACTGTATCTACAGTTTTACAATTAATAAAGAAAAATTTAAAAATTAATGAATCAACGTCTATATATATAATGGTTTCAAATAATAATACTATGCTATCAGGAGCTCAAACAATTGTTAGTGTTTACAAAAATCATAAAAACGAAGATGGTTTTTTATATTTAGAATATTGTACTGAAAATGTATTTGGTTAATTGTTCTGTCTATTTAATAAAGCTTTAATTATTTATACTATTAATTATAATCATGCCAAACCTTTGGTTATCATTACGGTAAATTTAAGTTTTTACCATTTATTTATAGTTTATAATATTTAATATTTGTATTATGAATGGGAATTAATTAAAATTTATCTGATAAAAATTTTATCAGATAAATTATATGAATAAATTAACATATAGTGAATTTAATAAATTAGAAAAGTTTGAATCAAGTGACTTTACATTGAATCCTCTAAATCTCAATAGCATTAAATATTATAATGGAAATTCATCAATTGTTACTATTCCATTAAATATAAATGGTAATGATATTACTGAAATTGGTTCATATATATTTAAAAATAAAACATTTATAAATAAAATAATATTTGAAGTAAATGAGAATGGAATGTCAAATATTACTTCTATTAAAGAATTTGCATTTAATGGTTGTACTGGTTTAACTGATATTATTCTACCAGAGAGTCTTATTAATATAAGTAGTTATGCATTTCAGAATTGTAGCTCATTACCTGAACTAATTATTCCTAATAGTGTTCAAACTATAGGTGATTATGCATTTAGTGGATGCACTATGCTAAAAAATATTATTATTCCAGATAGCGTGATTAGTATGGGAAATAGTGCATTTGATAATAGTGGAATAATAACAATTCAATTATCTAATAATTTATCAAAAATTAATGATATGTGTTTTGTTAGTTGTAAATCTCTTACTACAATTAATATTCCGTATAATATTACTGAAATTGGCGATGGTGCGTTTGTTTCATGTAGTGCATTATCTGATATTATATTTCAAAGAGATATATTAGAAATTTCTTTTACATATGATACTAGTTTAGGAAATAATAGTAATGCATTTAATAGAATATCTAGCAATGTTAGAGTTTATAATATAATATGGGATGAAACTAGAATGAATAAATTTTCAATTATGACAAGAAACAGAAATGGAACATATCCAACAATTTCCTATCAAATTATTATATTACCATCAAGAACAACAAACCAACAAACTACTACATTACAACAAACTACATCAGCTCAACAAACTACTACATTACAACAAACTACATCAGCTCAACAATCTACATCAGCTCAACAATCTACATCAGCTCAACAATCTACGTCAGAACAACAATCTACGTCAGAACAACAATCTACGTCAGAACAACAATCTACGTCAGAACAACAATCTACATCAGCTCAACAAACTACATCATCAAATGATATATTTAATGTGTCTGAGGATGGAACTACAATTATAGGATATACTGGTTCAAATGAAAATATTAAAATACCTTATGAAATTAATAGAATTAAAATAATTAATATAGGACCTAATGCATTTGAAGGGAATCTAACTATTAAAACTGTTATTTTTGATCTCAAAGATGGAAAATCATTTATTACATCTATTGGTAGTTATGCATTTAGTTCTTGTATTAATTTAACCAGTGTAATTTTACCAGATAGTATAACTGTTATAGAAAAAGTGCATTTTCTAATTGTTCATCTTTACCAAATATAATTATACCAAATAGTGTTTTATTAATTAATGATTCTGCATTTGATTCGTGTTCTGATTTAGAACAAATTACTCTACCAACCAATATTACAAAAATAAGTAAAAATATGTTTCAATACTGTATAATGTTAAATAATATAATTATACCTGATCAAGTTAGAATAATTGATGAAAGTGCATTCTATGGTTGTGTTAATTTAACTAATGTAAATATATCATTAACTGATTCAAGCCTTACAAACATAATGAGTTTTGCATTTTTTGATTGTAAAGAATTAACTACAATTAATATACCTATTAATTTAATAGATGTTAATATAAATGCATTTAATTATTGTTATAAATTAAACAGTTTTAATGTTAATAATAGAAATACAACTTATAGTGATATAAATGGTGTATTATTTTTAGCTCAAGTATCATTAATTAAATATCCTGCTGGTAAAACAGATATATCTTATACAGTCCCAGATAATGTAGAAAATATAAATGAACTTGCATTTAATGATTGTGTTTATTTAAAAAACATTATATTGAGTAATGTTAATAAAATATATAATGATGTATTTGATAGATGTACCAATTTAGAAACAATACATATACCAAAAACAGTTGAAAAGATAGAAATTAATTCTTTTGAAAATTGTAATAAATTAACATCATTTACAGTTGATACAGAAAATACTATATTCAGTACTGATGAACATGATGTTTTAATATATACAGGAAGAGTCTTAATTAATTACCCACATGGTAGTATATTATCAAAATATATAATACCAAATGATGTATATAAAATCAGAGCATACACATTTTATCAATGCAAGTATTTAACTAATATAATATTACCATCAAGTATTAAAATCATTGATTATTCATCATTTTTAGGTTGTAGTAGTTTATCTAAAATTGTTTTTAATAATGATATAAAAGATATAACAATTGGAATTAACGCATTTAATGATATATCAAACCAGGTAGATGTATATAATACAGTTGAATGGGATAATGCTAGAAAGGAAAAATTTTACAACTCAACAAATATAGACCATTCAAAAATTAATTTTAAAATAACAGGAACTGATATAACTGAACCTCCGAGTGTATTATTAAATAAGACAAGGCAGTTATCAGAAACGGAAGTATCAATACCAGTATCAATACTGACTCAAAATATAAAAGATATAAATACAGCAATAGAAGCGTTAATGAGACGTGAGTTTCCAGATAAATCATATGAATTAAAAAGAACAGGAGATAAATTATACGTAAATGTGAATAATAATCCGACCGAGGCTTTTTCGATAGATACAAATGGAATTACGG